>Ga0182738_1007105_pt1 | contig 11434 bp, 9 predicted proteins | sample eDN5th30CBELigMG_FD_128876 | JGI IMG/M metagenome (GOLD analysis project Ga0182738, IMG submission 128876) | Enriched Miracle-Growth compost microbial communities from Emeryville, California, USA - eDNA 5th pass 30_C BE-Lig MG (version 2)... ...
ACTCTAGAATCAGGGTCAGATAGAAAGCAAATAGAATAAAATCACATTTTACCCCCATACTAACATTTATAGTCGATAAGATAGAGAGGATAACTATAAAAGTTATGGTAAACTATGTAAAAACCGCTGCTGGTAATATTTATGGAGTCATACCCGGCTGGTGCTTTAACGACAGAGTTATTTCCACTATTATAACTTTTACCAACAAATACATCAGCTAGGAACATTTGTCGAGTGCCTTCTTTTGTGGTATAAGCATAGCCATTTGAATAGCTTGAATTCACAGCAAAATATAATCCTTTCCCATACATCCCATAATTGGCATATTGCAGGTCAAAACCTGTATCAAAGTTTCCATAAATTTTTTCTGGAGGATTTTGGCGAGTTCCATGGAAAAGGAGCTCTCTGTTTATCTTCTCACCTGGCTTTTCTTCTACTTTTTTATTTATTACAGTAATAAATTGATCCATCAAATATTTATTTTGAATTCTCTTTATTGAAAGAATCTTTGTTGAGGAGGCCATTGTCTTTAGAAAAGGGGTTTCAACGAGTTTATACTCATCAGTGCCAGGATGAATCTCAATTAGTGATAGAGAATTATTGTCTTGAAAATCCCAATGTTTTGGAAACAATTTCTTCTTGGCTTGAGTTTCGACTGCCATTAAATATAAAATCAATTGATCCACAGGCTTTCTTGGGCCTCGCACTGAAATCATATCATATCCAAAATCAATCTTCAAACCCAAGGACTGCGCTTTTTTCTCAATCTCCTTCAGATAACTTCGATGAAAAGTCGAAATATTAATCTCTTGGTCGATAAACTGCCCCTGACCATAATCATGTTCCTTTTCAAATAAAAATGCCATCAACTCTTTCACTCGCCTCTCGTATCCATGCACGATGAGCTTAGTTTGATCATGCTCAATCACAAGTTCAAGTGTCTCAGAAGCTTTATCGATGAGCGGCTTGAAATGTTTGAAGGAACCTGTTAAAGGGACTTCTTTTTGAATAAATTCCCCTAAAGTAAGCTTTGATACAAGGTTCTTGCTCAGGAGTTGAGCCAAACTATCCATATAGGTCGAGAATTCTGTTAATGCGTATCCTTCACCCATCAAAATTATCTTTTTGCACCCTGCTTCTTGAAAGTAACACGTTAAGTTGAGCTCCTTTGCCTTCGTTTCCATCTCTGGCCTTAAGCCATTTAGACTACTTGGAATCACAATCTCTCGCTGAGTAAATCCCCAGTCTTCTTGATGATCCTGATTACCTTCATCACTTCCATATGAAAGCTCTTCATATTCTGCATTCTCAAGGTCATAATCATCCTCTTGCTTTGGTTTAGAAGCTTGTCTCGAAATACTCTCAATCTTTCTTTCTTCTACAAACTTTTGTGACATTTCCTTGAATCAGAAACTCGATTAAAAAATTGCACACTTCAGAATTCAGAAAATATTAGCAATTATTAGATTTTCTGAGTTTATTAAATATTATAACTCAATCCAAACAAAGCTCTCTTTGTCAAAAAGGGTATTGAGAAGATCTGATTTCTAAAAATTTGAAGTCTTCGTTCCTGGGAAATTTGAGTGTTTTCTTGAATTTTTCAGTTATGAAGACTTAAAAATTTTTTTTTGAGTCTAACCAGTCGCTTATCGGAATTTTTCTCATTTTCTTGGCAAAAATTCAATCTTGTCGATCTTACAAAAAATCCTTTGGATTATTCTGAGAAAAAAAATCACCAGGTCTAAAACATTAAAATCACTTGAGAGAACTAATATCTTTCAGAGTCTCAGTCTAATGCTAGAACCGATTGAATCTCATTGAGATAGAGTAAAATCTTTCATTTCTTCGGCATTTCAAGAAGGAAGGGATTAAAATTAAAATCTTTGGAAAAAAATCAATCTTTTATTAAACCCCAAAAATCAAATGGAGAACTCTGAACAAGTTCAGCCTGCGAGATTGGAAGCAACACAGGACCAACACGATGAAGGTTCAATCTCAGGTGGTCTTTTACGAAAATCTCGAGAAGTAGCCCCTTTAGTTTCCCATGATGTTGGTAAAAATACAACTCAATATTCTCAATTCACATCTTTTTCGTAGATCCCTTAGTTGCAAAGAAAAAGAAAAAGTCCAAGTCTCCCAAGTCTCCCAAAAGAGTTCATGCTCCAGTTAAAGACCGTAAAAAGGAGATTATAGATGCTTATCTCTCTTCAACTGACTTTTCCAAACTGAGGTTCAGTCAAATAAACAACACTCCACTTGAACCTCATTCTTCCAAAATCAAGAGCCCTGTCAAATCAATAAAACTCAATTTTAGTGGTTCTCGCTCAGCTGCTGTCTCCCCCAAAAGGCAAGAAGAAGATGAGAACGCTGACTTCCAAAAAAATGCAAGTCCAGTTCAAACAAAAAAACCCAAAGAAAAAAATAAAAGGCTTGCTGCTGCTGCTTCTAAAATCGAAGAAAAACTCACTAAAAAATCGCCATACGCTGTTGTCACTTCTAAATTTATTCTATAAAATTGAATTCTCTCACCGAGATTTTTTTGTTTCCTCATTTATTCAGATATCAAGAAATACATCCTCTAAAAATGTCTAAATCGTTTTGAAACATGAGAGAATACTTTACTTTCACCTTAAATCTCATCATTTCCATTCTATTAAAATTTAATATAGAGAATATTCTCTTTCAATTGTTCTATAATCTGGATAAATTCAAAGGAAAAGTCCACGCCACCTTATCTCATCCGACCTGTCCAGCATTTACCTCCCATAAAAACGTCAGGAAAGCTCCGAAAGAAAGCAAGAATAAGACAGAATTGATTAGCAAAAGATAAAATTAGCTTTCTTCTCCCAAAAATTTATTATTGACAAACAACAGCTTTATTTTTATAAAAAGTCGACGATTTAATTTGAATAAACTATCATTTATGGCAGGTTCTACGAAAAAATCTACTTCAAAGGCTTTAGGAAAACGAGAATCAAAACAAGATTTGGCTCATTCTTTCAATGCTTTCAGACGGCTCTTCTCCTATGCTCAGCCATACTATTGTCTGATTATCTTTGGAAATATCTCTTTGATTGCTACAGCAGTTCTAAATATCCTGATCCCAAAGGGAATTGGAGACGTTATTGATATTTTAAGTCACAGTGGGGGATTAGAAGCTTTGAAAAAATCAATGTTTTATCTCACAATCATCCTTCTTTCTTCGGTTGTTTTTGACACTCTCAAAGAATTCTGCTTTGATCTACTTTCTGTCAAAGTCATTCAGCGAATGAGGGGAGGCCTTTTCAAATCTTTACTTGAAAAGGACATTGAATTTTATGACATGAGGAAAACTGGAGACCTCATCAGCCGTTTAACTGCTGAAATTGAAAGAGTTCAAAACTCCTCAACTGGAGATTTGTCGAATCTGATCCGAAGAATCCTTGAAATGGCTGGAAGCATCATCTTTCTCTTCACAATCTCTCCTACTCTCACAATTGCTTCCTTCTTTTTCATTCCCATCAAAATTATCATGCTTACCTTCAAAGGAAAAAAACTCAAGAGAAAATCCAAGCAAATTAATGATGCCATTGCTGAAGCAAATTGTGCAGCCAACGAAGCCTTCCAAAACATAAGGGTTATTAAATCATTTTCAACTGAGCAAAAGGAATTTACAAACTATAAAAATAAACTCCATCATACCTACAACCTCGAGTTCAACACAATTCTCAACACTGGCTTTGAAAGCTTCATTCGAAATATTCTTGCTTACGGCGGCTTATTGGGCATGATTTGGCTTGGAGGGAGCATGGTTATTGAGGGGAAGGTCACAACAGGCGATTTGACTTCATTCATTTTTTGTGTCAAAAACCTTTCTACAGCCTTCAACTCCATCGATAAGGTCATCAAAAGGTTTGCCATCTCGCTCGCCTCCTGCGAAAATATTTTTGAAATCTTGGATTATGTGCCGAAAATCAATGACAATGCTGTCTCAGGTGTCAAAACTAGCGACTTTCAAGGGAATATTGACCTCGAAAACCTTACTTTTGCTTACCCAACAAAAAAAGACGTCAATGTCCTCGAAAATATCAATCTTGAAATTAAAAATGGAGAAACTGTTGCGATTGTTGGAGCGAGTGGCGGTGGCAAGTCCACGTTTATCAACCTTCTTGAAAGATTCTATGATGTTGATCATGGCCAAGTCCTTATTGATGGCATCAATATTAAAGAATATAATCTCAATTGGCTCCATCAGCAAATCGGATATGTTCCTCAGGAATCCTATCTCTTCTCAGGAACAATCCTTGATAATGTCACTTATGGCGTGAGCTCTTATGACGAAAAAACAGTAGAAAATGCTCTCAAATTAGCTAATGCAGACTTTGTCCTCAACAAGAAACTTTTCCCACTTGGTTTGCAAACCTCCATTGGAGAAAAGGGGAGTAAACTCTCAGGTGGTCAGAAACAAAGAATTGCCATTGCAAGAGCAATCATTAAAAACCCAAGAATTCTCATCTTTGATGAAGCCACCTCAGCTCTTGATGCTGAAAGTGAGTATCAAGTCCAAAAGGCCATAGAGTCCCTTATGAAGCAAGGCAACAGAACTGTCATTATCATTGCTCACAGACTCTCCACGATCATGAGTTGCAAAACTATTGCTGTCTTCCAAGAAGGAAAAATTGCAGAAAAAGGGGACCACAATCAACTCTTAAGTCAAAATGGTCTCTACAAAAATCTTGTCGAAAGACAATTAGGGCAATTTAGGAACTAACCTTGATTTATCTGTCTATAGTGTTATTAGAATTATTCAATACACAGTAATATATCTATTTAGCTGTTCATACTGACCAACACTAAAATTGAGAAAAAATTTCAAATCACAATTATTCTTTTCAAGTCAAGTTAAATCAGACTATAAAACGAATATTTATCGAATATGATGAAAGTTGGCTTTTTATATAATAGATATAAAAGAAAAAAAAATAAGCCAAAAAAGTTTTAATAATATGTATGTGATTACAATTGCTTTTATACTTTTCAGAAATCAAGGTGTTTTTACAAGGTTTAGTATTCGGCCAAGTTTCTTTCGTTCCAGAATCTCTTGAGATAGAGACGAATACTCTTGATCTTTGCGATGACGTTCAATGGAATCATGTTCAACATGGACTTGGTTCTCCAAATCTAAAGAATTGTTTGTTAAAATAGCTCCAAAAAAATTATTTTACATCAGTGGTGATCTTTGAGACGAGGGTTTGCCAGGCGAACAAGTAGATACAGAGGATAGCCACAATAAACAGGATAAAGACAACGAGTCTCAGGGTCAAGGCATTGTCAAACTTTTCTTTCAAACTGCTCTTGAATTGGGCCATCAACATTCTGAAGGACTTCTTAATGTAGACGTCTTGCATTGAGTCTACAAATTTTAGTTAAATATTTTTTTTTTACAAAATCGAATCTCTACTTATTTCGATGGCTTGAGAGGTTCTCATCAGATTCATGACGTGGCTTTGTTGGTCGATAACACCACTTACTGTGATTTGGGCAGAGTTCTCCACAGTACAACTTCCGTAAACTATAATCTTTGAATAGCAACTCAACAAGGTTCTCAGGTTCTCAAAGTGTCTTGAAAGAGCCACAGTCATGCCCTAATAAATTGACTTCGCCTTTTTTTCTCAATAAAATTCTCTTACTTGATAAACAGTTTGATCAGCGAAACTTGTGCAAGTTGCGTTGGCTGTAGAATCTGAAGGGAAGAGAGAAGGACAAGGATCAGCCATCATAATTTGGTTAAAGAGATTGGCATAATCATCAGAGTGGATCTTTCTGTTAATGGAGTGTTCCTATTAAAACCAATTAGGTTTTGTTCAAACAAGAGACAAATTACTTCAAGGATAAGAGAGTCCAGATCATACATTAACTTGATGTCATTAGTAGCGACTGTTACTGAAGATGATTCCAAAACTGTGGTGGTATTATCAATGAATAACTGTCTTTCAGCATTATTGGCAAATCCAAAGAAGGGTTCGGCCACAGAGGTCGAGTTCAATTCTGGCATCAAGTCAGAAATATCCCCGAGTAAAACATTTGCGCTGACAAAAGTGTAGATGAAATAGGCTTCGATCACCAATGCAACAATCAAAAACTTGGCAAAGAAGGCACGTTGGCTTCTTCCGGAATTCTTGAATCTCTTTCTTCTTCTTCTTGGAATAAAGTCTTGAGTTTCATGCTCATTATGCTGCTTATCAAGTTCTTCTTCGTCAATCTCGGAAACCATGTCTTCATCTTCACCTACTTGCAAGTTGGAAATGAATGTTTCGCATTTATTGTATAAGCCTTTGACAGTCTTTTCAGGGATATCCAAGAACAAGCTCAGCACTTCTTCTCTCGTCTTGTTGACTTGGAACAGAATGGGGAACAATATCAAAAGAGCCAAAACCAATGTCACAATTGACACAACCAATAAAACCAAGAATGACCCGCCTCTTTCATCAACCTTATCAGAAAGTTCAAGTGCATAGTACTCGGTATCTTGCCTCAAAGCTGCATAATAGTCGTTCAACAAGTTGTAATTCACATAGTAGTAGTCAGAATTGTTCGGAGTTATTGAAGTAAGCGATAGACTAGCAATATCCAAAGCTCTTGAAATAATTTCTTCTGTCGCCTGAGTCAGCCCTTTCTTGGTTGTTGATCCATCTTGACTGGTCAATGTGATGCCAGCGTCGTTGAGCAGAGCCAAATGTGCGGTGGATAAAGAATCAGTTGATTGCTCCAATTCTTCTTTCAATGACTTTGCACTGTCTAAAGCAGTGCTCAAATCGTCTCTCAAGTCGGCTTCAGTGTAGGTATCACTTAACAATCCGATATTAACCAAGTAGAGATCTCTGATCTTGGAAAGACTGGTCATCATTTCGGCAACACGTCTGTTGGATTTATCAAGAAGGTCGATGTCGTCGTTGATGCTATCAAACTTTTGAATAGCAAACACGTAGTCCAACAAGGCAATCACGATCAAAATAATTCCGAGAATATTGACAGTCCATCTCAGGTGCTTTATTGACGGGGGAGGAGTCTTGTCATTCACAATCGAAGTCAAAGCCTTTCTAGATTTGAAGGTAGTGCTGAAATCTCTATAAGAACCTTCTTCTTGAGCGTCTTCCTCTTGTTGAGAAATTTGTTGGTGTTGCTTGTTCTGGTTGGCTTGGGCGTTCATGCTGTTATTTGCAGTTGATGACTCTCCGCCTTGGTCGCTGGAATCATCAGAGTTTCTATCATCTTCAATTTCTTGGGGTCTTCCATTCACCAATCTCAAAGTCTTGATTCCGACACCATAGTCTTTCTTCTCGACTTCTGGAACTTCTTCTTCTTGCTGAGATTTCTTGGCTGAGTTGAAGGGGTTTCTAGGATCGCCGTTTTCAGAGGTATTTTGCTCGGTATTTTGGATTCCACTCAAAATCTCTTCATCGTTGGGGACGGATTGCACATCAGTGGTGGTTGAACCTTCCACGTACTCTCCCATAATTGCTGCTCTGCTTCTTTCGAATCTGAACTGGAAGTTGGAAATCTTTGCATTTTTATGGGCTTGAGCAGACAATGAAGACTTGTCAATCACACGCTCAAATCTGAATTGGAAACCGGCATTCTCTCTTCCTCCCAAGAAAACAATCTCGTAAAGGTGGCAATTCAATTGCACTGAATGGTCTTCTCCTTCAATAAGGTATTCGGAGTCCTTGGGGTAGTTGTAGCTCACCACCGCTGAGGCTCTTCCGGTACTATTGTTCAGAGAGAAATTAGTGTAGCGATCCTTGATAATGTTGGGCAAAAAGTCTTGAATGTTTGCCTTCTTCTGAGTCACCATCTTGTGATCAACCTTCATCAGACTGATAGCTGAAGATGATAAGGCATCGATAGTACCATCGGTTTGAGTCAAGATATAAGCAGCGTTCTTAAAGTTCTTTTCCACTCTGAAAGTTGCAATGAACTGGATACCTTGAATAATTGATTGAACGGCTCTCAGACTGATGTAGATGGGGAAGATATAGTTTGACTTATTCTTACCAAACACCAATCTTTCCTTATTCTTTCCGATCAAACTGCCTTCACCAGTGTTCAAGTAGTTCTCAAGGAAAGAATCATGGTGCTTGCCGTAGATCTGGGGCATCAACACATTCACTTTACGGTTCAAAAGCTCAGTCTTATTGTAACCAAACAAACTGGCAGCTGCCAAGTTGATTCCGGTGATCATTCCAGACTTGTCTTGTTCACCAGAAACCCAAACTGTAGGTGTAGCGTCACTGTTGTAATCATCACCAGCTGTTCCCACCATTTGGATTGCCTTCTTATTTGATTGAACGTTACTAATGTTGCGGGCCCTATTTAAATATTAGTCATTTTAAATAACAAAGCTCAGGTACTTTTCGAGCAATTCATCACCAGCTTCTTTGTCGTTGATGATTTCAATCAAAAACTTTCCGTACAGTCTCATTGCCTTGGCATTGCTAGCATTGATCTTCAACAACTTGTTCCAGTTTTCTTCCACGTTGTGAACTGAGGAGTTAATCTTGGAACCAATATCGTTCAGCTTAGCAAGATCAGGATTGTCTTCGGATAATTGAGACCAGAATTCCATATGGAGTAAAGCAGACTTTTCGATGTTGGCTTGTAATTGACGCATATGGTTCTGGAACGCACTTTCGCTCACCACATCCAAACCTCCTTGGCCTTCAGCTTGACTTTCTGCAATTTCGTCTTCAATGATTTTCTTGTATCTGAAAATCACAAATTGCTCATCAAAAGGTGGCTTGTTCTGTTCAGCAGAAGTAAGTTCTTGAAGGGCTTGTTGCTTGCTTTGCATCTTCTCAAGAAGGAAGAAGGCATAGGCAATTCTCAATGAAGTGTTGTTTGGGAACTTCTTGATTCCTTGAGAGTACATCTTGTACAGCAATTGGATGAGAAGGGCGTACTTTTCATTCAAGGTCTCGTCTTGGCTCATCAGATTCTTAGTGAATCTGTTGTTCTTGACAACCTTTTGCTTAAGAGGGCAATCATCTTGATTACAACTTTGCTTGTGAATTTCAATGTAACCGTCCAATAAAATAGCAGAGTTTCTATTGGTAGATTGCCATTCAATCAACTTGAGGAGATATCTGATTTGGTCGCGGACTTCTTGACCAGATTGGAACTTGTTCACATTGATAAGCAACAAGTCCACTCTGTGATCTCTGTTGGTCAAAATAATCAAGACCACGAATGGAATTCCCAAAAGCCAAGCAATAATGGATCCTTCGAACAGGGTATTTTCCATAATCTTGGCAAACACAAGCATCACAGCGGTCCAAAGATTCACCGCCAAAATTGTTGACCAGAGCTTCGAAATAATCTCGTTGTGGTAAACTGAGTTGAAGTAGAACTTCATAAACAAGATCAGTGAACCGATCAAAATCAAAGCAATCAAAAGAACTTGGAATTGGTCGCCAGTCAAATAGGTCAAACAGATGATCATTATTGTCTTGTACACAAGAATCAAAAAGTTGGGTCTCGAGTTAATTCTACCAGGCGAGTTAGGAAATTCAAATTTGAAAAATTTTTACCTTGCAGTTGGGTCATTTGAAACACCCTTGTACTCGAAATAAGTCAGGGAGAGAACGGCAGTAACTGTCACAAACAGGATGCTTCCGAAGATGGCGAAAATCGCATGGAGGATGTGGACTCCATTCCAGCATCTGACTTCGGAGTAGTAAGAGTGTACGCTCAGACCAGTGTTCTTATCCTCCACGCAAGCAGGGACAGACATAAAATAGTCCAAGAATGGCAAGTACAACACTGTCATAAACAGAGTTCCCATGTATCTTAAGATGATTATAGGCCAAGTAAATGAGTATCTCTTTCTTGAGAAAGCATAGCTCACATACAAAGCGTCAATCACCATAATGGCAACCAACACAATACCAATGTAGAAAAAGATGATGTAGAGGTCCCAGTTGGTATCATCGAGGTATGAAACTATGTTGAAATAGTTGAAAATAGAGTGCAGCACCTTCGTAACATCATCAGAGTCCCAAGTGTCTTTAATCTAAAATGTCCGTTAGACCTCCTCGAGTGGTGATAAACTTACGGTGTCGTGGAAAGGAAAGATCATTAACTGCAAAAACTGGATCGCTGCAAGGATAAATGAGGTGTAGATTGATGTTTCTTGCTCCTTTAACAGAACAAACAGAATTCCGAAAATATTATTCTTCAACTCCGCTTCGAACTTTTCAAAAGTCCCCATCTCGCTATCAATAGCATTCTTGTTGTTATCATTGTTGGCCCTTAGGTCCATTTTCGATAAAGAGTCTGAACTTCTGCTAGGTTACTCTTTAAAAAGATAAAAGCAAATTATTTGTTTATGAATTATTAATTTTAATAAAAGCTGTTGTATGTATATAATCAAACTGTTAATTAAAAAAAGATAAACTCGACAACTACTGGAAAACTCAATTTAACGATGAAATGTAACTCTTTTTAAATTTTTACTTCTTAACATCCAAACCCCAACTCAATTGTCTCTTTACTTAATTTTCTGTCATTGGGACCTCTTTTCCTATTTTTTCTCAGTTGATCCACACTTTGAAACTTTCAAATATTCGCCTTTACCACAATCATCCTTTTTGACTGGAATTAATTTGAATCTCTTATGTAAGAATTCTCACAATCATCATCTCGAACAAAAATTATGCAGTTTTTTCTCCCCGAATTGAGAAAATTGATAAACATCCTGCCCCTTGCTCAAATTTTCCCTTCTCTCTTCCAAAAAGTTTTGGGAGAAAAAAGTTTGCCTTGAAGTAATTTCATTCATTAATTAAACAGTATTGCTTTAATTAGAAGCCAAAAAAACTTGGGCTTACTGTAACGAAACTATTTCTTTTAAACTGGATTCTATTCAAGCCTTCTCCACTGCTTCGGCATCTCTCTCTGACAATATTTCAATATCTATTTAAAAGTTCCACTCAAACTTCACAATATTTTATAATTTATTCTTTTTCCTTGAGGACAGATTACATGTTTCCTAATCCTTTGACTCCTTTTCCAATAAACTGGATAATTTACGGTTGATCTCATCAACGAGTTTGAAATAATCTTGAAGAAAAAATAAAACCATAAAGAAGGCCAAACCTTTGATCTACATACTTCTTCGCCAGATCACTTTCCTAAAGCTTTCTCCGGATTAGCCTTGCTGCGAATGATTAAAAACCAAAAAATTTAATTTTTAAAAAGGAAAAATTGAATCAAACAAAACAAAGCTTTTTAAAAACTTTCATCGGTTAATTAATCATCAAGGATTTTCCTATTCCTATTAAACTCCAATCAAAATCTCATTCTCATTTGGCTTTGATTATTTTTAATCTAAACATTCCGTTACCCTTTTTCGTGTTTTTAGAATCCCCGTTCACAAACAGTTTAAACTATCTCTTTTTCT
>Ga0182738_1007106_pt1 | contig 11434 bp, 10 predicted proteins | sample eDN5th30CBELigMG_FD_128876 | JGI IMG/M metagenome (GOLD analysis project Ga0182738, IMG submission 128876) | Enriched Miracle-Growth compost microbial communities from Emeryville, California, USA - eDNA 5th pass 30_C BE-Lig MG (version 2)... ...
ATGTTTATCCAGCTTTCATGTCCGGCGGCCAGCAGCAGCGCGCCGCGATTGCGCGTGCGCTCGCGATAGAACCGCTGGTCATGCTTTTCGATGAGCCGACCTCTGCGCTGGACCCTGAGCTTGTTGGCGAGGTGCTCACCGTTATCGGAGATCTGGCCAAGGAAAAGCGCACGATGATTCTCGTTACGCACGAGATGAAATTTGCGCGCAAGGTCGCGAACCACATTGTCTTTTTACATGATGGCAGGATCGAGGAAGAGGGGTCTCCCGAAGACGTATTCGGGAACCCTAAATCCGAACGACTGAAAAAATTCATCAGTTCAACGCACTGAAACGGGAATGGGAGAAGTACTAATGAGGCGTCTTTTTACAAGTCTGTGCATCGGTGTAACATTTGCTGTCGCGGGCGTCGCGGTTGCGAATGCCGAACAGGTAAAGGTCGGTATCGCAGCCGAACCCTATCCGCCCTTTACCTCGCCCGACGCATCGGGAAAGTGGCAGGGATGGGAAATTGATTTTGCCGATGCCGTCTGTAAAGAGGCCAAGCTTGATTGCGTGATCACGCCCGTCGCCTGGGATGGTATCATTCCAGCGCTGACCACCAGCAAGATCGACATGATTGTCGGCTCCATGTCGATGACGCCCGAACGTGTCAAGACGATCGATTTCTCGGACAAGTATTACAATACGCCGACGATCGTCATCGGTACCAAGGATCTCAAATTCGATGCGACGCCGGAGGGGTTGAAGGACAAGACCCTTGGCGTTCAGGTCTCGACCATCCATCAGGCTTACGCGATGAAGCACTTTGCGCCAGCCGGTGCGACGATCAAGGAATATCAGACGCAGGACGAAGCCAATAACGATCTGACAGCCGGGCGTATCGACGCTGTACAGGCGGATTCGCTGGCACTTCGCACCTTCCTTGCCACAGACAGCGGCAAGGCATGCTGCGAGGAAAAAGGCACAGTCGCGCAGGACGTTGAGGTTCTGGGACCAGGCGTGGGTATCGGATTGCGCAAGGGCGATACGGAACTTAAGGACAAGCTGAACGCTGCAATCAAGACGATCCGTTCCAACGGCACCTACGACACTTTTACGAAAAAATATTTCGACTTCGACATTTACGGCCAGTGAACGTCATGGCCAGCCGGCATCCTGTCGGCTGGCCTATTCTGATTTCAGCATGAACGGGACTGGCCATGGATGCACCATTGATCAACTGGAGCCTGCTTGCTCTTAATCCACCGGGGTGGGGAGGCGTGCTTCTGCAGGGCTTCTGGCACACGCTGCAAATTGCCGTCGGCGGTTATTCACTCGGCCTGTTGATCGGCATGTTTGGTGCGCTGGGCAAGCTCTATGGCGGCCCTATCATTCGTGATCTGCTGGAAGTCTACACGACCGTGGTGCGCGCCGTGCCGGAGCTGGTGCTGATCCTCATCCTATATTATGCAGGAACCGATTTGCTGAACCAGATGCTCGCCGTGTTCGGCTATGGCAAAGTCGATATCAGCGGGCTCGCCGCTGGCATCTTTGTCATCGGGGTGGTGCAGGGCGCCTATTCAACGGAAGTCCTGCGCGGTGCGATCAAGGCAATTGCCCCCGGTCAGATCGAGGCGGCGCGCGCGTTCGGCATGCCGCCGTCGAAGATGCTCCGACGCATTACGATACCGGCCATGCTGCCCTTTGCCATACCGGGCCTTGCCAATCTGTGGCTTATCTCAACCAAGGACACAGCCCTTCTGGCTGTCGTCGGGTTCAGTGAATTGACGCTGGTAACACGACAGGCGGCAGGCACGACCAAGCACTATCTGCTGTTCTTCTTGACAGCAGGCGTGCTTTACCTCGGACTCACCCTGATTTCGAATGCCTTCATCGGCATGATTGAGCGGCGCTCGCGCCGTGGTTTTGCGCGGATTGACTGAGATGAGCACATCTTCAGCCATATACGAAAACCGAACCTCCGGCAGAATCTGGCTTGAACCGCACCGCGTCGTGCTGATTGTCATCGCAATCGCACTGTTTGCTTCGGCGGTGATATTTGGCCGCTGGGACTGGCTGCCGCAATATCTGCCTCGTCTTGGGTCCGGCATTCTGGTCACCCTGTTCATGTTGTTTGGGTCGGCTATTCTTGGATTCATGCTGGCGCTCCCGCTTGGGCTGCTTCAGGTGACTGGTCCCTGGTGGTTGAGCTGGCCAGCCAAGGCGTTCTGCACCGTCATCCGGGGCACACCTCTGCTGTTGCAGCTCTGGCTGCTCTATTACGGCCTTGGTTCTCTGTTCCCGTCCATTCCCGGCATTCGCAGTTCATTTATCTGGCCTTATCTGCGTGAAGCATGGCCCTATGGACTTGCTGCGCTGACGATCTCGTTTGCGGCCTATGAGGGCGAGGTCATGCGCGGCGCTTTCGCTGGCGTGCCGTCTGGCGAATTGCAGGCCGGTCGTGCTTTTGGCATGTCGCCCTGGAAAGTGTTTCGCCGCATCTGGCTGCCGCGTGCCATCCATCGCGCGTTGCCCACGCTGAACGGCGAAACGGTTCTGCAACTGAAGTCGACACCGCTGGTCGCAACAATCACCGTTGTCGATGTTTACGGTGTCGTTTCCCGTGTGCGGCAGGACACTTACCTGACCTATGAGCCGCTTCTTCTGCTGGCACTGATCTACATGATACTGACCGCAGGTCTGGTCTGGGTCTTCCGGCGTCTTGAGAACCGAATTCCGACAAGAGGTGCTTGAATGCGCGATTTTTCGACTGCTATTCGCAATAACCTGCCCGAACTGACCGCATTGCGACGTGACCTCCATGCTCATCCCGAACTTGGTCTTGAGGAAAAACGGACCTCGGAGATTGTTGCGCGGGAGCTTGAGGCTTTAGGGTACAAAGTCACACGCGGGCTTGCAAAAACCGGGGTGATTGGCACTTTGACGAACGGATCGAGCCGAAAGTCGGTCGGCATTCGCGCTGATATCGATGCGCTGCCGATCCACGAGCAGACAGGTCTTTCCTATTCCAGCAAGTCGCCGGGGCTGATGCATGCCTGCGGGCATGATGGCCATACGACCATGTTGCTCGGCGCCGCCAAGGCCTTGGCCGAACGGCGCAATTTCGACGGCACCATACATCTGATCTTTCAACCGGCGGAAGAGAATTTTGGCGGGGCGAAGATCATGATCGAAGAAGGATTGTTTGATCGCTTTCCCTGTGACGCTGTTTTTGCCCTTCACAATGATCCCGGCATCCCGCTTGGCAAGTTTGCCTTTCGCGATGGACCGATCATGGCTGCGGTTGATGAGGCGATGATCAAAGTGAAAGGCTATGGTGGTCACGGATCGGAGCCGGAAAAGACCGCCGATCCCATAATGGCGGGCGCTTCCATCGTGATGGCGTTGCAGACTATCAAGTCGCGCAACGTGCCAGCGCTGGACCCGGCGGTTGTTACCGTTGCAGCTTTTCATGGCGGCTCGGCTAGCAACATCATTCCATCGTCGGCGGAAATTGTCGTCGGTATCCGCACCTTTTCGCCCGTCATTCGCGATCAGATTGAAGAGCGGATCAAACGTGTTGCGGCCTATCAGGCAGAGAGCTTTGGGCTGACTGCGGAAGTCGATTATCTGCGCAGTTACGACGCGACAATCAATCATACCGCTGAAACGGATTTCGCGCGCAATCTGGCGCTGCAATCGTTCGGCGCGACGAATGTGATTGAGCTGGAGCGCCCGTTTATGGGCAGCGAGGACTTCGCCTATATGCTTGTCGAGCGACCCGGCACCTATTTCTTTTTGGGTGGGGGCAAGGGAGAGAATGACTTCCAGCTCCACCATCCATCTTATGATTTCAATGATGATCTGATCCCCATCGGCGCGGCCTTCTGGACCGAGCTTGCTGAATCCTATCTTAAACCCGAGTGAGCCCATGACTGCCGTTTATGAATTCAATTCTGCCATCGTCCGGACACCGGGACGATCCGTCATCAATGGTTTGCGCGCCGATAACCGGGGCAACCCGACCTATGAGGGCGTCAAGGAAGAACACGAAGCCTATGTGCAGGCCCTGCGGCAGGCAGGTGTGGAAGTAACCGTGCTTCCCCCAATGGAGGAATTTCCGGATTCGATCTTTGTCGAAGACCCGGCACTCGTGTTTCACGAAGGTGCTGTTCTGCTGCGTCCCGGTGCGCCTACGCGTGTCGGCGAGACGGCGGAAATCGAGCCGGCTCTGCGCTCTCTTTTTGAGAGGGTCGTGCCGCTTCCATCCCCAGGCTTTGCGGATGGTGGGGACGTGCTTGTCACACCGTCGGCGGTGATGATTGGCCTGTCAGCGCGTACAGACAAAAGCGGCGCCGAGGGGCTTCGTGCAGCACTTGCAACCCTCGATCATGCTGCGGAAATTGTCGAAACACCGAAGGGCGTTTTGCATTTCAAGACCGACTGCTCGCTGCTTGATGAGGAGACCGTGCTTGCGACACACAGGCTGGCGGGCTCGGGCTTCTTCAGAGGCATGCGTGAAATCGTGACGCCCGAAGGTGAGGAGGCTGCCGCCAATGCACTGAGGGTCAACGATGTTGTCTTTGTCGGTGCTGATTTTCCCCGTACGATCGATCTGCTCGATACAAAGGGCTACAAGGTTGTAGCCCTGAAGACGGGGCAGATTGGTCGGATCGATGCAGGCCTGTCGTGCATGTCGCTGCGGTGGCGGCGATAGTCAGGACGCACTCCAGATGATAGATCGGCGCTGGTATCCAGCGCCGATTTTTATTGGATATCCGTGGGCCCACCTCAATGATTGGAGTCTATCGATAGACATCCATATTGTCTGCGTCCGGTATTCCAAAACTGCGCGCATAGGAATGGCCGCTATAAACCGCAGCGGCGATGATCGATGGTGCATAACAGTCACCAATTGAGGTGACGGATTTTATACCCGCGTCTTCCCATTCATTTCGGCGCGCTTCCAGTGCAGCCGACAGGCTTTTGTCTGGATGGCGGCTGGTTACAGGCACCAGTGTGCCACATGGAATTTCGGTTTCCCTGCCGGAATAGACACATGCGACGGACAGGTTGTCGGCGGTTTGTTTGGCGAGCTTGTGCAGCGGGATTATCCTGACACCCAGCTCTATCAATCTCGTTTGAATCTTCGACTGTTCGAGCGTGTGTTCACTCCAGGGAGCCACGATTGCAGCGGGTGTTACCAATGTTGTTTCAATGCCGCGACTGACCGCAAGCTCGGCGAGAACCGAGCCGAGATAGTAACGATCATCATCGAATATCACCAAAGGTCCGCGACAATCATCAAGGGATGTTTTGTCTTTGAGAATGGTGTCGACACTCAATGTGTGACCATCCAGTGTTTCCAGAGGTTGTCTGTGGGAGCGACCGACGGCATCCGTGCGCCAGCGCGCGCCGGTTGCCAGCACCACGTTTGCAATTCCGTAGCTCAGGATTTCATCGGCGTCCAGATGGCTGTCGAGATACATCTCCACATTGGTCGCGCGCTGCAATTGCGTCATCCGCCAATCGCGAACACGCGCCCAGCTTGCCAGACCGGGCAGGGCTGCCTCCTCCGTCACACGCCCGCCCCAATGGGTGTTCTTTTCAGCAATGATGACTTCTGCGCCGCGCTCGGCCATGGCACGGGCAGCTTCCAGACCGGCGGGGCCTCCACCGACCACCAGAACTTTCTCGGTGGTCTGTAGCTTGCTGATTTTTTCAGGGTGCCAACCCTTGCGTGCTTCTTCGCCAATTGTCGGGTTTTGGGTGCATCGCAATGGTGCAACGATGTTGTCGCTGGCGGTACATATATTGCAGCCGATGCATTCGCGAATGTCATCGACGCGACCGCTCCGAATTTTCTCGGGCAGAAATGGGTCGGCAATCGACGGGCGCGCCGCGCCGATAAGATCGAGAACGCCAGATTTGATTGCCTGCACCATCGTGTCTGGTGATGTATAACGACCGACACCAACGACCGGTTTGCTGGTGAGCGATTTCACAAAGGAGATATAGGGCTCCTGAAACCCCTCCTGCGAAAAGCGCGATGTCTGGCTGTCGTTGGACCAGCCGGACAGGTTCACATCCCAAAGATCAGGTTCATCGGCGAGAGCTGCGATTACATCCCGCCCTTCTCCATCGTGCTGGATGCCCTGATCACCCAGAAATTCCTCAACCGCAAAGCGCACCGCAATCGCGCATTTGTCACCGACAGCGTCACGCGTATCCGCCAGCACTTCGCGAAACAAACGCAGGCGGTTCTCGAACGATCCGCCATATTCGTCCGTGCGGCTATTGTAGCGTTGCAGCAGAAAATGCTGCAACAAGGTCATGTCGTGGCCTGCATAGACATAGACAATATCGAAACCGGCCCGCTTGGCGCGCAGTGCTGCATCGCGATGCCACTTGCGAAACCGAGCAATGTCGGCCTTGTCCATGGCCCTTGCCTGAACCGGATCTTCCACATCGACGATCATGTCCATGGGGCCAAGAGGCGCCAGTCTGGTCAGGCGGTTGGAGACATGGATACCGTTATGCACGAGCTGGATTGCAGCGAGACTACCATGCTGGTGAACGGCGTCGGTCAGCTTCCGGAGGCGGTCGGCATCCTTCTCGTCCCATATGCGACCCTGATTGGAAGGCGTGATATCCGATGTTGGATGGATTTCGGTTTCCTGTGTGGAAACCACGCCCCAACCGCCCTCTGCTTTCATTTCACGCAGGCGAAGATCATGTTCGGGATAGCGATGTCCCATGCCGCTACAATGCGGAACCTGATAAAAGCGGTTCTTCGTCGTGACGGGGCCAATCTTGATCGGCTCGAACAGAATTTCGTGACGCTTGTCCATGGTCGCTCTGCTTGTCATTGTTCAGAATGTCATCCCTTGCGGGCGACTGCATGAAAAGTGGGTTTCCATCGCGCTTAACGCGCGATGGAACGCTTGAAGCGAGCTTCGAGTTTGGCCTGTCCATATTCCAGAACGATGGACAGTGCCCAATAGATCATCGAAGCGGTGATCAGCATTTCGATATGCCGGAACTCGGTCTGACCCTGCGTACGGGCAAGATACATGAGTTCCCAAACGCCGATGACGGAGACCAGCGACGAGTCCTTGAGCATCGCGATGAACTGGTTGCCGGTTGGCGGAATGATGATGCGCATTGCCTGCGGAAGAATGACCAGCCACATGGTCTGCGAAGGGCCGAGGCCGAGCGCGAATGCACCTTCCTGTTGCCCGCGTGGAATGCTCTCGATGCCCGCACGGAAGATCTCGGTCATATAGGCGCCGTAGCATAGGGACAACGCCAGAATACCGGCAGGAATAGGCCCGATGACATAGCCCACCTGCGGTAGTCCAAGGTAGATGATATAGATCTGCATCAGCAATGGCAGGCCGCGGAAAAGCGATGTGTAGAACGTCGCCAGCCCGTAGACGAGGCCATTCTTTGAAAGTTTGGCCACCGCACCAATTAACGCCAGAATGGTTGCGAAGAATATCGAGGCAGCGGAAATATAAAGCGTCGTGACGACACCCTGGCTGATCAGAAATCCGATCTTTCTTGCGATGAATTCAAATGAGAGATCGAAAGAATAGAAGAAGATCATCAGCAGCAGGAACAGTTCCAGCCATATTGCCGTGATCTGTGCCCAGCGAGGGAAAAGTCTCAGGAAACTCCAATTGGCGAAGATGATAGCGCTAAGCAGTATCGAGGAGATCAGCGTCGCTTTGGTGAAACCGGCTTTCGCGACTTTCGGGTCAATGCCAAGCCAGTTCGTTATGCCGGAAAACCGGATATTCATGAAACAGAAGAGTGCCGTCAGGATAACAAAGAAAGCTATCTGAACGGTACGCTTGGCGGCCTCCGGCCGCATCAGAAAAAACCTCCCGAGCATGTTCTCTCCTCTGCTAGCTTGCCTTTCGCTCAGCAAGCCAATCCTGCATCTGCAATTTCCAGTAGGTAAGCTGCGCGGCTGCGAGGCCAGCAGCTCCCCCAGCCCAGACCAGTCCGAATTTTTCGAAGAGCTTATAGCGGTCACTTTGTCCGCAAATGGCTTCGGCGACGACTTTACCGCCGATGGCGGTTGTGTTGAGCCCATGGCCACCAAAAGCGGTGCAATACCATGTGCTGCGGTCCAGTTGGCCTATCTGGGGCATCAAATGTCTGGCGTAAGACATCAGGCCCGACCATGCCAACTCCGTCTTCAGTGAAGCAAGCTGAGGATAAGTTCCCACCATCTCGTTGCGCAACTCGCGCACCACGCCGGGCGTATTGGCTGCTCTTGTGGTGATGCGTCCACCCCACAAAAGTCTGCGCCCACCATCAATCACACGATAATAGTCACCAGCGCGACGGTTATCACCAATCGCGGCTGTTGTGCGGATTGCCGATGCAATCAGTTCGGGTGCTTCTTCACTCACCATCACATAGGTTGCAATTGGCAGGTAGGCCCGCCTGATCTGGCCTACCAGACCGTCAGTATAACCACCAGTGGTGATCAGCACTGCGCCTGCCTTGACCTGTCCCTGAGCTGTTTTGACAAGCTTCCCGTCCTTGTGGTCGAGCAACTGCATCACACGACTATGCTCGAATATCCGCCCACCAAGCCGCTCTATCTCGCGCCCGAGTGCCCGTAGATAGTTCAGCGGATGGATATGAAACGCATTGGGATCGTAGACCGATTGGAAATAGCGCTTGGAATTCAGAATATTGCGCGTTTCAGCCGTTGCGTGAAAATCTATTCTGTAGCCATAATCGCGCTGAAGCGCCTCGGCATAATGCTTCAGCCTCTCACCGTCGTCATACCGGCGTACGTTCAGAATGCCAGGAATGAGTTGTGCTTCTTCAATCTTCAGCGTGTCGATGTTCTGTCGAACGAATTCGACACCTTCAATCGACAATTCATGAAGTGATCGGGCGACGGTCTTGCCAGCACGGGCGGCAATGTCATCCCCGCCGGATGCAAAGCCGGGGCTGACAAAACCGCCATTGCGCCCGGATGCACCGAAACCGATGCTCTCGGCTTCCAGGACAACGACTTTCTTGCCCGCTCGCGACATCTGCAATGCGGCCGACAAGCCTGCAAGTCCGCCGCCAATCACTGCGACATCTGCTGTTGTTTCGCGTTCAAGCGTTGGACGCGCGAAATCGTCCGCCTTTGTTTGGCTGTAATAAGTGGCCGGATAAGTCATCGCAACACCAGGAAAAGCATATCGGATGAGCCACCTTCACGATGGCTCATTTCGATATTGATCTAAGGATAATGTCAGTCGGCGCTGTAGTCTTTGCCGTACCACTTTGCAGTGAGTGTCGCCAAAGTGCCGTCAGACTTCATCTGCTGGATGATTTCTCCAATCTTGGCGGTCCATTCCGGATCGTTCTTTTCGTCGATGACGACGAGCGGCTCGCGGAATGCATATTCGCCCTCAAGAATCTTCACCGGATAACCGTTCTTGATGGCGTTCTGTGCCGTCTGTTCCGGAGCGATGATCGCATCAATGCGAACGCCGTCACCCAGTCTCAGATCGTCAAATGGCAGCATGGAATCCGCGAAGGTGCGAATTTCACCAGGTTCCAGCTTGTACTCGATCGGGGGAAGGCCGGGCGCGTCGATTTCCAACTGCCGACGGGCGAAATCTTCCGACGTCGTTGCCGTTTCTACGCCGATGACTTTGCCCTTGAGATCAGCGACGGATTTCGCCTCGCTGTCCTCGTGCACGACATAGACATAGGGGCTGTAATAGTAGACCCCGGCAAAATCGATGACCTTGGCGCGCGCCTTGGTCGGGGTCACCGACCCAACGCCAACGTCGTAACGGCCCTGCCAGCGCCCACCGGTCAATGTCGCCCAGTCCGGCGTCTCGAAGGAAACGGTGACGCCAAGACGTTTGCCAATCTCGTTGGCCACATCCACGTCGAAGCCCACGAGCTTGTTGGAATCATCCAGAAAGCTTTGGGGTGGCCAGCCTGCATTGGTTGCGACGACCATGGCCTTTTTTTCCATGACGCGATCCAGCGTTTCGCCTGCAAAAGCAGAGAAACCCGTCGCCAGAATGGCGCCTGCGACACCCATTATCGTTATGATTTTTTTCATTTTATCGAACCCCTCCTCTGGTTTGATGCATCAGCATTGCATAAACCCGGAAGCAACGGCTAGGCGGCCCGGATAAGTAGGTTATGAAATTAGCGTATGATGATATGCTGTTCTTGCAGGATGTGGGTTCAAGCCTGCTTGTGTTCGGGGCCGCTCATGCGAGAGGCCCCGGTGTGATGAACGAATGCGTCTTATTGTCAGTGTTACCGACTATGGATTGCGCACAGCCATTGCAGTGACTTCGACCCGCATTTCCGGGGTGGCGAGGCCTGCAACGCCCACGGCGCAACGAACCGGAAACGGCTTTTTGAAAAAGCGCAGATAGACTTCGTTAAAAGCCGGGCGTTCATTGATGTCGGTCAGGTAGATCGTCAGGTGAATGACATTGGCCAGACTGCTCCCCGCCTTTTCGAGCGATGCTTTGAGACTATTCAGCGTGCATTCGCTCTGAGCGGTTATGTCGCCGGTTTCCATGGAACCATCTGCCCGGATGGGAACATGGGTGGTCACTAGGAAATTGCCGATGCCTGCAACATCAGAAGAGATTTCGCTTTCGTCCGTATCCTCCAGAAAATAGGGCGTTGCGTTGTTTGTCATGGTCATTCTCCAAGAGGTTAGGTGTTTGTGAAAAGCGTGAAGCGGTTTTCCGATAAGTTGTGCGCTAAAACAAGCAGCCAGATCATTTCCGTCGATTGAGTGAGCCCGATGGTCTTGAGGTAGCAACAATGTGTACTCGCCGGGACGGGCAACCTATTGCGATGGTGGTCGAGCGGGTCTAAGAAACACGTCGGAGGCGAGGAGGCTTCCCTCAACGATGACCGGTTCCGGTCTGAAGGCAATCCATGACAGAAAAACATTCTCATCGCGGGCTTGTTGTTGCCGCGATTATGGCAAGCATGGCCATGATCGCCGTCGAGGCAACGATTGTGTCAACCGCAATGCCACAGATCGCGGCGCAGCTGGGTCAGCTCAATCTCTATTCCTGGGTTTTCTCGTCATTTCTTTTGACACAGACAGCAACGACCGTCGTGTTTGGCAAGCTGGCTGACATCTACGGGCGCAAACCGGTTCTTGTTTTTGGTATTGCGCTGTTCCTGACGGCTTCTGTGCTGGCCGGTTTCGCATGGTCGATGCCTTCGATGATTGTTTTCCGGCTATTGCAGGGCATTGGGGCAGGGGCGATCCAGCCTGCGGCCATGACCGTGGTGGCCGATCTTTTCCCTGGAGCACAGCGCAGCAAGGTTCAGGGATATCTTGCCAGTGTATGGGCACTGTCAGCCGTTGTCGGTCCGCTGCTTGGCAGCCTGATTATTCACAATCTGAGCTGGGCCTGGGTATTCTGGATCAATGTGCCGG
>Ga0182738_1007107_pt1 | contig 11434 bp, 8 predicted proteins | sample eDN5th30CBELigMG_FD_128876 | JGI IMG/M metagenome (GOLD analysis project Ga0182738, IMG submission 128876) | Enriched Miracle-Growth compost microbial communities from Emeryville, California, USA - eDNA 5th pass 30_C BE-Lig MG (version 2)... ...
CGCACGCATCGTGCATGGCGAACCAGCCATGGAACATCCGGCCCTCGCCACACCGGGGACATCGCAGGCGGCAACTGCGAAAGAAGATCGTGCGGAAACGCATGCGGTGCGGGCCACAGGATGAAGTTAGTGCAGGATCAAACGAGAGCAAGCAATCCAGGTCGACTTTGCCGGTTGGGCGCCCTGGGCCGGCCGCCTGCCGCTGCAGGCCGGCCCCCAATCCGCGCGTGCCGCAGTGCGACGGCAGGTGCCCCGCGGCCCCGGCAGCGTTAGCCGCGGCGCTGCTGTTCCATCATGCGGGCGCGGTACATGGCTTCTTCGGCCTCGGGGATGCGGCCGGCGCGCTGGTAGGTGACGCTCATGGCCGTGAAGCTGAACGGATCGTCCGGCTCCAGTTCGCACACCTTCAGACCGTGCTGGATGGCCTCTTCGTGGCGGCCGAGCCTGCCCAGGATCACCGCTAAGGCCGCGTGCGCCAAAGAGAAGTTGGCGTCCATGGCGAGTGCTTCGTTGAGCTTGGCCACGGCTTCCTCGAGCTTGCCTTCGTCCTTGAGTTTATCGGCCTCGTCATAGATTTCGTGCTTGGTGGCCACGATGTGTACTCCCAATAGGTCAATGCGGGTTGCTGTCGCTGCTGGCGTATATACGTGCTGGCAGGCGTGAGATTAGTTAGAGCCGGCGGCAATCGTTGTTGCTGTCACGCCTAATCTACCAGATTTACCTCGTCGGCGGCATGGGGGGCAGTGAGCTGGAGACCACTGCGACAATTCCGCATGAGCTGCTATTCTCGCCTGACCCCACTTTCTCTATAACCCCCCCTACCCCTTGGGTCCCGGAGAAGCACGTTGGATTTTCCTGGGCGTCAGGGCCGATAAACCCCATATGAAGTGCGCCGCCCATTCGTCCGGACCGCTGGGTCCGACCCGCCGGCCGCTCCATTTTTCGGGGGACATTTGGTGTCGAAGATCCATCCATTGGCGATCGTCGATCCCGCCGCGGAGCTAGGCCGCGACGTGCGCATCGGGCCGTTTTGCGTCATCGAAGCCGGCGTGCGGATCGGCGACGAGTGCCAGTTTGAAAGCCACGTCGTCGTGAAAGCGGGGACGGAGCTAGGCCCGCGCAACCACGTCTTCGAGAACACCGTGCTGGGCGGCGTGCCGCAGCACGCTCGCCATGGCGGCGACTGCGGGCGGCTGGTAATTGGCGCTGACAACACAATTCGCGAACACGTGACCATCCACCGCGCCATGCACGCCGATGGTGCGACGGTGGTGGGCGACAACAATCTGATTATGGTGGGCGTGCATTTCGCCCACGACTGCCGCATTGGCAATAACGCCATCTTTACGAACAACACCGGGCTGGCCGGGCACGTCGTCGTGCAGGACCGGGCCTACGTCTCTGGGCAGGTGGGCGTGCATCAGTACTGCCGCATCGGCCGGTTGGCGATGGTCGGTGGCCAGGCCCACGTGGTGAAAGACATCCCGCCCTTTGTCACCGTCGACGGTGCGACCACGCTCGTGGTGGGATTGAACCTGGTCGGCCTCCGCCGGGCGGGATTCACCAGCGAAGACATCCAGCAGCTCAAAGAAGCGTATCGCGTCATCTATCGCAGCGGGCTCTCTTGGAAAGAGATCCTGACGCAGTTGAAACGCGACTTCCAAACGGGTCCGGCCGCCGAGTTCCACGAATTCTTTATGGGAGGGACGCGAGGCTTTACGCCAGAGCGTCGATTTCCGGTTGGACGGCCCACTCTCAAGCTGCGTGAACCCGCCCAAGATGAAGGACCTGACTTCCAGGCCCTGGCCGGCTGACGCCAACGGGCTGGAGGGCTCCTAGCCCACCAGGCCGCGCACTGCCAAGAGCGAAATTACCTCCGCTGCTGCCCCGATCCTGGGGCGGCAGCGGAGTTTTTATTGGTGCCGTGCTGCCGGACCTCAGGCATTCCCCCTCCCTCGCTGGGAGGGGAAGTCGCCGGCCGCCCGACGCCGCCACCGCTTGGGGGCGGCAGGCTCGCTTGTCGCCGCCGGGCCGCCGAGTATGATCGACAGTAGGATGCTACCTGTTTGGGGGCGATGGATCGGCCGCTCGTCTTTGCTCGTTGCATTGTCGCCCTTTGCGCCTCCTGGCGTACCCGCTGCGAAAGGATCCAAGTTGGGCTGGTTCAGCAAGAAAAAGAAGGAACCGGAGTTCGTCGAACCTCCCACAAAATTTCAGACGTCCGCCGAGTTGCCCGACATCGACCCGATGTTGTCGGCCAACACGCGGACGATCGTCGATACGGCGCTGGTGGCGCGCGCCGATTCGCTGATCTTCACGCTCACGGCGGCGGGAGTGCAGTTGCACTACGTGATCGACGGCGTCACGCACGAAGCCGGCGCGATCGAGCCGCAGTTCGGCAGTACGGCGATGGCCATCATCAAGGCCCATGCCGGCATGGATCTCAACGTGCCCCGCCCGAAGCAGGAGGGCAAGTTTGAGATCCTGCGCAGGAAGAAAAAGATCCCCTGCCAGGCCACCTGCCAGACGACCGCCCAGGCCGAGCGGCTGACCTTGCAGTTCGACCAGGGTGTGAAGCCGCCCGACAAGTTTGTCGATGCCGGCATGACGCCCAAGATGTTCGCGCAGCTCAAGGAGGCACTGGGCGCCCCGGGCGTGGTGGTGGTCTCTGGCCCGCCCAAGAGCGGCTTTTCCACCGCCTACAACAACACCATCCGCGCAATCGACCGCTACGTGCTCAATACGGAGGCGATCGAGGACGCCCAGCGATTGGACGAACCGGTTGAGAACGCTCCGGTCACAACGTTCGACAGTGGCAAAGGCGAATCGCCGCTGACGGTTCTGCCCGCGCTCATCCGGCGTTATCCCGATGTCATCTGTACGCGCCATCTGGTCAATGCCGGCACCCTGAACCTGCTGCTGGAACAGCCCGACTTGGATCGCCGTATCCTCGCCGGCATCGCGGGCCCGGCCACCGCCCCCGAGGCTCTGCTGGCTCTGCTCGCGCTCAAGGGGCCCGACGACGAGAAGGTATCGCGCGAGAAGGTGGCCAAACACGTCCGCGCGGTGCTCAACGTGCGGGTGTTCCGCAAGCTGTGCGAAGGCTGCAAAGCCTTTGCCCCGGCCGCGCCGCAGATTCTGCAGCAGCTTGGGATCGCGCAGGGCAAAGTAACCGGCTTCTATCAGCAAGGTCCGCCCCCTGCCCCGCCCCTCAACCCGAATCTCAAGCCCGAGGACCAGCCCCAGCCGCCGGCCATGTGCCCGGCGTGCAGCGGCATCGGATATCGCGGACTGACCGCGGTGTATGAGCTGCTGGTGGTGAACGACGCCGTACGCGAAGCCCTGCTCAAGGCCAAGGATCCAGCAACCTTCGTGGCCCTCTGCCAGAAGGCAGGTCACGTCGGTATCCGCGAGCGGGCGATTGTGGCCGCTTGCCGCGGAATCACCGATTTCCGCGAGCTAGACCGCATCGGCGTGCTTCGACCGCGTCGGTAGTCAGCCGCTCTACACTTCTAAGCCCATCTGGCGTCTATCAAGCCGGCACCTGCTCAGCCTGCGCGCCGATTACGCGCTGGTATTGCCATTCATGCGCTAGTGTCTTGCATCGCGGGCGTGCGCAGCGTACGTTCGGCGACACATGAAAGCGGTTGCCGATGCGTCGCCTGCCTTGGCAGCCGCCCAAGCGTACGGCACCTTCGAAACCAGCCAGGAGCATCTGCCACCTATGATTCTCGACCAGTTCAAGCTCGATGGCCGCGTGGCATTGGTGACGGGAGGGACGCGCGGATTGGGCGCCGCTATGAGTGTGGCTTTGGCCGAAGCCGGGGCCGATATTGCCCTGGTGGCCCGCGATATTTCCAACCGCGAAACCCAGGAGCGGATCGAGGCCCTGGGACGGCGCGTGATCGCCATCGAAGTGGACCTGTCGCAGCCTGAGGCCCGAGCTGGCCTGGTCGACCGCGTGGTGGACGAACTGGGCAGCATCGACATCCTGGTCAACAACGCTGGCGGCGGTACGCGACACCCGCCCGAGGAATACCCGGCCGACGAGTGGCGGCACCTGATCGAGGTGCATCTGTTTGCGGCCATGGACCTGTGCCAGCAAGCGGCCAAGCACATGTTGCCCAAGGGCCGCGGCAAAATCATCAACATCGGCTCGATCATGTCCGACGAGGGCGGCTGGAATATCTCCGCTTACGCCGCCGCCAAGCATGGTATCGCCGGTTTGACCAAAAGCCTGGGCACCAGTTGGGCCGCCAAGGGCATCGCCGTCAACTGCATCGCTCCAGGCTACTTCCAGACCACGTATTCGGGCGTGCTGAAGGACGACCCGGTTCGCGGTCCGCAAATCCGCGACCGCATTCCGATGGGCCGCTGGGGCGATCCGGCCGAGCTAGGCGGGCTGGTGGTATACCTGGCCTCCGATGCCTGCCGCTACATGAACGGCAGCATCATCTACATCGACGGCGGTTGGCTGGCCCGGTAGCGGCAGCAACATACGCCGCCGAGACAACTCAACGTCGCTCACTCCAGCGTTTCGATCGACTCGGGATCGAGATGCAGGCTGTGGCATGCCTTGATGAAACTGGCGGCGCTCCAGGCCTGAAACGCTTTGCCCATCGGGCGACCCGTCCGGCCATGGTGCCACTCGTTGAATTCCCACTCGTGGCTCACCCCGAGCGCACACATGTGGGCCAGGTTGACCAGTTCGCGGCGGGCCAGATCGACGATGCCCAGCTTGTGGATGTACCGCGCCCACAAGCCGCCGATAAACGGCCAGATGCCGCCGTTGTGGTAGTGGTCGGGCAGGTTCAACAGGTTGACGGTGAAATAATTCCGCCACTCGGGATCGCCCGCGTGGACCGGCGGGTACAGGTTCTTCACCGGCCAAGGGGCGTTCGCTCCCACACCCCACAGAAAGCGGAACGTCATCATCGCCCGCTCGCGGTCGATCAGGTTGGTCAGGTACGCCAGAATATTGGCGTACACGTCGCACCGCCAACTGAAGCTGAACGGAGAAATCTGCGCCACCAGGTACCGTGAGTCGCCGAGGCAGAACTGCACGTCGGCAAACGATGGCTGGCCTTCAGAGATGTCGACAAGTGTGGTCGGCCAGAAGGTCTTGAGAATCATCCGCCGAACGTGCACGCTCCAGGCTTCGTAGTCGGCTGCGCGTTCCACGTCGCCCCGCTTGCGCAGGATGTTCGCGTAGCAGATCAGGCAGCGGTACCACAGCACCTCGTCGTAGAGCACGTAGTAGTTGCGGGCAAATAGGTCCGTCCAGTCGCCAGCCTCGGGGATGATCAGCAGGCCGTTGTTGTTGGCATCGTGCGCACTGAGCCAGTCCATCGCCCGCTGGAGGTTCTCGCTGAACTCCTCGGCCAGCGACCAATCGCCGGTGTGGTTGCAGTACCGCCAAGTGGCGATGATGATCCACAGCACGCTGTCGATCGCCGCGATGCCCCCGACCCCGCCGTACTCTGGCTTGTCGGTGTCGATCAGCACGTGGGCTGGCAACTGTCCGGCGGGTGCCTGGTGCGAGAGGATTGTCCGCAGCGTCTGAGCCTGGCAGGTGCGGATGTCTTCGTCTTCCAGGTCCAACGTCCAGATGATGGTCTTGCTGCCGTCGCGAGCCCACACGCTACGATAGTTGGCGTCGGTGCCGTACACCTGGTTGTCCAGCAGCGAACAGGCCGAAAACCCCTTGGGGGTAATATTGCGGCGCACGGCCTCGATGGCCTTCTGGTAGCCTCGCTGCAACAACGCCTGATCGGCCGAGGTCAGCTCGCTGTATTCGGTGGGATCAAACAGGATCGGCTTGCTCACGACGTTTTCCCGCTGCTTGGGGTGAAAGGCTCCTTTGCCAGTTCGCTGCCATGCGAGACTGCAACCGCGGTGCCGCCAAGGGACGCGCTATTGGCTCGCGACGACTGGGCAGTTCAAGTATAGAACGCCCCGCACGCATGCGGCTTGAACGGCAATTCTCACGGTTTCTGGAGCGGCGACAACCTCTGTTTTGAGCACTTTAGCCGCTGTGGCGCTCGCGCTTACGAACGGTTGGCCGCTTCCTCGCCCCCCATGCACGCGGCTATTGGCCGGCCCATCACACCTGCGCGAGTGCTGCTTACCTGGGCTATAACGGGGCCCAGGCGTAGAATCTAGCTGGACCGTTTGGGGACCCGCCCGCCGGTCCCGACCAACGCCAGCCACCCCGCACTCCCGACCGCGCCTACGGCGATGAGCAAGAAGCCTCGCAAACCTAACCAATCGCAAGTTCCCGCTGACGACGACCAACCTCAGGCGACGCCGGGCGAACCGGGTGCTGCTGCGCATCCGCCTGCCGCTGATGCTGCGCCTATGGACGAACAGGCAGCGGATGCCGACCAGGAACTGATTGTCGACGAAGGCGATCCCAGTGAGTGGGGCATGTCGCCCGACGACTATGCGCCCCTCCCCGGCGATGCAGACGCGGCCGACGACGCCAATAGTGAACCTCGGCTACCGGATTACGACGGCACCGCGGAACTGGCCCCGGGGCCCAATACCTTCGGCTATCGCCGCGCTGCTGCCAAGGTTCGCGAGTTCCCCACGACCTCGGGCGTGTACCTGATGAAGGATTCCGCTGGCCGCGTGATCTACGTCGGCAAGGCGAAGAACCTCCGGGCCCGGGCTGGCAGCTACTTCCTTAAGGCCGCGCAAACCGACCGCCGCACCGCCGACCTGGTGCGCGAGATCGCCGACATCGACTGCGTGGAAACCGAGAGCGAAGTCGATGCGCTGCTGATGGAAGCCCGGCTCATCAAGGACGTGCGGCCCAAGTACAACGTCGAGCTCAAAGACGACAAGACTTTTCCTTACCTGGAGATCCACACCCGCGAGGATTTTCCGCGCGTGGAGTTCACTCGCGAGCCCAAGGAACGCGGCACCAAGCTCTACGGCCCGTTCGCGAGTGCCAGCAGTTTGCGCGGTGCGATCCAGGTCTTGCAGAAGATCTTCAAATTCCGCACGTGCAGCCTGGACATTGAAGAAGGCGACGAGAAGTGGCGCTGGTTCCGGCCTTGCCTGCTGGCGAGCATCAACCAGTGCACGGCTCCCTGCAACCTGCGGATCAGCAAGGAGGATTACCGCCGCGACATTAATCGGTTGCGGCTGTTCCTCGATGGCAACAAGGCGCGGCTACTGAAGGAAATGCGCGACGAAATGATGGAGGCGTCCAAAAGCCTGCAATTTGAGAAGGCCGCCCGCCTCCGCGACGAAATCCGCCTGCTGGAACGTCTCGACGAACGCGGCGAACTGGATACCCACGCCCAGCCTGAGGTGTTCTACATCGACCCTTCCAAGGGGCTCAACGGACTGAAGAAGGTATTTCACCTGCCCGACGTGCCGCGGCGGATCGAAGGCGTGGACATTGCTCACCTGGGCGGCGACGAAACGGTGGCTTCGCTGGTGCAGTTCATCGATGGCCTGCCGTTCAAGCCGGGCTACAAGCGTTACCGCATCCGTAGCGTGAGCGGCATCGACGACTTCGCCAGCATCCACGAAGTGGTGGCCCGTCGATTCAAACGCCTGAGCGATGAGGGCGAAGCGTTCCCTGATATTCTGTTGATCGACGGCGGCAAGGGACAGCTTAACGCCGGCTTGGCCGCGTTTCGGGCGCTCCAGATTGACCCGCCGCTGGTGCTTTCGCTGGCCAAGCGGGAAGAAGAAATCTTTGTGATGGGCCGCGATGAACCGCTGCGGCTTAGCCGCCATGCCTATGCCCTGCGGCTTTTGCAGTACGTGCGCGACGAGGCCCACCGCTTCGCCCAGCACTATCATCACCTGCTGCGGAGCAAGGCCAGCCTGGGCCAGCAAGACCGCCCGCGCCGGCGGCGCAAATCGCAGTAGCCGCCCACCGCCATTAGTAGCCCCCCCTGTCGGCAGCGGCATGCTAAAATCGCACCCAAGCACAGGGGGCGTTGCTGTTGTTGCAAGAGGTGGTTGCGATGCGCGTGATTGGCTTCAGAGGGCGACGTTGGGGAATCATCGCTTGTCTGTTCGCACTGCCGCTGCTCTTCGTCGCGGCCGCTTTCGCTGAGGACAGCGGCAAACGCGCCTTCGCCATTGAAGTGATCGACCAAGCTACTGGCCGCGGCGTGCCACTGGTGGAGCTGGAAACGGTCAACCATGTGACATTCGTCACCGACAGCAACGGGCTGGCCGCCATCGACGAGCCAGACCTGATGCATCGCAACGTCTACTTCACCGTGCGCAGCCACGGCTACGAGTTTCCGGCCGATGGCTTCGGGTTTCGCGGCCGGACTCTCACGGTGGAGCCCGGCGGAAAGGCGACCATCAAGCTGCGGCGCCGTAATCTGGCCGAGCGGCTGTACCGTGTGACGGGGGCCGGCATCTATCGCGATACGTTGCTGCTGGGCGGCCAGGCTCCCATCAAGCAGCCGCTGCTATCTGGCGATGTGATCGGCTGCGATAGCGTGATGACGGCCATCTATCGCGACCGGATCTACTGGTTCTGGGGCGATACCTCCCGTCCGGGGCACCCCTTGGCCGCGAACTTTCATATCACGGGTGCCACCACGCCGCTGCCGGACCGCGGCGGGTTATCACCGTCGGTAGGCATCGACTTTGACTACCTGGTTGGACCCGATGGCGCGGTGCGCCCCACGGCTAAGATGCCCGGCGACGGACCAACCTGGATTGCCGCCGTTACGGTACTTCCCGACGACGCCGGCCGCGAGCGGATGTATGCGTCGTACGTCAAAATCCGCAATCAGCTCGAATCGTATCGCTGGGGCTTTGTAGTATGGAATGACCAAACCGAGCAGTTTGACGAGGTGTGCCACTTCGACCGTCGGCCGCCAGTCTTTATGGAGCCGCAGGTTCATACCTTCCTGCTGGGAAACGATGACACCAAGTATGTCTACTTTGCCAATCCGCTGCCGCTCACGCGCGTCAAAGCCAACGCGGCGGCGTTCATCGATCCGTCGCAGTACGAAGGCTACACCTGCCTGAAGCCTGGCACGCGCCCCGAAGACGGCCAGGTGGAACGCGGGAGCGATGGCAAACTGCGGTACGCATGGAAGGCCAACACGCCACCGCTCACGCAGAAAGATCAGGCGATGTTGGTGGAACGTGGCCTGATCAAGGCCGACGAAGTGTTGATTGCCCTGCGCGATGTGGAAACCGGCCGGGCGGTCTACGCGCACAGCGGATCAACCTATTGGAACGAATATCGGCGGCAGTGGGTGATGATCGCCGTGGAACTCAATGGCGAGTCGTCGCTATTGGGCGACGTCTGGTATGCCGAAGCCGATGCGCCGACGGGGCCCTGGCGTTACGCCCGCAGGATCGTCACGCACGACCGCTACTCGTTCTATAACCCCAAGCATCACCCGTTCTTTGACGAGGACGGCGGGCGCACGATCTATTTTGAGGGAACGTATACACAGACGTTCTCGGGCAACCAGCGGCCGACGCCGCGTTATGACTACAACCAGGTGATGTACCGGTTGGATCTGTCGCAGGACGAATTGAACCTGCCGGTTGCTTTTTATGATGCGGCCACGGTCCGCGACACGCCGTTTGTGCCGCGGGAGCCGGGGCTGCCCGTGGCCTTCTTTGCCAAGGATCGGCCCGGGCCAGGGCTGGTGCCTGTGGTGTGGGACGGCAAGTCACTAGAGGTCGCGGCGGCGCGGGATGCCGCGGCGGTCTTTTACGCTTTGCCCGTCGCTGCCAAGGAGACAAGCGGCACCACGCCGCTTTATGAGTTTGTTCACAAATCGTCGGGCCGGCGCGTCTATTCCATCCGGCAAACGATTGATCAGGCCGGCTATCGCCGCAGCGAGCAGCCTGTGTGCCGCGTCTGGAAGTAGGGCCGGTGATTTTAGCACCAGGCAAAGATCCAAAGTACGTTTGCGAATAACGGTGCGGAGCGGAAATGGCCATCATCGACCACTACCCCTTCAAGCTGCGTCGGCCCGGGAGCCCGGTTGATCGAGACACGATTTCCGCATCCGAACAGCAGTTAGGAGTGAGCTTTCCGCAGTCATACGTTGACGTGATGCTCGCGCATAACGGCGGTTCGCCGTCACCTGCATACCTACCGCATCCTGGTGGGGCGACGAAAGTGGAGCGGATTTATTCCATAGGTGACAACGGTTTGGTTGAGACTTGCCTGCAACACAGAGTGGACCATGGCCTGCCGGATGAGTTTATTCCCATTGCGCAGTTAGCTGGACAAGATTTCCTGTTGCTGATGGAATGTTCCGCCGAGGCCCCCGGCTCGCTGTATTCTTGGTTTGAGCCGAACCTTGGCTTTCGCTTCCGCGACGAAGAATATAGCAATGTCACCCAAATGTATTTTGATGTGGCCGAGTTGCCTCAGAAATTTGGGCCGGCAAAAAACCGTAAAGACCGCGATGGCATGTTCTGCCAACTTTACGCGATTGCCTCGAATCCCGCACAGGGTGAGAAGGTGGCCGCGAACTATGTCGATGAAGGATATGACATCAACTTCGTGTTGCCCACGTTTCGTCATCCGATCTTTGCCGCCATTGATAGCGATGCGTTTGGGGTTGCGGCGATCCTGCTTGCACTTGGCACACGTGCGACACACGTTGATCCGCTGCATTCCAATGCAACCGTCGAAGAGCGGCTGCTAGAAGCACAGAAGCGTTGGTCTGGCCTGTTGGAGGCCAGCCGCGAAGACCAATATACAGCGGGCGTCGGGATGGCTACCCGGCGATTGTCCAACATCGCGTCGGCGCTGGCTACGATCCAGGCCAGTCGCTGAGCCGGGGGCATGGCACCGTCGCTGTGCGATGAAGCCCGCAGCGTTTGTAGGGTCCGCTGTGCGGACCAAGATCTAGATAACGCGGTGGCTACTGAATATTGAAGCCCGCAGCGCAAGCAAGGGAAAGCACGTCCATACAACGTCGGCGCACATTCCTTCGCTAGCGCTTCAGGCTTCAAAGATTCGTCGAATATGTGTATCCAATGAACCACGGCTCACAGAGCCGTGGCACGCGCGCATAGCGACCGCAATAGAAATCCACGCTGACGCGTCGGGTTGTGATTGATAGTTCTCAGGCCTACTTGTTCAATTCGCCCAGTTCACGCCATAGGTGGGCGCTGGCCTTGATGCCACGGTGGAAGTCGGCCAGGCAGAACTTCTCGTTGGGGCTGTGCGGGTTGTCATCGTTCAGGCCCCAGCCCAGCAGCAGCGTGTCCACGCCCAGTTCGTCGAAGAACGTATTCACCACCGGGATTGAACCGCCCTCACGGATGAAAACGGGTTCTTTGCCAAAGCCCACTTCAATGGCCCGGGCTGCCGCCTGCACGTAAGGGCTTTCGCGGCTGACCACCACGCCCGGCGACGAGTGCGAAGCCTTCAACTCCCAGCGGATGCCCGGCGGCATCAGACCGGCAATAAAGC
>Ga0182738_1007108_pt1 | contig 11434 bp, 10 predicted proteins | sample eDN5th30CBELigMG_FD_128876 | JGI IMG/M metagenome (GOLD analysis project Ga0182738, IMG submission 128876) | Enriched Miracle-Growth compost microbial communities from Emeryville, California, USA - eDNA 5th pass 30_C BE-Lig MG (version 2)... ...
GAACAGAGGTACTTTTTCAAGAGAGAAATTTATAAATATGAAGGTTTTTGATTTTAATCCACCTTTTTTCTCTGATTTTCATCCTTTTTTCACAAAGTGAAAAATTATAGTGGCAAAAAGTTTGAAGTTTATGCCTCCGCTTGGGAAAATTTTATAAGGGGGGATGAACATCCAAAGAGTTTACAGTAAACATACTCTGAAATTAATCAGATGTTATTTAATGGGATTTTCGAAAGAGTCCCTTCTGCAGAAGTTTTGTCAGTGGAATGAATGGCGATATTCTAATAGAAATTCATTCAAAATAAAAATTATAAATTTCTTATCCAAGATTTCTATTAATCTCATAAATACCTATATATACTAATAGTGTAAGTTGTATGGATTGCCGAGTCTGGGACTCAAATAAAAGACTCGAAATTTACGAAATGTGAAAATTGATCGGAAAATTATTTGGTTTTTTTAACCAAAAGTCAAGAAATCCCATTATACGATGCCAAAACATTCCAGGTGCCTGAAGTTAAATAAATCTAAAATTCAATCATATTGAAATCTTTTTCATAGTTGATGACTCGATGCTTGTATTAGTTGATATTCTATGTGTGGATATAAATACAGAAATCTTTATGATCTAAGAGCAAACCCTTTTTGTCAAAGATGATGACATTGAGATCCTCTCGTTGATTTTATTGAAGGTCGGAAAAAGATATTGAAAAGAACTTCTGAAGGCTTGAAATCATGTCCTAGAGTCTTGAAGCTATCAATCATTGAGTAGGTTTTTTATATAATGCCAACATTTTTTTATGCCATTTCCACAGCTGATGTTCATAAAAATAACTTTTATGCCAAAAACGCTTATTTTACACATAAAATAGATATTTTGATGAGAAAACTCTGTTGTTTGTAATTCTTCTCAGAGTTCCATGGCAAAAAACGGTCTTGATTAAACTTTTCAACATCTTCCACATCTTTCGTTTTAAATTTTTTCCTCAATTTTTCCGCTCCTGACAAACCCCCAACCCAAATCTCCAATATGCAAAAACTCATCTGTAAATGGCTCTGAGATCTTCATCCTCCATCAACAATCTGACGGAAGCCTTTAAGAAGCTCTGAATCCCATTGACTAGTAAAAACCCAAGGGAACAAGGCTTGCTGAATCGGAAATAATATCTTAACAAAGGAATTAAACTCAGTACTTTTGAGTTTTTGAGGCTCAAGGAGTTTTTCCCCCTTTAAAAACTCCTTGTCACTAAAAATCTATTCACATTGTAGTCTTTTAAACTTGGCGGGTGAGCATGCAAATTATCTGGAATAAATTAATTTTCCCTCGTTTTATTCACAAAGCTGAATTACTCTCACAAAAGAGAGGTTTCTCCGCCCATTTTTAAACGAATTCAAGACAACCCTCCCCGAAAATCCAAACCTTCATTTTCTGTCAACTCTCAAGGATACACCACCTGAATTCTCCAAATGAAGCCGGAAAACCTATTCAATTTCTTCTTAAACAAAGAGATTCAAAAAGGAACGGGAAGCATCTCTCTCTGTTTTTAAATTAATAATTCACTGTTTTTGATTAAAACCTCAGTTTATCCTGGAACAAATGTTCGCTGAAAAAAATTCATCTTCATTACTGAACTCTTAAGGGGCGAACAACTCCCTCCCTTTTCTCAGCACTCTCTCTTATTCTCCGGCAAAAGATCTCAGATTCCTTCCTTCTTCTTTAAAAATATGCTTTCCAAGATTCTTAAAATAAGCTATTTTCAATTTAATTGCCTGGAGCTAAATCTATCAATTTACAATCTAAGACTCACACAAAAAACTTCAATATTATTTTTCCAGGTCCCCGCTCATCTTTTATAATTCTTTAAAATTTCTTTTCCTGAAAGTACCAATCTAAACCCAATGATAACACTGAAGCCATCAACGCTTATCAAATTCGCTCTTGTTATCAACCTCCTTCTTCTCTCCATTTCCCTCTACAACAAAGCCCCATTGGACTCCCGCATTCTCCAACAACAAGAATCTCTCTCTCTCTCCATAACTTCACAGATCCTGCTCTAGCTTACAAAATCCTCACACAACTCGATATTCCTAAGCCCTATGACAACGGCTGGAACCCTGCCCAAGCTGCCAAAAAGTACCAAGCTCCTTTCATGGGGCTCACAAGCGACTATCAATATTGTGAAAAGCATAGAGCCTATTACGTAAAGAACCCAGAATACATTTTTTCAGAAATAAACTTCATGGCCAGCTGGCTTAATATTATTAGATTTGATGTCCTTCGCGTCATTGGAAATGATGTTATGCCAATGACGAGTAGTTTTGTCAGCGAAATATCTCCAACGAGCCACGAAGCAGTTGATATTAGACCAGAAGTCAATCTTATTGTGACTTGGCACTTTATGCATTCCCGCAGACAAGTGCAAACTCAATTTGGATGTCTTACTCAGATGGCTGACCACATCCCAGGGCTTGAAAATATCAACACAAAAAATGGTCTTGCAGAGAGTTTATACAAGTACGAAGCGAGTTACAAGACTCGCTCTCAGTGCTTTGACTCTCGGAAGTTCTTCCCAAAGACCTATTCTCTCACAAAAGTTGATCAGTGTAATGAATTTTTCGAGATTTTCAATGGAGAAGAATATCAAAGACTGAAAGCCCAGCAGAGCATTGTGTACTTCAGAAAGATTGGAGCGATTGCTCATGCTGCCTCGGGAGTATTTCCTGTAGACGAAAATCAAGAGCAATACATCTCAGAGCGATATAAAAATGGGTCCTTATGTGGAAAAATCAGAGATAACAATCTTATACAATACTATGTGCATAACCCCCTGCTGTTAAATGGGAAAAAATTCGACTTCAGAATATTCATGCTTATTGCTTCAGTAAACCCTCTTATTGTTTACTATCATGATGGATTTCTTCGAGTCTCTTTTTCGGACTACAATCCCAACAATAGTTCTCGAGCTTCTATCATGCCTAACTCCGATGAAAATTATGAAATTATCGACATAGCTAGTTTGGAAGGAACTTATGAAGGTAAGACTGCTGATCAAATATCGGAAGGATATATTTGGAGCCTGGAAAAACTCCAAACGTATCTCTTGATGAAGGGATATATTACCGATCAAAATTGGCTAGATAACCATCTGAGACCGCAATTTAAAAAGGCTATGATCTATCTCATGCGGATGGCTGATAATGATTATCATAAGATCAGTTCTGTGTATGAACTACACGGCCTTGATTTTATCTTAGATGAGAATTTGAATCTTTGGTTTATTGAAACAAATTCAGGACCTGCTATTGAGAATGTGACATCTTTCTCAACAGAGCTCTTTAGAACGATGTTTTTGGATCAATATGAAATTGTTATTGGATTATTGAGATCTAGAATGAAAAGAGTCCATGAGTATGTCAACAATATTATCCTCAGAGGAGAGGCTTCTTGGGATGAAGAAGGAAAGGTTGTTGTCATTAAAGATCTCCAAGAAAAGTTGAAAGAGTTTGAGGAGCTGACAAAGAATTATTTTGAGCCAGAATTCGAGCCCAGAAAAGGAAATTCTTTTGAGAAGATTATCGATGAAAATGAGACTGGAGCCAAGAGATACACAGGATTGATTTCTGAGGAATGTTTATAAACCAATTAGCCTTTGTTTCTTTCGACCATTAATTCGAAATTTGATGATTTTGTCAATATGTACATATGTATCAAGTAGTCATATTTCTTTTATCATTGAAAAAAGTAGGACACTCAAAACATAAAAGTACCGGAAATATGAGCTTAAGCCTCATTCTATTTCTAAGTTTTCGATCGCTTTCGGGCCCTGAACCAAGAGGTTCGATAAAATTAGTCCGAATTTACTTTTAATACGCATTATGGGTAAATCTATGAATAAAATTTAAACTACAAAATCTTTGCCACTAAAATTTCCAGGTGAGCCTTCCAAAACCATGATCTCGATTCTCAACTCTTCTTGTTCTTCACAATCCTGCAAGAGATTCTTCTTTTCATTTTCCTTGAAAAACTACAATCAAACCTTTTTCTTCTTCTTCTCTGGCAATTTTCCTTTATTGCCTTTTGAGATAGTTCCCTATTTAACCCTCCTTATTTTCCTCAAGCAAGAGAGAGCAACTCTTGCCTTTTTCGCTAGGTTTCCTATGTTGTCTATAAACCGCCAAATAATCCCAAGATTTCCTATGCAAACCACAATCACGACCTGTTATTAACTTTTCTCACTCTCTGCCTTTCAAAACCCTTTTCGCCTTTACCAACGAAACCCTTTAGCCCCAATCCATAAAACCCTTCACTCAAACTATTCAAAATTCATTAACTTCCATTGAGAGAAACTCCCCAAGAACCGGGAGCTGGCTTCAAATTATTCGAATTTTGTATGAAAAATTCTTCTGGTCTTGTTGATGAGCCTTCAAAAAAAGCTCATTAATTGATTTTCTCCTATACTACTTACCAATTTTTTTCGCTCCCGGTGCAAATCTTTCTTCAATCTCTCACTCACATGACAAGTCCTTAGGCCTATTAAATATCTCTCTGCTTCTATGAGTTTTCAAGGTAGTTTAACTGCTATTTTTAGCACAATTTGGTAGCATGAAAATTTCAAAGGGCTCAAATATTTTTGTCTAAATTTAGAGATTGGAATCAAGACAAATCTGTAATTTATCTCGTTATTACCATAACTGTTCTAGAATTTGTTGTCAATTCCCGGCAAAACGCACACGAAAGGCTCTAAATCTCTCACTGCATAAAAATTATCCCTCCGAAAAACTCAACTCACCTTCATCGAGAATAGAATTCGGGAAAGAGAAACAGTCATCTTTTTCAAGATCTCTTGAAGGGATTTTATAAGAAAAGCAAAGATATCAAGTCACAAGGGTCAGCCTCTCAGATTTTGAAGATGAAAACGAGCTTTTAGGGCTCAAAGTAGAGGAAATAATTTTATGATGCAAGAAACCGCTTTGGAAATTAATTAATTGAGATTTTCTGGATCTCAAAAGTGACTGGCTGAAATCCTTGATCTCTAAAAGAAAAACCGGACTTTCCAACCATTTCTCAAAAGCATAGAGTTTCCTAAACTGCAGAAAGAGTAATGACAAAAAGGTGGCTCTTCATCCCCACTTGAGTTCTATTGAAATATACTTGAATTCTTATAAACCCGCTCTTCACAAAAAAACTGGGGTTTTCAACAAATTAATCTCCGAGAATTGTTCTATGAATGCGTTCTCTCATTACCAACTGATCGCTTCAGAAAAGCCTCAGTCTCTTCAATTTGGGCTTTTTTCATTCAAGCCGTTCATCTGAAAATAAAATTTGTGTAATTGTGTCTTTGACTCTTCTTCTATTATTTCCAGAAACGAGGGCTCTTTCTCACCATAACCTCACCGAACGCCTTTAAACACTCCACGCAGTACGATTTATCCTCAATTCTCAGGTCCTAGGCCTCCCCAATTCCCATAAATCCCCTTCGGATCAAATAAATTGAGCCCAAAAAGACATATTTGTCTCTTCTTTCTTCATTTAAATTAAGATTTTCTCTCTGCTATTTTTAGACATGAAGTCTCCACCTCCACAAGCCATCGACCATCTTCACCTTCTCGCCAAAACACTCACTCCTTTCTATTCCTTTCACCTTCCAAAATATTGCCTCCTCTTCACAACCAGCAAAAGGCCAATCCTCTTTATTCTCCCATAAAAATTGTCTCAAAATTGGCCACCTAAAAAAAACTCCAGTACTATTTCTTCGCCTTTTTTAGCCTTCAACGAACGGTCTAAATGTTCCTTTTTGCTTTATAAATACCTCTTCTCTAGACTATAATTTATTCTAAATATCTCCTCTTTCCCAAACAATGTTTCCCCCCACTGGAACCACTGTCATAAAAGCAACTCTTGCTGTCAATCTTATCCTCCTTTCCTTTGCTTTTTTCCATATATTTTCATCTTCGCAAGGCCTTTTCCAAATCCAACAAAGCTTTTTCCCCAAGAAACTCTCTTCTCCCTATGAATTCATAGACCCCGCTCTCGCTTATGCAATCCTCACGAAACTTGATATTCCCGTCGCCTACAATAATAACTGGAACCCGCAAACGGCTCCCAAGGTTTCTCAAACGCCTTTCTTTGGGCTTACAAGTGACTATAAATATTGCAAAAAACATAGAGGCTACTACGTCAACAACCTAGAATACATATTCTCTCAAATAAACTTCATGACTGGTCGGCTTGGTATGGTCAGAAACCAAGTCCTCAAAAATATCGGGAACGATATCATGCCAAAGACAAGCCATGCTGTCAAAAGAATTGCACCAAATAGTCCCCAAGTTGTTGATTTGAAGCCTGAAGTCAATCTCATTGTCAGCTGGGAACAAATACATCTGAGAAGACAAGTTCAAACGCAATTTGGCTGTCTTGCTCAAATGGTTGATCATATCCCTGGTCTTGGCAGAATCAAGACAAAGGACCGTCTTTCACAGGGTTTGTACGAGTATGGAACGAGTTACAAGAGCCGCCCTCAATGCTTTGATGCTGACAAATTCTTCCCAAAGACTTATGCTCTGAGAAAAATTGATCAGTGTAAAGAGTCCTTTGAGATTTTTAATGGGGAAAAATATCAACAAATGAAGAAAAATTAGACCATTGTGTACTTCAGGAAGATCGGAGCAAATCTTCATGCGTCTGCTGGAGTCTTCCCTGTAGATGAAGATGAAGAGAAAAAAATTGCAGGACGCTACAAAAATGGCTCATTATGTGGAAAAATCAAAGATAATAATCTCATGCAGTATAATATCCACAACCCTTTGGAATGAAATGGGAAGAAGTTTGACTTCAGAATCTTCATGCTGATTGCTTCAGTAAACCCCCTGATCGTCTATTATCATGATGGAATCCTCAGAGTCTCTCTTTCTGGCTATAATCCCAACAACAGCTCCAGAATTTCTGTGATGCCCAACGCAAATGAAAATGACAAAATCATAAGAATGGCAAGTCTCAAAGGAAAATATCTCGGCAAAACAGCAGCCCAAATCAAAGAGGAATACATGTGGAGTCTCAAAAGATTACAAGATTACCTCTTGAAAAAGGGAAGAATCACTGATAAAAATTGGTTGGACAATTATCTTAGACCCCAATTTAAAAGGCTATGGTCCGCCTCATGAGAATGGCTAACGACAATTACCTTAAAATCAGCTTTGTTTACGAACTTCAGGGCTTGGACTTTGTTATGGATGAGAACCTAAACCTTCGGTTTATCGAAACTAATGCTGGGCCTGCTATTGAGACTGTGACACCTTTTTCAACCGAACTTTTTTAAAACAATGCTCTTGGATATTTATGAGATTGAGATTGGACTGTTAAGATCTCGTATGAAGAGAGTGAATGAGTCTGTCAACAAGATCATTGAAAGAGAAGAAGCTTTGTGGAGCAAAGATAAAAAAGTTGTTATGATTAAAGATCTCAAGGAGAAAATCAAGGAGTTTAAAGAAGTAACCAAGAATTATTTTGAGCCAGAATTTAAGCCAAAGAAAAAGAACACCTTCCAGAAAATTATTGATGAAAATGAGACTGGAGTCAAGAGATATGCTGGGTTGATTACCGAAGAATGCCTCTAAAGATGCCGTAAATATTTAAAGATATTTGCCTGGTTTTTATAATTGATGTTTTAACTTAATTAATTTGTTTGTTTATAATTTTACTCAAGTAAAACAGATAGTTCCTAATTGATATGCTGCATATAATCCCTTATACTTTCAAACAAAACTCGTGAAAAACAAGTGTTTCTGATCGAAACATCCTCCATCTAAAAATAGACTTGAAAGAAAATCGAATATCATAAATTTGGAACTGAGTTTATTATCGGCCCTAACGAACAAATCTGGACTCAAGTCTTCAAGAACGCTCGATTTGCTTCTGTAAAAATAGACCATACTGAGCAAAACTTTTTAGTATTGCCTCAGAAAACTCTTCAAGAACAATCTGGGAACATTCTTTATTTTTAGAAAATAATAAATTCAAGGACCTTACTTACTCAAAATCCAAACGGAAACTCCTGAAAAAGAACTTCTCTTACAATCTGATCTTGACAATTTTTCCTTCACATTTTCTGAAGGAAATTCCCCAAAGGGAAAATTAGAGTTTTGAATACGAAGGTTTCTAAGGTCAATTGGTGAATGAATTTTTGTTGAAACAAAATCTCTTTACAAGACTTAGACAGAGCTGTCAAAAATCTCACCTTGAGAGTCCATGGATGATACAGCGCTTTGATGACACCGAGCCAGCGTCCGGCTCCTTAAACCATTTCAACCATTTCTCTTGGATGCTGTTCTACAACGTCCTTCTATGCATTTTTGATAACACTTGTTCGCAACCCTGGACTTTACATCAAAGATGAAGAAGTGAATTATTTTTGTCTTTGAGCTAAAAATGGACACTCTGAGTCCAAGGATTTCGTGATATATTTTCAAACAAAATACTTCACAAGGAAGAAGAACAGAGCCAACAGAACCTTTTGCAGGTGGGCTGGGATTGGCTTGAGAAATAGTAACAGATTCTTTGCTGTCCGGTCGGATTGAAAATCCCTTTTTGTCGACGATATTCAAAGTACTCTAAAAGATTAAGAAATCTAGCAGAAAGTCTTTTGTTTGCTTTCTGTTTAAAGCCCTTAACATTTTTTCATTGACTGGCGAGCTTAAGGTCCATGATTCTCTCAACAGAACTTCAAAACACCGAATCCAATCTCAAGTATCTCTCCAGAAAAACTAAAAATATGGAGATGCGGGGAATTCTCTTTTCTTGACTTTGATCCCGCCTGAATCAATAACTCAATAAAAACTAACACCCAACTTCACTTTTAATACGTATTAAGGGCAAACCTGTCAATAAAATTTAAACCTTAAACTCTTTGCCACCTAATTTTATCTCTTCGACTCGCATGTCTTCAAAATTGACTTCTGAGGTCATAATCCCAATTCTTAGCTATGTCTTTTCGCAGATGTTCACAAGAAAATACTTTTTCTCTCTGGTCTGCAATGAAATCTTTTGAAAGTTTACTCTTTTATCTTTACATATTCATCGTCAATCTCTCTCTTTCTGATTCAGTTTCAAAGGATTTGCATCGTTCTGATGCAACTTAGATATGTCCCTTGACTTTTTTCAAGTTAGATGAAGCTTTGACATGGTTTGCTGAGTTGAAAACATTCCCTTGAACCGCCAAATAAACCTACAGAGTTCCTATCCAAATCCAATTTCAGCCTATATTCAACAATTCCTTCTAACTTAAACTCTCCACCTTTCAAAACCTTCTGAATCCTCCCCAACTCAGTGCTTGGCTTTGAAACCTTTCCAGTCTAAACATTCAAGCGCCATTAATCAAAACTAACTGACCAAAACCGAGAGATCTCCGGGTCGTTTTGTCCTGATGTAACGACTATTTGATATAGTCTGATATCTTTTTTGACCTTGTGTCATTAGCCTTTCGAAATCGTTAATTAATTAGATTTCTCCCACGTCACAAGGTTTAAATTTATTTTCGAAGCATGGATTCATATGATCCTCATCCTACATTACCACAAGGATTCTTGACATATTTGAGATCTCCTTCACTTCTCAAAGGCAAAGCAACATGAAGATGAAAGAGAATTTTGAACGAATAAAATTTTGAAAGGACTCTAAGAAGATCATCATTTTCATCTAAAAATAGAAGGAATTTATTATGCAGGCAAGTTTGTAATTTCTGCCTCTTTACAGCTTCCAACTGAAAGTACCCTTCTAGAATCTGTAACCTGGCCCTGGAAAGGTCCCAAAAAGGTCCAAATTTCTCTCGAAGCACTAAAATCTATTCACGATCCTTCCTCTCAAAGGGAGAAAATCAGAGGCTTTTTGAATACCTTTTGATGGAATTTTTTAAAGTATTTGAAATCAAAAGGAAGATGTCAAATTAAAGGAAGCAAGATCATTTGGAAAGGAGAAGGTGGTCTTCAAAAGTTCGACTCAAGGACAATAGTGAAGGTTTTAATAGATAGAAACATGATTCAGGCTGATTAAGTTATCTGATTTGGATCTCAAAACTGAAATCTGTAATACAGAAAACTGCAGGAAAACTAGGAAAACGTCATGCAATAAATCTCCTTCTCTTCTTATTGCTTAACAAATACTCTATGAAGCAGAAAGAATCCACTCTTTAAAATGCTTTTTTTTTTAAAAACCTTTAACAAACTCCAAGTTTTTTCTTCTTGTTTCTCAAGTCAACAATTGATTGAAACAACACCTCAAATCAAATCTCAACCATACACCAATAAGCATTCTTGTCTCATGGGAAGGACAAAAGCCAGATTCAAGATGACTTCCCATCCTATGAAAGTTAAAGAGATCGGGATCCCACCCCCAAGAATCCCTTCTCACAGAATTTTGAACTTTTAAAAAAGCTTATTCATTGTGTGGGTATGAATAAATAAATTTCTGATCGCCAAGTTGTGGCAAAAGGTTAATTCGGATTTTTTTCGTTCAAGTCACTCACCTGAAATTCAAAATTTCAAAAAAAAAGTTTAGGCTTTCCTCTTTCTTCCGATCCAAACTCCCAATTATTTCCATAAGCGAGGGATCATTTCCAACCAATTTTTATCCCTTCCATATGTCACGTCATAAATACTGTCTCTATCTCCAATTTTAAAGGATTCCTCTTCCTTCATCGCCACGTCTTGGATCTCTTCTCCACATAAACTGTCCCTAATTACTTTCCACTCCATAGAGCTTCAATCTAAAATGACTCTTTCTCATTCTAATCTTCTTCATTGTGCTCTTGGCTATTTTTAGATGAATTAAAATTTTTATTCTAACTCTCACAGGTTTAATAATCAGCTCGGATATATTCACTTCCACAAACCTCCAAGAACCCACTTACCTTCCCCTTCTCGCCAAATTACTTGCTATAGGTTCTCTCAAACACCCCGAATCAATGCCATTTTCCACAAAAGTTCTTCCTTCAAAATCACCCAAAACCAATCCCCTTAAAGGTTGTCTTAAAATGAACGTTGAACCTCCATATAACTCAGAACAATTCTAATTTTCTTTATTTGTTCTTTTCAACTTCCAACGGTCGTCCCTTTGGCCTAAATGTTCAGTTTTGCCATATAAATACCTCGACTCTCCCCATTATAATTATCAAATATATCCAATGTTTCCCCTCACCCAAACAACTGTTATCAAAGCAGTTCTTGCTGTTAACCTCATCCTCATTTCCTTCTCCCTTTACCATATTTTTTCAAACTCCCGAGCTCTCATTCAAATTCAACACAACTTCTCTGCAAAAAGCTCCTCCGTTTCCTCCCCATATGCCTTCTCAGACCCTGCTCTTGCTTATGAAATCCTCACAAAACTTGACATTCCCATTCCCTATAACAACGGCTGGAACGCCAAAGAAGCTGCCAAGAAATA
>Ga0182738_1007109_pt1 | contig 11433 bp, 10 predicted proteins | sample eDN5th30CBELigMG_FD_128876 | JGI IMG/M metagenome (GOLD analysis project Ga0182738, IMG submission 128876) | Enriched Miracle-Growth compost microbial communities from Emeryville, California, USA - eDNA 5th pass 30_C BE-Lig MG (version 2)... ...
AGGCGACCGAAATGCCGGCAGTATCGACCGCCGCGGGGTTCTCTCCCACCGCGCGGAGCCTCAGGCCGAAGCGGGTGCGGAACAGCACCCACCATGTGAAAGGCACGGCGACAAAGGCAAGATAGATGAAGACGTGGTGGCCCGAGATCAGCTCGGAATAGATCGGCCCGAGCACCGGCACGTCGGCGACGTCCTCGGCGAAGGGCAGCGTGAGCGTGGGGAAACGGCCGCCCGCGGGCAGGGGCGGGGTGCGGCCGCCTTGGCCGAACCAAGCCGCGCCGAGCAGGATCGTCAGCCCCGAGGCGATGAAGTTGAGCGCAACGCCCGACACGATCTGGTTGCCGCGGAACGTGATCGACGCCACCCCGTGCACGAGTGCGAGCACGGTCGCGGCTCCCATCGCGGCGAGAAGGCCGAACCAGTGCGCCAGGCCCGCGGGCAGCCAGTCGGGCGCGCCGAGCGAAGCGACGGCGGCCGCGGCGAAGGCGCCGATCAGCATCTTGCCCTCGAGCCCGATGTCGACGACGCCCGAGCGCTCAGAATAGAGCCCGGCGAGTGCGGCGAAGATCAGCGGCACCGACAGCCGGACTGCCGAATCGAGGACCTGGACGATCGTCTCCATCGGCCCTCCTCAAACGCCTGCGGCGGCGGGGCGGGCCCGGCCGGCAAACAGGCGCAGCAGCGCCGGGCGGAACATGTGCTCGAGCGCCCCGGCGAACAGGATGACGAGGCCCTGGATCAGCACGATCATGTCGCGGCTGATGTTCGGCAGTTCGAAGGCGAGCTCCGCCCCGCCCTGGTAGAGCACGCCGAACAGAATGGCCGCGAACACGATGCCGACGGGGTGCGACCGGCCCATCAGCGCCACGGCGATGCCGATGAACCCGGCGCCGCCGGGGAATTCCACCTGCACCCGGTGCGCCTGCCCCATCACGATGTTGAGCGCCGTCATGCCGGCGAGCCCGCCCGAGATCAGCATCGCCACGACGATGGTGCGGACATGGGGCACCCCGGCATAGACGGCGGCCGTCGGGTTGGTGCCGGTGGTGCGGATCTCGTAACCGAGCCGCGAGCGCCAGATCAGCACCCAGACGACGACGCCCATGAGCAGGGCGAGGAAGAAAGAGACGTTGAACGGCGCGCTGCCGATGTCGATGCCGAAAAATGCCATGAATTCGCGCAGGCGCGGCAGCTGCCCGCCGGGCGCGAAATTCGCCGTCTGCGCCGACATGCCGGTCGAAGAGCGCAGCGGGCCGGCGAGCAGATAGACCATCAGCGCCGCGGCGATGAAATTGAACATGATCGTCGTGATGACGATGTGGCTGCCGCGCCGGGCCTGGAGATAGGCGGGAATGAACGCCCAGGCGGCGCCGAACAGGGCGGCGGCGAGCGCGGCGACGACCCCCGTCGCCCACCACGGCCAGTGCGGGCCGAGCCAGAGCGCAACCAGACCCGCGCCGAGCCCGCCGAGATAGATCTGTCCCTCCCCGCCGATATTGAACAGGCCGCCATGGAAGGCGACGGCGATGGCGAGCCCGGCGAAGATGAAGCTCGTGGCATAGTAGAGCGTATAAGCCGTGCCGCGGCCCGAGCCGAGCGCGCCCTCCACCAGGATGCGCACCGCTTCGAGCGGGTTCTCGCCGATGAAAAGCACGACGAGACCGGAGACGAGGAAGGCCACGATCACGTTGAGGATCGGCATCAGGCCGTAATCGGCCCAGCGCGGCAGCTGGCCGGCCACGCGCGCTAGTCTCCCGCTTTCGGGTCGATGCCGTAGTGAAACAGATCGCCGTCCCGTGGTTCGGCGCCCACTCCCGAGGCCGAGTTATAAGCGTAGGTGCTCCAGCTCGGCTTGTAGTCGGGATTGGCTTGGTTCCCCCAGTATGACCACCCCGCCCGAGTACCCCGGGCGAAAAGCTCGAGATACGGGCCCGGAGAGCACGATTCTATGAGCGCGTACTGCTCGTCCGGTTTGCGCGAGTGTTCGCGCTTCCTTGAACCGATGTAATTGACCTGACTTCTTCCTGGGGCAAGCGTCCTCGCATTCTTTCCGCGAACACCGAAAAGAAGGAGTTCGGTCACGTTGCGGAAGTAAAATCCCACCCCACGACCGTCCGGACCCCCATCCTTCCGGAGCTTGTGCCAGACTATATTCGATTTGTAATTGAATCCCCAGGCTTCCATCACACGGAGAGCGTCGGGCAGGAGCGCGTTAGGAGTCCAGAGATAGAGGTGGGCAGTCTCTTCAACGATGTCGGCGACCGGAATATCGCAGACCTCGTCCGTCGAGAGGGTCGCATACCGGCTGAGGCGCCGGTGCTCGGGCGCCATCTTGCCGGTGCGATTGGTGAACCGCCACGGTGGATCTGCGAGCACCGTCGCATATTTTCGCCCGCGGAGCGCGGCCGCGAGGCTCAGGGCGGCGTCAAGGCGTGGGTCGGTCGTCGACATAGGCCTCCGCCTTGATTGCAAATACCAGCACCGGGCAGCCACCGGCCCCGCCGCCCCGAATCTTGGGGAGGAGCTTATTCATGTGCGTGGTCGATTGTCCAAATGTGCTCGTCGGCCGCCCCATCTGGCGGAGCAATGGCTCGAGAGAGGACGACCGCGTCACAATGACACCGGCATCAATGATCCGGAGGTCGTAGAGCAGTCGGAAATTTTTGAGGTCGCGGTCGAAAAACGGATCCTTGTTGTTCCACTCCACCTCCAGAGCCACCCGACCCTTGAAGCAATCCACCTTGTGCGTGGGCGAAGGATAATCCACCCCGTCGACGACAAAATGCGTATCGAACGACTTCTCGATCCAGCCGAGATCACAAAGCGCCCCGTCGAGCGCGCGCGATATCTGGGACCTGTTCCCGCCTCCGACCGCAAGGGCCGAGTGCGGCAAGCGAAACGCCGAGAGCACCGACAGAATCTCATTCCATTCCGCGGTGTCGACCACGGACAGAATCGCGGCCGCGTTCCTCCAATCGAAGATCTCGAACTTTTCCTGCACCAGTTCCGGCACGGCGGGCGCCCTGCTCATGCCGCCGCGCCTTCGATGCCCGCCATCATCATGCCGAGCTCGCCTTCCCCCGCGCCGGGGCCGCGTTCGCCGACGATGCGGCCGTCGAACATCACGAGAATGCGGTCCGAGAGGGCACGGATCTCGTCGAGCTCCACCGAAACGAGCAGGATCGCCTTCCCCGCGTCGCGCATCTGCACGATGCGGCGATGGATGAACTCGATCGCGCCGATGTCGACCCCGCGCGTCGGCTGGCCGATGACGAGAACGTCCGGGTCGGCCTCGATCTCGCGCGACAGCACGATCTTCTGCTGATTGCCGCCGGAGAAGCTCGCCGTCTTCAGCTTCGGGTCGGGCGGGCGGATGTCGTATTTCGCGATCTTCTCGCGCGCGTCCTCGCGGATGGCGCGGACGTCGAGCAGCGGGCCGTTGAGATAGCGCCTGTCGTCGTGATAGCCGAGGATCGCGTTCTCACGCTCCTCGAAGGGCAGGACGAGGCCCATATGGTGGCGGTCCTCCGGCACGTGGGCCAGCTTCAGGCGCCGCAGCAGCGCAGGGTTGGCCTCCGCCACCGGGTTGCCGTGGACGAGGATGCGCCCGGAGGTCGGCTTCCTGATGCCGGAAATCGCTTCGAGCAGCTCGGACTGCCCGTTGCCGGCGACCCCCGCGATGCCGACGATCTCCCCCGCTCGCACCGCCAGGGAGACGGCCTTGACCATCGCCACGCCGCGCGCGTCGGTGACCGTGAGGTGCTCGACCCCGAGCACGACCGGCCCGGGCTCCGCCGGCTTCTTTTCGATCCGCAGCAGCACGCGGCGGCCGACCATCAGCTCGGCGAGCTCCTCGACCGTCGTCGCGGCCGTCGCGCGCGTCGCCACGATCTCCCCGCGCCGCATCACCGAAACATTGTCGGTCGCGGCCATGATCTCGCGCAGCTTGTGCGTGATGAGGATGATCGTCTTCCCCTCGTCGCGCAGCACGCGGAGGATGCGGAAGAGATGGTCGGCCTCGGCGGGGGTGAGCACGCCCGTGGGTTCGTCGAGGATCAGGATGTCGGCGCCGCGGAACAGCGCCTTCAGAATCTCGACGCGCTGCTGCAGGCCGACCGACAGCGTCTCGACGCGCGCGTCCGGATCGACCTCGAGCGCATAGTCGCGCTCGAGCCGCTTCAGCTCGGCGCGCGCGGCCGCGGTGCCGCGGCGGAGCAGCCGGCCGCCTTCCGCGCCCAGCATCACGTTCTCAAGCACGGTGAAATTCTCCACCAGCATGAAGTGCTGGTGCACCATGCCGATGCCCGCGGCGATGGCGTCGTCGCTGGAGCGGATGTCGACCTCGCGGCCCTTCACCAGGATCTTGCCGGAATCGGCCTGATAGAAGCCGTAGAGGATGGACATCAGCGTCGACTTGCCGGCGCCGTTCTCCCCGACGATGCCGTGGATCGTGCCGGCGGGCACGGCGAGGCTGATGACCTTGTTGGCGTGCACGGCGCCGAAGCGCTTGTCGATGCCGACGAGCTCGATCGCGGGCGGGGCGCCCGGCGGCTCTCCCGGCCCGCCGCCACCGGGCGGCCCTGTCTCAGCGTCCCTCACGGCACCTCTCGTCGGCCACCGGCTCGCCCGAGCATGGTCCGGAAAGGGCCGGTTCACAAGGCGCCAAGCCTTGCGTCAGGGGCGGATCGCCTCGTCGACCTCGCGGCCGCGGCCGAGCTCGCGCATCACGAGGCTGAGGCCGGGGCGGGCGGCGAGCTGGCGGCCGTGCAGCCGCCGCACCGCCTCCACGAGCCGGCCCCCGCGGCCGAGCGCCACATCGGCGAAGCCGATCATCCGCACATTGGGCCAAGCCTGCGGCCGGATCGCCAGGAGATGGTCGACGATGGCCTGCTCGGACGCGTCCGGGAAGGCCTGGGCGAGCATGATGCCCATCGCCGCGGTCGACCGTGAGATGCCGAAATGGCAGTGCACCAGCAGGTGGCCCGGCGCGCCGCCCGCGCGCGCGGCCATGAGGTCGTGGCCGAAGTCCAGGATCGCGCCGACATCCTCTTCCGAAGGAAGCGTGACGCCCGGGGCAGGGTCGATCGCGTCGTGAAAGCGCAGGATCGCGCGCCGGTGCGGCGGGAAAGCGAGGAAGGCCTCGGGGTCGGGCCTGGCCGGATCAAGCACCGAGAGCACGTGCGTCACCCCGCCCGTGCCGTGGCTTTCGAGTTCCTCGATGCCGCAGATTGTCGTGACGAAGGCGGTGGGCAGGTTCATGCGCGGCGGCTCTGGTTCGGCGGCCCCGGCGGAGCGGGCATGCGGGCCGGCAAGCAGCGATAGTCCTGCGCCCGCGCAGCCACAAGCCGGCTGGCCATTCTGCAACGGATGACGCGTCGCGGGGTTCCGCTGCGCAACGCCGCATGCGCATCCCGGCAATAAACGGCAAACACTCGCTTCTGTCGGCGCCCCGATCGGATACTCTCGATGCCGATAGTCCCGAGCGGGAGAGACGCATGGCCCAGCAGTCTTCGTTCCTCACCCTGTCGCGGCGGCGCCTGCTGACCGGCACCGCGGCCCTCCTCGGCGCGAGCGCCCTGCCCCGCGCCGCGCTCGCACAGGACCGCGGCGGCCGGCTGATCGTCGCCGCCGATTCCGAGCCGCGCAACCTCAACCCGGCGGTCGTCGCCTCGAACGGCGTGTTCTTCGTCTCCAGCAAGGTTGTCGAGCCCCTCGCCGAGGCGAGCTATGACGGGCCGGACGGGCTCGCCCCGCGCCTCGCCACCGCCTGGGAAGGCTCGGACGACGGCCTCTCCGTCACCTTCCGGCTGCGCGAGGGCGTGACCTGGCACGACGGCACGCCCTTCACCTCGGCGGACGTCGCGTTCTCCGCGCTGAACGTGTGGAAGCCCCTGCAGAATCTCGGCAAGGTCGTGTTCGCCGACCTCGAGGCTGTCGACACGCCGGACGACCTCACGGCCGTGTTCCGCTTCTCCCGGCCGACGCCGTTCCAGCTGATCCGCAACGCGCTGCCGCCGCTGACGAGCGTGATCCCGCGCCATGTGTTCGAGGGCACCGACCTCGCCGCGCCGCCGACACCCGAGCAGATGATCGGCACGGGCCCGTTCAAGTTCACGGAGTACCGGCAGGGCGAATACTATCTGCTCAGCCGCAACGAGGCCTACTGGGCGGAGGACCTCCCCTATCTCGACGAGATCCTCTATCGCGTGCTGCCCGACCGGGCGAGCGCCGGGAATGCGCTGGAGGCGGAGGAAATCCACCTCGCCGCCTTCTCCGCGGTGCCGCTGGCCGAACTCGCCCGCATCGCGCAGGAGCCGGGCCTCGTCGTCTATGCCAACGGCTACGAGGCCCTGACCTACCAGCTCGTGGTCGAGATCAACCACCGCACGCCGCAGCTCGCCGATCTGCGCGTCCGGCAGGCGATCGCTCACGCGATCGACAAGGCCTTCGTGGTCGACACGATCTTCCTGGGCTATGCCAAGCCGTCGACCGGGTTCGTGCCGCAATACGACACGCAGTTCTATACCGACGACGTCGAGATCTACGATTTCGACGTGGGCGAGGCGAACCGGCTGCTCGACGAGGCCGGCTATTCCCGCGGCACCAACGGCGTCCGCTTCAGCCTGCGCCTGCTGCCGGCGCCCTATTTCGCCGAGACCGTCGCGTTCGGCGACTATCTGCGCCAGGCGCTCGCCGCGATCGGCATCGACGCCGTCATCCAGAACAACGACTCCGCGGCGCATCAGCGGGCGGTCTACACCGACCACGCCTTCGACCTCGCGGTCGGCCCGCCGGTCTATCGCGGCGATCCCGCGATCTCGACGACGATCCTGTTCCAGAGCGGCATCCCCGCCGGCACCGCGTTCTCGAACCAGGGCGGCTACGCCAACCCGCAAGTCGACGCGCTGATCGCCGAGGCCGCGACGACAATCGACGCCGATGCCCGCTCCGAAATCTACCGCCGCCTCCAGCGGCTCGTGTCGGAAGACCTGCCCCTCATCAACGTCGCCGAATGGGGCTTCATCACCGTCGCCCGCAGCGCGGTGATGAACGTGTCCAACAACCCGCGCTGGGCGGTGTCGAACTGGGCGGATACGTGGCTGGAGCAGTGACGGGCGCGCTTCGGTAGCGATGCCGAGGGTTGCGGCGGGTGCGAAGAGGGCGGAGCCGCGGCGGGTGCGAACCGCCCCAACAGGCGAACCAGGCGGCGCTCGCGAGGGAGATCGCCCCTCTCCATGCGTCATCCCCGGGCTTGACCCGGGGACCCAATCCACGATGCCGCACACTGTGAGGCAAATGGATCGCCGGCTCGAGGCCGGCAATGCCGAGGGGAGAGACCGAAGAGAACTGCGCGACGGCATCCCGCCTGCCGGGATCGTCCGGCGGCGTCCCATGCCGCTCCTGGCGCGTGAGACGACGTGGGCGACTGAAGTCCCCAACACGAGCTGTCGTCCCCTGCGAGTGAGGCGTCAACCTCGCGAGGGAAGGGGCCCATTGGCCTCACGGCCAACCGAACCGCCATTGGGTTCCCTTCCCCTCCGCGCCTTCGGCGCTCCGGCCGGGAACGACACGGGGGGATGGCTAGGCAACCTACAAGGACGTCGGCCCGCCCTGACCGCCTTCATCGCCCGCCGTGTCCCACCGATCCATCCCTCACGATCCCCGAAATCGAACCTCGGCTCACCCTGAGGCAATGCTCGGGAGTCCCTCCCCATACGCGGTGTCGGAGAGGGTGGCGGGCAAATCACACGAGCACAGTCATGCCACCTCTCCGCCGTCATGGCCGGGCTTGTCCCGGCCATCCACGTCTTTACAGTCCTAACCTGCGTGCGCCACAACAGCTCCCCTGCGAGTTGCCCCTCGGTTCATCCATGCTTCCCGATGCCAGCCTTCTCTGGAAGCCGTTCCCGACCGCGCTCGATAGCCAGAGAATGTCGTGCGTGGAGCTGATACCGCCCCACGGAGGGTACCTGCACTTTCTCGTGCATGGCGTGCCTCCCGAGAGCCGGCGCTTTCACGGTGACGACACCGTGTTCGAGGTTTTGGGTTGGGAGCCAGAGATCCTGACCTTCGTCGGCGAGACCGAGGCACGCGCTTGGAAAGCCGGCATCCTTTCCCTCGGTGAGGAAGGAGCGTGAACCGCGCCCTTCTCCTCCTCCGCCGCCGGCTCCTCGGCGCCATTCCCGTCCTCCTCATCGTGATCGTCGGGACCTTCTTTCTGCTCGAGGCGGCGGGCGGGGATGCGGTGGATGCCTATATCGGCGCGATCGGGGGGGATGCGGGGCTTGCGGCGGAGCTGCGCGCGGACTGGGGCCTCGACCAGGGGCCGTTACAGCGCCTCGCTTTCTATCTCTGGCGGCTGCTCCATTTCGACCTCGGCTATTCCGTCGCCTTCTCCCGGCCGATCTCCGAGCTGCTGCTCGACCGCCTCCCGAACACGCTCCTCCTGATGGGCACGGCCATCGCTCTCTCCTTCGGCATTGGCTCGCTGCTCGGCATCGCCGCCGGCTCCCGCCCCGGCAGCGTCCGCGACCGCGCGCTTTCCGCCGCCGGCCTCGCGCTCTACGCCGTGCCGGGCTTCTGGCTCGGCCTCGTGCTCAGCCTCGTGTTCACTGTGCAGCTGCGCTGGCTGCCGCTGGCCGGGTTCGAAACGGCCGCCTCGCGCCTTCGCGGCTGGGACCGCTTCGTCGACATCCTGCGCCATCTCGTCCTGCCCGCGGCTTCGCTCGGCCTCATCTATCTCGCACTCTACCTGCGGGTGATGCGCGCCGGCATGGCCGAGATCTGGCGGCAGGACTTCGTCCGCGCCCTGCGCGCCCGCGGCCTCTCCCACCGGCGCATCGTCTGGCGGCACGTGGCGCGCAACGCGCTTCTGCCGCTCGTCACCATGCTGGGCCTGCAGTCCGCCACCATGCTCGGCGGCAGCGTCGTCATCGAGAGCGTGTTCGCCTATCCCGGGCTCGGCAGCCTCGCCGACCGCGCCATCGACGAGCGCGACACCCCGCTCCTGCTCGGCATCATCCTCGCCGGCGCGGTGACAGCGATCCTGGTCAACCTCGTCGTCGACATCGTTTATGCCCTGCTCGATCCGCGCGTCGGCGCCGGCGACGGGGCACCGGCGTGAAAGGCCTCGCCCGCTTCCTGCGCTCCCCGGAAGGCCTGGCCGGCGCGGTGCTGCTGCTCGTCCTCGCCGCGGCGGCCGTGCTCGCGCCGGTGCTGTTTCCAGGCGATCCCCTCCGCATCGCCGGCCGCGCCCTGATGCGGCCCTTCACCGACTCCGCCCTGCCGCTCGGCACCGACGGCCTGGGGCGCGACGTGCTCGCGCAGCTCTTCCACGGCGCACGCACCTCGCTCACCGTAGGCCTCGCCGCCGCGCTCGCGGCGACGGTGCTCGGCACTCTCGTCGGCACGCTTGCGGGCTTCCTCGGCGGCTGGACCGACGAGGTGCTGATGCGCGTCACCGACGCGTTCCAGACCGTGCCGGCCTTCCTGCTCGCCCTCGCCTTCGTCAGCGCCGTCGGCCCCTCGCTGCTCGCCATCGCCCTCGGCATCGCGCTCGGCTCTTGGACCGGGCCGGCCCGAGTCGCGCGCGCCGAAGTGCTGTCGATCCGCGAGCGCGACTATGTCGCCGCGGCGCGGGTGACGGGAATGCATCCGGCGACGATCGCCTTCCGCGAGGTGCTGCCGAACGCGCTGCCGCCGGTGCTGGCGCTCGTCGCCGTCATCGTCGCCGGCGCCATCCTCATCGAGGCCGCGCTGTCGTTTCTCGGCATGGGCGACCCCAACCGCGCCACGTGGGGCGACATGATCTCGGAGGGGCGCAACGTCATCCGCAGCGCACCCTATCTCTCCATCGTGCCGGGCCTGGCGCTGGTCGCGACAGTGCTCGGCGTCTATCTCGCCGGCGAGGGGCTGACCGAGGCGCTGAGCCCGAAGCGGCGGGCGCGCGCGTGAGCGGGCCGCTGCTCTCCGTCCGCGACCTCTCCGTCGCCTATGGCCGGCGCCGCCGCGTGGAGGCGCTCGGCGGCGTCTGTCTCGACGTCGCAACCGGCGACCGGCTCGCCGTGATCGGAGAGAGCGGGTCCGGCAAGAGCACGTTCGCGCTGGCGCTGGCCGGCCTGCTGCCGCAGGACGCGAAGACCTCGGGCACGATTTTGTGGCCCGCGCTCGGCCACGCGCCCGTCGCCGGGCGCGACATCGGCTTCGTGTTCCAGGACCCCTCCTCAAGCCTCGACCCTGTCGTGACGATCGGGGCCCAGCTCGTCGAGGTGATCCGGCGCCATCTCCGGCTCGGGTGGCAGGAGGCGAAGATCGAGGCGGCGAGCCTTCTCGCCCGCGTCCGCATCCCCGAGCCCTATGCGGCGCTCAAGGCCTATCCGCACCAGCTCTCCGGCGGGCAGCGCCAGCGCGTCGCCATTGCGCTCGCCATCGCCGGCCGGCCGCGGCTGCTCGTCGCCGACGAGGCGACCAGCGCGCTCGACACCGTGGTCGCGGCGGAGATAGTGGCGCTGCTGTCCGCCCTCGTCGCCGAGGACGGGATGACGCTGCTCTTCATCACCCACGACATCGCGCTCGCCTCCGCGCTCGCCACACGCATCGCCGTGTTCTATGCCGCGCGCATGGTGGAGATCGGCCCTGCGCCCCGCGTCCTCGCCCGGCCCGCTCACCCCTATACGGCGGCGCTGATCGGGGCTCATCTCGGCCTCGATGCCCCCGCCGGCGACCGGCTCGCGGCGATCCCGGGGAGCCCGCCCGACCCCGCCGATCCGCCCTCGGGGTGCCGCTTCCGCCCGCGCTGCCCGCTCGCCGTGGCGCGCTGCACCGCCGACCCGCCCTGGGGCGGCGCTCCCGACGACGGCGGGCTCTGCGTGTTCGCGCCGGAGCCGCCGCTGCGATGAGCGCCCCGCTGCTCGAGGCGAGGGACCTCGCCAAGACCTTTCGCGGCGGCCGGCGCGTCGTTGCCGCGCTCGTCGGCGTCTCGCTGGCGATCCGGGCCGGGGAGAGCGTCGCGCTGGTGGGGGCCAGCGGGTCGGGCAAGACGACGCTCGCGCGCGTGCTGTTGCGGTTGATCGCGCCCGATGCGGGCTCGGTCCGCTTCGAGGGCGCGGACTGGTTGGGCCTGTCCGGCGCCAGTCTGCGCCGACGCCGCGCGCGCCTGCAGATGGTGTTCCAGGACCCGCTCGCCGCGTTCAACCCGAGGGCGACGATCGGCCGCGTGCTCGACGATCCCCTGCGCATCCACGGCTTCGGCGCCCGTGCCGTCCGTGCCGCCGAGGTGGCGCGCCTCCTCGCCCGGGTCGGGCTGCCGCCGGAGCTTGCGGACCGCCATGTCCACGAAATCTCCGGCGGCCAGCGCCAGCGCGTCGCCATTGCGCGCGCGCTGGCGACCGGGCCTTCGCTCATCGTGCTCGACGAGGCTGTCTCGGCGCTGGA
>Ga0182738_1007110_pt1 | contig 11432 bp, 6 predicted proteins | sample eDN5th30CBELigMG_FD_128876 | JGI IMG/M metagenome (GOLD analysis project Ga0182738, IMG submission 128876) | Enriched Miracle-Growth compost microbial communities from Emeryville, California, USA - eDNA 5th pass 30_C BE-Lig MG (version 2)... ...
CCTTCAAGAAAGCCTATTAAGATCAATAACAAGCTATTTTTGGGATGGCGTTGGGGGATTGGAGCGAAAATGAATTTGAAATTTTTTTTTTAACATTTTCCGTGAAATAAATATAAGAAGCTCGAAGTTCTTAAAGAAACTTTGAACAGGCTGCATCAAATTCATTCTTATAAAGGATTCAAAACAGCCGCGTTTAAGTCAATTTTTTTAGTCATTATGGAAGTCAACAAAAATACACCTCAATGAACTTCACAAGAAATTTTTATGATAAAAAAATTTTTTCACTTGTGAATTTTCAAGAGAGGAAATATGGCTCCACTTATGAAAAACAGAACGTTTCTGGTGATGAGAATAACTTTCTATTCCAAAGATCTTTGGGAAGAGGATCCTTTGGGGTTTTTTTGAAGGAGTTTGTGAGAAGAATCTTTTCTCTTCTCTTTGGAAAGTTCAGAATTTATCTTCCACGAAATAGACCACCTTCCTCAGCAAGAAAATCGAAAAGTAGATTAATTCATCGGTCGGAAAGGGTGACTGGAAATATTACCCAGCGTTTGAATAGTTATATGCAATTTTTGTTGTCAGCTTTCAAGCAAATTTTAATTTACGATAAAAAAACCCTAAATTTCTTTTTGTTTTGATTTAAAATTGGAAGCACGCCAAAATATCGACCGTTCATCTTTCAAGAGAATAAATGATTATTGAGCGGTCATTTTCAAATCAGAATTTTTCCTTTGTTAAATTTAATAACAGACAAATCAATGATTCACAAACGTATCAAAAACTCAAGGCCTTAAACAGACTAAATCGAAACACTGCCAAGGTTTTAATTAAACATCATTTTGCTTTGGTTCAAACTATTCCGGTTGAAAGTCAAAGGTGAGTTTACCAGTACGTCCCATCATCATTTAATGATTTCTATGATCATTTTGATGAGTCTTAATCTGACTTGAGAGGTGTCTGATTCCTTCCCTTATAAAATAATTACATTACATTATATAAACGTGTTTTGACTGAGAATTGTCATTTGAAAAGGAGTTTCTTGAAGGAAAGCAGGCAAATAAAAGGGGTAGTTTATTATGAAGATAGAGAAAGGGTGAGGATACTATAAGAAAACGTACAGAAAGGTTGAGGAAGAAGGGGGTTAGAAGCTTGAGAAGTAAGACGAGATTGATCAAAAGAAGATGAAATCACAGGGTGATGAGCGGTATAGCAAGTTTTAAAGGAGAGAGCTGGAGTGATAGCTCCGAAAGGGATAAGATAACGTGTATAAATAATAAAATAAGCAAAGGTTATTCAATTAAAAACTTCCGCTTCTAAATTTTTGTTTGTAAATCTCTGGCGATAAATTCACAGCATTCAGAGTCACTCATTCAAAGAGATAGGGTCAGAAGGAGTTAACCATGGAATTTTTAGAGAAAACCTTGAAGAAAAAGGATCAGAGACCTATTGAGAAGGCATAAATGATAAAAAAAGGCTTCAGAAAAGAAGGCTAACTATCTTGAAATTTCTCGAAAAAACTCTTGATTAAATGAAAAGAATATGATTTTTAAAGAGACTTGAATGGATATCTTGGAGATCCTTGAGAAGGGGGAGATGTAGAAGATTGGAAAAGAGGTGAAGTTGAGAGGAAAAGAATCAGGTTTATCAAGAAATTTGGAGCCTTAAAATTTTTTAAAATTAGAACAAGGAATTGCTGATTAAAATTTTGTTGAGCAAAGCAAGATAAAATTTTTGAATGGATTTAAAGCAAGTCTAATAGGACTAATTGAATACTAATTTATGAAAAGCAACAGAAAGCACTTTAGTTTTAATAGGAAAAAGCGATACAATAAAGTTGAAATTGTGAATTGTCAACTTTAGGGGCTCAAAATAATTGGTTATAATATGTTTAGGATGTAATCAACAAAATTTTTTTTTGAAAAGTGAGTGAATAAAATTTTTTGCTTTGCCTTAAAATTTCAAAAAATTTTGTAAAGGAAAAAATGAAAAGGATTCTTTTATGTTTTTTTGAAAAAGAAAAAGAGTTTATTCAAGAAATAAAGGGAGAGAGAGGAATTATTTGTGATTTAATTTTTTAAGGTAATCGTAAAACATCAAACATAAGTGAATTAGGTATTTGTACTTATGATATATGTATGTATAAAATGATGATAATTAAATGTATATATAAAAATAAAAAATAAAGATTAAATGATTTAATTAATGATAATCAATGAATATATAAAAATAAAGATGAGGGCGCATTCGAGAAGACTCTGAGCGCAAAGCATAAACAATCAGTTGTTTCTTTTTCTAGTAAGAAGAAAGAAACTACAACAAACGTGGAAAGTCTATGGAGACCTTCCAATTAACTGGGCTAATAAAAAGAAAAAAATCCGATTGGAAATTTTTCACGATGATGAGTAAATTAATTTTTTACTTTCTCTTGTTTTTTTCAGCGAAATTTTGCATTTTGCTTCTCATTTCGCACAACAAACTTCTTCCTTTTAACACAGGGCCTTGATACCATTCACTTTTCTTGATATCCTTCAATTTGAATCTTTTTTCAGGGTTCATCTCCATCATTCCATTCAAGAGATAAACCAATTCTTGGCTAAAGAAATGTCTTTCACCCTTCTTTTCTGATCTGTTTTCCCAGAAGCCTTTGTTATCTTCAATAAAAGAAGCGTTATTAAGGGTGACTCTTTCTTCTTCTCCTCCTCTTTTGACTTCAACAAAAGGGAATTCTTGAGCCTTGAAAGCGTACAAAATGACACCTAAAGAGTAGATGTCAGCAGCTTGGAGGTCTTGGCAAGTTCTGTTGATGACTTCAGGAGCTCTGTAACCGACGGTACCAGCAGATTTGATTCTTTCGTCTTTGATGGCTTGAGCTTGATCAAAGTCGATGATTTTGAGATTGTAGTCGGATCCGAGCATCAAATTTTCTAATTTAAGATCCAAGTGGGCGATCCCCTGGCTGTGAATGTATTCAAGCCCTTCAACCAATTGATGGAAATAGGTTCTCATAAGGAATTCTGTATCCAAAAAGTTATTAGTGACTAACTCAAAGAAGTCTCCGTTAGGAGCCAACTCGCTAATAAGAGCATGGAACTTGCTTTGATAAGTGGTGATAGGAATGTATCTGATGACATTAGGGTGGGCAAGCTTGCAGACAGCTTTTTCCCTGATGTAGTGAGCAGTTCCAGTGGAGTTTTTAGGGAAGACCTTGAGAGCAAAGTTGGTCTTCTTGGAGGCAGAGACGGCATGATAGATGACGAATTTGCCTTCAGCGAGTTTCTTTTTGATGATGAGAGTATCTTGAGAGTCAGGATAGTTTTCGTATGACACAGAGATTTCCATAATTAGAATAAAGGGATCTTGGAAAGGGAAATTATTGATTTGGTTTTTGGTAAATTATTGTTTATAAATTGAGTAAAATTGCACGGCTTAAATAGAGAATATGATGATTTTTAGCGCAATAATTAAATAAAAAAACGAAAATAAAGAATCAATGAAATTAAATTTTTATTATCAGTAAAAATACATTTTCTGATTCAAAATTTAGCATGAGTGGATTGTCACCATGTAATTTGTTTTTTCCAATTATTTGAATAAATCGAATCAATCTTTCTCCCTGAATAAACGTACTCTTTAATCCTGTTTTCTCTAAAACCATTGAAAAATTTTTAAATAACAAGATAATGGAAAAACGGACGTTTTACTTTTTTCCGAGAAACTAAGCGCGCTTATGAAAGATGTCCTTCACGTAACGTCAATAAAAAACTCATTAAAAACCTAACTGGCATTCCTTGATTTTCTGGCTATTGTCTAATTTCAAGAGCGCCAAAAATTAGAATTCACGAGAAAAATCTCTGCTTCCTTTAAATTCTTCCTTCTCGAGAGTCAGTCAGTGATGTTGGGTTTTGGAAGGAGTGGAGAGTTGAGGTTATGATGGAAAATGAGAGAAAATTTTGAGGGTCAATAGTATAGGGACCAGATTTGGGCTATTGAACTCAGAAAATTAAGTAATACAAATATATTGAGATCAATTTTTTGCCTGATACTGATACTGAAAAGTGAATATTCTCTAAGGCCATCCCCTTTTTTGGGTGTTTTCTCGAGATGAGAAAGGCTTTTTGAGGCCAGGCCGTTTGAATATGATTGTCTCGAAAAATAAGACATAGGAACTATAATTTATTTGAGAGCAGAAATTTTGTGCTCGGACTCATTGCAAAAGAATGATAATGACTGGAGTCAAAAAGGCTTGGGTGAAAGAGAGTATGGGCAGTTTTTCAAAGATAAGAAGATTTGAAAGAAAGCGAAACAGTAGAGAAAAGGGAAAAGGAAGAGATTCCTCCATAAATTAAATAAAAAGCCTTTAAGTTTGAAAAATCGAGTTTTTCCATATAAGGATGTAGCTTAATCAACCAGGTTTAATCTAATCTTAAAATAGTTTGTTTCAGCATAGTCTTAATTTCAACCTTGAAAGCAGTCGAATTTTAATACTGGAGGAGGAGACAAGTAGTCAGAATGAAACAATGAGTCCTCCAGAAAAACTATGTCAATATTGAGAGAATCAATCAAAATAGAATTTGGAATCCAAGCGCCAAATGAAATTTAATATTTAGTATCTGAATTGATCTCCTGTCAATTTTGTTGGCTTATTTATCGCCCGTTTCACAATCAGGAGAAATTGAGAGAAAACGAGACTGGTTGATGTGTCTAAATTTTTTGAGTGGGGGAGTCTGATCCCTAATGAGAAGGCTTTTTCACGGTAAATAACTTTATATTAATCAAAATATTTTCTGTTGGATTGAGTGAATAAAAATATTTTTTTGCAAAATTTGGCACTCAAAAAATACGTCATTGTCAGATTTTATTTGAAACGACTCGCGTCATCCCTGAACATGGATTTTATTCTATTCGTATTTGAACTTGACAAACTTCAAGAGACTAAGAGGAACGTTGCTAACTGAGGAAATTATATGAGGTTTTTGATTAGGAATTGAGAGTTATTAAGTGACCAGAGCGAAGGTGCGAGGGGAGAGGGGAATGAAGAGGGGGAAGGAGAGCAGAAACAGGCTTTATTTTATTGTATAAAACCAAAATTCAAAGTCAGAAAAAGGTTGAAAAATAAAAAATTTATTGATATAAGAGAAGGCTAAGAAAAAAGCTGGTTTTATTACCAACGGAATTGCGGTGGTTTTAAACTTTTATAATGAGAGGATTAGGATCCAATTTATGATAAACTATAGAGTTGAACGCTGAAAAACTGTTTATGAAACAAAAAAATTTTCTTGATTGAAAAATTTCTCATTCGAATTTTTTAAGAAAATTTTTTCTTTAATTTTTTTCACAGAAAAAGGATTGAGTGAGAAAAAAATTCAAAGAAAGAAGGAGAAGAAGAAAATTTGTCTCAGGAGATAAGAATCTTGGTTGGCAGGATTAAAGGGATTTTTTTTTGAGGGGTTAAAACTTAAATGAGAAGAATTCGAACGATTCTTTTAGCGGTATCTGTTCTTTTTTTCGAAATTAAAAAATCCTTCCAAAAAACGCCGCATAGCCTTTTTTAATAAATCCTCAAGATCCAGATCCAAGGATATCTAGCCAGCGTTTATTAAGAGGTTGAATTCGCAATTTTTTTTTAATTGAATGGAAAAAATCCTTTATGTATATGAAAGGAGTTGATTAGAAAGAGGGAAAAAACGAGTTATAACATGAAACCAAAAGAAATTTGAAAATGACACAGTGTGAAAATATAATGATAGTGATACAAATAAATACACTTTTACTCTATCTAACCAACTGTTTTAATCTTCGAGTTCGATGAGAACAAACTGACTTCCTTTTAAAAACACCAGACTTTTCAATTGTTTATTTGACAAGATAATGTCAACAGGAACCTTTCTGATAATTTTCATCCATAGGTCAAACCTTGTCTTTATTGTGCTCTTTATATGATATGCCAAAAAGGTCACCACTAAAAGATAGAAAACGAGATAGATTGCCAATAACTTTTCAAGCATATGTTTTGTATGATTAACGAGTTTCTGAGTTGATTCTCCAAAGATTTGTCCCAGTTGTTCATAAGCTAAATACTGCCAAGATCTCATAGAAACTGTAATAGAAAGGAAACCTGCGGAGTTCAGCGCAGCTTTGATATCATCTGCAGTTTTAGCTGATTGATCAAAACCAGTTTTAGCGTTTCTTAGTGTATAGATATTATAGCTGTATGCGCTTTGAATACCTTTGAGCAGATTTCCATCCATGACAATATAACACCTCGAGGAATCTTGGACAACATTTGAAAGCATCTTACAAAGGTTTCCGCTGATTAATTGAGTGATAATTTTGAGAGTTTGTTTATCAAAAGATGAATCCTGTTGTACAGAGAGAAGTAACGTTGAGAAGTAACTTTCAGATCCCGCCCTTGCTTTATAAATGCCTTCCCACATTGTGTCTATTGGCTCATTTCTTAACGTAGCAGTTCCTTTACTCAAGACGTAGTCGTAGAAGGAAACATACATGAGAAGAATTTCATATAATGAACGGTTAACTTCGACAATTGTATCGACTTTATCTTTGATATGAGCGTCTTTTATAGCCATCATGATGAAAACATGGAAATAAGGGAAGACCATGATGAGAACCATAAAGACTATAAGAGCTCCCATTAAGATGATTCTGAAGTTAAGCCTATCCATATTCACGTTTTTGCGATGATGAACAAGAAAACCGCCGTTATTTCTTCTGTTGCGATTTTCAGCGAGTTCTTGTTCATGTTTTCGTGCCATTTTCTTGCTGTTTTTAAACTTGAGACTTTGTTCTTGGAGATTAGCTTGGGCGAGGTAGGATTCGAAAGCAACAACGGGCTTCAAAGCAATATTAATTTCCTTGTCATCGATTCTCATGAAGATATCAATAAGCCTAACTCTGGCGATATTCATTTTGGATAGCTGTCTGAGAAGAGTAGTAGAAGTCAAAATTCCGAGGAAGAGGAAGCCAAGCATAAGGCCAAGACTTAGGTCCTTAATTTTTCCGAATTTATAGTGATTATCTTGGATAGTTACATTGTAGATTTCCTCGCTGGTCATCAAGAGCCCATTGAGAGAGTTTTTGTAAACAAAATCAATGTCACTGGTTGTGTTTGTAAGGACATCAGGGAAGGAGTTGGAGATCGTTGAGATTCGAGAGACAAATGTCAAGCCAGCGTCAAGAGTGTTTTGGTAAAGGGTTGGCTCAGAAGATAGATCTGGTTCAAGAGGGATGAGATAATTGTAAAATTCTCTTTGTAAACTAATATCAGTCTGGTTCAGGAAATTCCTGAGTTTATTATTCGAAGTCCTTAGCTCATCCTGGACCACAGGAAGCAGCTTTTTGATAGTGAGTCCCAAGTCGTTAATCCCAGCAGTTTGAAAGATCTCATTAGTCGTGATATTATTTTGCAAGAGAACCAGGAGATTTATCAGCCTTTTTGACTCGAGAATTCTATCAAGACGATAGCTTGAATATGTTAAAATGTCGACATTTTCTGAGACGTGACGAAGACTATTGCCTATACTTCGGGTAAGATAGCTGAAAACTCCAATACAAGAGAGCAAAAGCAGGTAAGTTGGGACATTGAAGAACCTCAGGAGCTTGGGAGTGTGAGCTTTATATACAGCTTTTTCCACTTTTGCCTTGAGATCTGTGGAGTTCATAATCGAAAGAGTTTCTTCGTTATATTTTGTCACACTCGTTTCATTGACGTTGTGGTGCTCTTCTTCATTCATTGGAGATCTATTTGAATAAGGAGGCCTGCCATTGGTGAGGTTTTCAGCTCGTAAGGGATTGTCTTTGCGGGAGCGGATATTTTTACTTTCCAAAGCTTCGTTAATTTCAACTGTTGGAAATCGGAAAACTCCTCTGAATCTGAGATCAGGAGGGGAACTAGGGGTTCCAATGCCTGAGTCTGAGGTGACGTCTTCGTTCTTCTGATTAGACTGTGAGTTGAAATAAGCAAAGGCAGTCGGGCGAATTAAGTTTCTGCTTGAAGAAACTCTTGGTGTCAAGATATTCTCCACACTATTAAACCCTCTTTCCGCTGGAATATCATCTCCTTCCTCTTCTTCTTCAAAGAAATTCTCTGGAGATCCACGATGTCGTGGGCTTGTTCCTGGGCTTCGCGAAGCCGTGCGATTTGTGTGATGAGTAAAGCATGACCTCATAATTATATAGTAAACTTGTCTTTTGCCAAGGATTTGAGAGGAAAGTTTGATGTCATAATCAAGCCTTTCTTGTAGACTGCCTTCTTTATCAGAAGTACTCAAAGGAGAGAACCGAAGTTTGATCCAACCTTCTTCAAAATCTTGAAAACTATCAGAATGTCTTAGCGTTGGTTTTTGAGGAGGATTGTCTGTGGCCGTTGGAGAACCTTCACTATGAAGGCTTGTCCTTGTGATAAACTCAAATTTTTCCACGAGTGATGTCATGAGATGTTTGCTGGCTTCAGTGGAAGTTAAATTTTCATTCCTTGTACTAAAAAGATTGCAATAAATATCTGTGATATAAGTTTCTCGTTTTATTGAAAGATTTAGTTGTTCTTTGATTCCTTTGGTGTAAGCATCGACTAAGCCGTCTTCTGTGACAATCATATGCTCGTAGATCGTGGGAGTCACTCGAATAACGCTGACATAGGTGATTTCGTTCTCGATATAAGGGAGAATTGTGGTGTATAGGGAACAAGGCTGAATATATCCCTTTTTGGTGCGGACATATGAATTAATATTTCGATGAATTTTATCAATAGACATCTCTGTACGGTTGACATATTGATAAAGAAGTTTGTCATGGGCTTCGCCGATTTCTGAAGGCATGAGGGAGTTGATATTTTTTCCGATAAGTTCTCTTCTTCCGTAGCCAAGTTTATCAGCAACATTGCTGGAAATTGATGAGATTTTTCCGAGCTTTTCCTTTGCCATTGAGACATGACACACAATTGTATCAGCATAATACATATTTTCTTCAGTTATACGCGAGATGGTCTCATAGCGAGTCAGTGGGACCATTGCTTTGAAAGTATTTCTTAACTTTACTTTGTAAGAACTGTATGGCGCATTTCTGACAAGCTTGAGAAAAAGCGAGTAAATTTCATGGACAAAATAGTAGAATTCAGCGTAAGTATCGTTATGTTGGTTCCATAAGGCATCAATCATGTCGGCTTCTTTTTCTATAGCTTCATGTTTCATCAGTAAATCGTACATTTTGAAATTTGGTTGATTGTAATATAACCAAAAGTCGAGGTATTTCTGAGTACTGGACAGAAGAAGAGACATGAACTCTCCTTTGTGACGCTTGAAATCAACGAATTTCTTCATATCCAGGATATTGTTGTTGTTTTTATTCAAGAAGTATTTATAGAGCTGATTCTGAGCCTCTCTCAGCAGAATATTCTTTTTTATCAGGATGAACAATCCAGCTTTTTCATTGGAGATTTCTGAAAGATAAAAAAGAGCTTTACTGAAGCCTCCAATATGATTTTGGTTGAGCAAAAAGTGAGCAAAAACAGCCTTTATTTCATCTTTCTCTTTTATATTTGACATGGACTGAACCATGAGTTCTTTCGTTTGATATGTGAGCCAGTTTTCAAGTTTAATCTTGAGATCTGCAATGGTCTTTCCACCCTTATACACTTCTCTTTTCAAGATAAAAGCACAGAGGCAATGAATGTCTCCACATCTTTTTGAATGAGCTGTTAAATGCCCATAAAATTCGATCTCTCCAGGAGAATAATTCGCATCATCATTGAGAGAAATTCTAGATTGTTGAATACTCTGGCCTTCGCTGAACAACTTTTTAAAAGCCATTTCCTGTGATGTAATGTCTTTCAAAGGCATCATGGCATATTTATCGATGATCCTATTGAAGACAGCTAAGGCGCCTTTGATGACGATTGGGAGAGGGACAATATCGATATAAATAACAATATCGAAGCTCCAATTAAGATCGTCAGCGAAAAGTTTGATTGTAAAGAGATTGACAAGAGCAATCCAGGCTGCGATCGTTTCCCAGGTGATGGCTATTCTCATTGCCGAGTGATGGTAATATGGGAATTTTTTGAAGAGGATATAGAGTTTTGTCCAAGAGATGACAGCAGCGGTGATGACAAGGAGGACTTGAGCGGATCTATCATCTTTTTCCAAGAAGATAACAAGGAGATTCATGATAGCTTTCGCAAGGAAAGTCAAGAACTGAAAAGAGGAAGTGTAAGTACAATAAAGATGATTCTCATCTTTGAAAGGATAGATTCCAAAGAAGGACTGGCAGGCTCCAATAATGTAGTTTAAGATGATAAGGATCAAATCTAAAAACCACAAGGTGAAATATTTGTTATTAAGGCCGATTTGCATGACTTTGTCTTTGGATTGAGGAAGCCATGAGGCTATTAAGACCATATTGATAAGCCAAAAAAATATGCTAAAATGCATTTGAGAGATGTAGTGGTTGATTTTTTCCCAGATGGTCGGCCTTGAGGATTTCTTGATTGTTTTGAGTCGAATAAGGATGACGAGCCATGTGAGGAGAAAAATAAAAAAGTAGATCCAGACTCCAATCCAAATAGCTGAAAAAGACCATTCTTGGTAATGTGAAAGGAGGAAATCTTTGATGTTGATAAGATTGGTGAATTTCATTGTGAATTGTGCAAAAGCGTTGGTTGTGGTGGATGAAATCAGGGAGAGTTGAAGCCAAAGGAAGATCATGACATATTGGAATTGAGTAAGATGAAAAAAAAGGCTTTGGATGGCTTTTGGCTGAGGCTTGGAGAGGATCAAGCAGCTGACAAAGGAAGAGAACCCCTTAGAACTTGATAAAAGTAGCTGATCATGAAGTGGCCGTGCCATATCAATTAATTTTTAATTAACATCCTTTCAGTTTTTGTATTTTCAATCAATGTTTTTTATCATAGATTTGGGGAAAAAACTTGAAGGGAATGCTCTCATTTAATAGCTTTACTTGTAATAGAAGGGAAAAAAGCCATTTTCGGGAGCATTTAAACAAGTGAGTTTGTGAAGGGATCTAGGTGAGGCTGGAAAAACTAAAATAAGGGCTAAAAGGTATTGAGTTAAATTAAAACCAAATGATGATGATGTGCGTTGTTAATTCAACTCTTCGGTAAAGAAATTATGGGTCTTAAATATTGATGTTGTCAAGTTTTGTCTCATCAAAGATAAATTAATGAGCCAAGACAAAATTTGGAGCAAATCTTTGGGAGGCAGAATTTGGAAGAAGCAAAGGGAAAAAAGTGAAAGAAGAGGATTGAGAGTTAGGAAGTTCAAGAAAATAAATGAAAAGCTTTGATAATAAAGATGGATTGCGGTGGTAAGCTTAACTAATTTAAGTGAAGTATGCCATAGAAACGGGCTAGTTCGACAAGAAAAATTGAGGTGGAATCTTGATCCAATAAAATTTATTAA
>Ga0182738_1007111_pt1 | contig 11432 bp, 9 predicted proteins | sample eDN5th30CBELigMG_FD_128876 | JGI IMG/M metagenome (GOLD analysis project Ga0182738, IMG submission 128876) | Enriched Miracle-Growth compost microbial communities from Emeryville, California, USA - eDNA 5th pass 30_C BE-Lig MG (version 2)... ...
CGCCGGGCCGCTCGCCGCCGGCGTGCAGCACCGGGTCGGCCAGCACGCGCCCGACGCGGTGGCGCGACAGCAGCGCCTCGGCCTCGGGCGTGAACCAGGAGGCATGGCGCGGTTCCAGCGCGACGGCGCCCGCATGGCGCTGCCGCAGCGTGGTCAGGAAGCCGTCGACCACCGGTGCGTCGAAAGCGTGGCTCGGCGCGAGCTGCACCACCAGGCAGCCGAGCCTGTCGCCCAGGCCGGCCACCTGGCCCATGAAGTCGCCGAGCAGCGCGTCGGCGGCCTGCAGCCGCGCGTCGTGGGTGATCGCCTTGGGTAGCTTGACGGCGAAGCGGAAATGCGCCGGCGTGCCTGCCGCCCAGCGCGCATAGGTCTCGGTGCGGTGCGGGCGGTAGAACGAGGTGTCGATCTCCACCGCGCCGAAGCGCGCCGCATAGCGCTGCAGGTGGCTGCCCTCGGCCGGGAAGCGCGGCCACAGCGCCCGCGGCAGGCTCCAGCCGGCGCAGCCCACGCGCAGGCCGGGATCGTCAGCCACGGGGATGGTGCGCGGCATGCAGCTGCTTCAGGCGCTCGCGCGCGACGTGGGTGTAGATGGTGGTCGTCGAGATGTCGGCGTGCCCCAGCAGCAGTTGCACCGCGCGCAGGTCGGCGCCGTGGTTCAGCAGGTGGGTGGCGAAGGCATGCCGCAGCGTGTGCGGCGACAGCGGCATGTGGATGCCCGCCGCATGCGCCTGCTTCTTGACGATGACCCAGAACATGGCGCGCGTCATGCCGGCGCCGCGCGCGGTGACGAAGAAGTCCTCGGTCTGCCGGCCGCCCAGGATGACGGGCCGCGCCTCGGCCATGTAGCGCTCGATCCAGCGCCGCGCCTCCTCGCCGAAGGGCACCAGGCGCTCCTTGTTGCCCTTGCCCAGCACGCGCAGCACGCCGTCGGCGAGGCTGATGTCGAAGGCCTTGAGCGCCACCAGCTCGCTCACCCGCAGGCCGCTGGCGTACATCAGCTCCAGCATGGCGCGGTCGCGCAGGCCCAGCGGCGTGTCGATGTCGGGCGCGGCGAGCAGGGCCTCCACCTGCGCCTCGCTCAGCGTCTTGGGCACGCGCATCGCCTGCCGCGCGGGCACCAGCCGCAGCGTCGGGTCGGCGGCGATGCGGCGCTCGCGCACGGCCCAGCGGTAGTAGCGCTTGAAGACCGTCAGCCGGCGGTTGGCCGAGGTGGCCTTGCCCTTCTCGGCCAGGCGTGCGCCCATGTAGGCCTGCAGGTCGCTCTCCTGCGCCGCATCGAGGGGCCGGCCGCGCCCGGCCAGCCACTGGCCCAGCAGCGCCAGGTCGCGCCGGTAGGCGGCCAGCGTGTTCTTCGCCAGGCCGTGTTCCAGCCACAGCGCGTCGATGAACTCGTCGATCTCGGGGAGCGTGGCGGCGGCCGCGTCGGTCATCGCTTGACGATAGCAAAAGAAAAAGCCGCCCGAAGGCGGCTCCGATGGCCCGCAAACTCTAACCCGTTGCCAGATCAAGAGGCCGCGGAGCAGGCCATGCCAGCGACACGCGCGGAACCGGCTTTGCCGGGCCGCGGCGTGTGCCCCCTCGAGGGGGTGCGGTAGCGGAACGAAGTCCGCGCAGGCTGGGGGTGGGCCTTTTTATTCCAGGGTGAGCTTCTGCTTCTTCACCACTTCCTTGTAGATCTCGAACTCGGCCTTGATCTGCGCCGCGAACTGCTCGGGCGTGTTGGCCACGATGATGGAGCCGGTGTCCTCGATGCGCTTCTTGACGGCCGGGTCCTCCAGCGCCTTCTTGGTGCCGGCGCTGATCTTGTCGACCACGTCCTTCGGCAGGCCCTTGGGGCCGAGGATGCCGTAGTAGGCCATGCGGTTGACGGGCTCCAGGCCCACTTCCTTGAAGGTGGGGACGTTGGGCAGGTCCTTCAGGCGCTGCGGCGCGGCCACCACCAGCGGCACCAGCTTGCCCGCCTTGATGAAGGGCAGCGCCGAGGGCAGGTTGTCGAAGATGATCGGCACCTGGCCGGCCACCACGTCGTTCAGCGCCGGGCCGGCGCCGCGGTACGGGATGTGCGTGACGAAGGTGTTCGTCATGCTCTTGTACAGCTCCATCAGCAGGTGGCCGATGCCGCCCGTGCCCGACGAGGCGTAGGAGTACTTGCCCGGGCTCTTCTTCAGCTCGGCGATGAAGGCCTGGTAGTCCTTGGCCGGGAAGCTGGGGTTCACCGCGATCACGTTGGGCGTGGCCGCGATGTTGATGATGGGCGTGAAGTCCGTGATCGGGTTGTACGGGATCTTGGGGTTGATCGCCGGGTTGGCGGCCGTGCTCGACACGGTGGCCACGCCCAGCTTGTAGCCGTCGGGTGTCGCGCGCGCCGTCTCGGCCGCGCCCACCACGCCGCCGCCGCCGGCCTTGTTGATCACGACCACCGGCTGGCCGAGCGTCTTGCCCAGCGGGTCGCCCACCACGCGGGCGATGATGTCCGTGGTGCCGCCGGGCGCGAAGGGCACCTGCAGCTCGATAGGCTTGTCCGGGTAGTTCTGGGCCCAGGCGGGGCCTGCGGCCAGGGTGGCGAGCACGGTGGCGCCCGCCAGAGCGGTCCATTGGCGACGTTGCATCGTCGAAGCTCCTTGTGAGAGGTTGGAGAACGGGAAGAAAAAGGAACGCACCCGGGAGCCAGGTGCGATGCAGGCCGCATGCTAGCGGCTCCGCGGGCCGCGCCATGCCCTGGATTACCCAAGGGTGGGCCGGTTTATGCTCGATCGGGTGAACTATGCCCAGCTGCTGTTTCCCGATTTCTCGCTGATCGCCTGCGGCTGGCTGCTGTGCCGCTTCACCGCGCTGGACCGCCGCGTCTGGGACCAGGTCGAGAGCCTGGTGTACTACTTCCTCTTTCCCGTGCTGCTGTTCCACTCGATCGTGCGCAGCCCGATCGATTTCGGCGTGACCTCGCACCTGCTGGTCGGCGGCGTGGGGGTCAGCCTGGCGGGCATCGCGATGGCCTACGCCCTGCCCTGGCTGCCCGGCCTGCGCGGGCGCATCGATCGACGCGACCACGCGGCCAGCGCGCAGGTGGGCTTCCGCTTCAACTCCTTCATCTGCCTGACGATGGCCGAGCGGCTGGCCGGCGCCGAGGGACTGCTGCTGATCGCGGTGCTCATCGGCGTGTGCGTGCCGCTGATGAACGTGGCGGCCGTGTGGCCGATGGCGCGCCACGGCGGCGCGGGCTTTCTGGGGCAGCTGGTGCGCAACCCGCTCATCATCGCCACCGCCGCGGGGCTGCTGTCGAACCTGCTGGGCCTGGGCATCCCCGCCTGGCTGACGCCCACCTTCAACCGCATCGGCGGTGCCTCGCTGCCGCTCGGGCTGATGGCGGCCGGCGCCGGCATGCAGTTCGCCAGCCTGGCGCGCGGCAAGGCGCTGGCGGTATCGGTGCTGTCGATCCGGCACCTGCTGCTGCCGCTGGTGGGCTGGGCGCTGGCGCACCTGCTGCGCCTGGCGCCGGCGCAGGCCGCCGTGCTGCTGGCCTTCTCGGCCGTGCCCACCGCCTCCAGCGCCTACGTGCTGGCGGCGCGCATGGGCTACAACGGGCCCTTCGTCGCCGGGCTGGTGACGTTGTCGACGCTGCTGGGCATGGCGAGCCTGCCCTTCGCGCTCAGCCTGCGGTAGAGGCAGCGCGCGGCGCCTGCGCCAGGCCCCAGGCCACGTGCTCGCGCACCAGCGCGCTCGGGTGGTCGCGCCGCGCGGCCAGCGCCTCGCCCGCGCCGGGCTCGCCGGCGCGCAGCGCGTTGCCCAGGGCCACGGCGATGTTGCGCAGCCAGCGCTCGTGGCCGATGCGGCGGATCGGGCTGCCTTCGGTGCGCGAGAGGAAGGCAGGCTCGTCCCAGGCGAACAGTTGCGCCAGCGTGCTGCCGGCCAGTTCCTCGCGCGCGTCGAAGTCGGGCAGGCTGCTGCGCTGCGCGAACTTGTTCCAGGGGCAGGCGAGCTGGCAGTCGTCGCAGCCGTAGATGCGGTTGCCCAGGGGCGCGCGCAGCGGCTCGGGGATCGGGCCCCTGTGCTCGATCGTGAGGTAGGAGATGCAGCGCCGCGCGTCGAGCCGATGCGGCGCGACGATGGCCCGCGTCGGGCAGATGTCGATGCATGCGCTGCAGTTGCCGCAGTGGGCCGTGACGGGCTCGCTGGGCGGCAAGGCGAGGTCGACGTAGATCTCGCCGAGGAAGAACGTCGAGCCGGCCTCGCGGTCCAGCACCAGCGTGTGCTTGCCGCGCCAGCCCTGGCCGCTGCGCGAGGCGAGCTCGGCCTCCAGCACCGGCGCCGAGTCGGTGAAGACGCGGTGGCCGAAGGGGCCGAGTTCGGCCGCCAGCCGCTCGGCCAGCTTCTGCAGCCGCGCGCGCAGCACCTTGTGGTAGTCGCGGCCGCGGGCGTAGATGGACACCACCGCCTCGCCCGGCCGCGCCAGGCGCTGGAACTCGACGCGCTGCCAGTCCCCGGGCGTGTCGCGCGGCAGGTAGTCCATGCGCGCGGTGATCACGCTCACCGTGCCGGGCACCAGCTCGGCCGGGCGCGCGCGGCGCATGCCGTGGGCCGCCATGTAGTCCATGTCGCCGTGGAAACCGTCGGCCAGCCAGCGCGCCAGCCCCGGCTCGGCGCTCGACAGATCGATGCCCGCGACGCCGATTTGGGAGAATCCCAGCTCACGCGCCCATGCACGGATCCGAGTGACGAGTTGAGTGCCGACGACCACCCGCCGATTTTAGGAACGCCCCTTCGCGCGCAATGGCGCGACGAGGAGGACACCGCCGCCTTCGCGCACCGCATCGCCGACGCGATGGCGCAGCGCAGCGCGCTGCGCGACCTGTTCATCGCGCTGCACGGCGACCTGGGCGCGGGCAAGACCACCTTCGTGCGCCACCTGCTGCGCGCGCTGGGTGTGCAGGGCCGCATCAAGAGCCCGACCTACGCCGTCGTGGAACCGCACACCGCCGCCGGCGGTCTGCAGGTGCACCACTTCGACTTCTACCGCTTCGGCGATCCACGCGAATGGGACGACGCGGGCTTCCGTGACATCTTCGCCGGACCGGGGCTGAAACTCGCCGAATGGCCCGGCAATGCCGCGGGGCGCATTCCCGTTGAGGACATCGCTATTAAAATAGAAGCAATGAGCGACAACGACGACACCCGCAGCGTCACGCTGACCGCCCATACCGCCCAGGGCCGCGCTCTGCTGGACCTGATGGACGGCCGCGCATGAGCCCCCGCCCGGCCGCTCCGAAGGGGGCTCGCACCGCAGTGCGAAGCACGGAGGTTATCCAATGAGGCGGGGGCGCCCTCCTCTTTCGCAGGACGCCGCGCGGCGCCGGCTGCTGCAGGCCGGCAGTCTGGTGCTGCTGCTGGGCACGGCGGAGATCGCGCGCGGCGCCACCATCGTCGCGGTGCGCGTGTGGCCGGCGCAGGACTACTCCCGCATCACCATCGAGTCCGACGGCCGGCTGCAGACGCAGCAGCTCGTCGTGGGCAACCCGCCGCGCCTGGCGGTGGACATCACCGGCATCCAGCTCAACCCGGCGCTGCGCGAACTGGTGGGCAAGGTCAAGCCCGACGACCCGTACATCGCCGGCCTGCGCGTCGGCCAGAACGCGCCCGAGGTGGTGCGCATCGTCTTCGACCTGAAGCAGGCGGTGCTGCCGCAGGTGTTCTCGCTGGCGCCGGTGGCCGCCTACAAGCACCGGCTGGTGCTGGACCTGTACCCGCAGCAGGCGGTGGACCCGCTGGAGTCGCTGATCGCCGAGCGCCTGCGCGATACCGGCAGCGCCGCTGCGCGTGCGGGCGAGCCGCCGGCGGCCGCGGCCCCGGCCGACCCGCTGGGCGAGCTGATGGCGCGGCGGTCGATGCGGCCGGTGCCGCCCGACGCGCCGGCCCCGGCGCCGCTGCCGCCGGTGGCGGCCGCGCCCGCGCGGCCCGTACCCGCCACGCCGTCCACCGCCGTCACGCGCCCGCCGCCGGTGACGGCCACCGCCAGCCGCACCGACCGCATCATCATCGTCGCGCTGGACCCGGGCCACGGCGGCGAGGACCCGGGCGCCATCGGCCCCCGCGGCACGCGCGAGAAGGACATCGTGCTGCAGGTCGCGCACCGCTTGCGCGAGCGCATCAACAAGTCCAGCGTCGGCGGCAACCCGATGCGCGCCTTCCTCACCCGCGACGCCGACTTCTTCGTGCCGCTGCACGTGCGCGTGCAGAAGGCGCGGCGCGTGCAGGCCGACCTGTTCGTCAGCATCCATGCCGACGCCTTCACCACGCCGGCCGCGCGCGGCGCCAGCGTGTTCGCGCTCAGCCAGCACGGCGCCTCCAGCAGCGCCGCGCGCTGGCTGGCGAACAAGGAGAACCAGTCCGACCGCATCGGCGGCGTCAGCTTCGGCGAGCACGAGGTGCAGGTGCGCCGCGCGCTGTTCGACATGAGCACCACCGCGCAGATCAACGACAGCCTCAAGCTCGGCACCGCCATGCTCGGCGAGATCAAGGGCATCGGCGCGCGGCTGCACAAGCCCCGCGTCGAGCAGGCCGGCTTCGCGGTGCTCAAGGCGCCGGACATCCCCAGCGTGCTGGTGGAGACCGCCTTCATCAGCAACCCCGATGAAGAGGCCGCCCTGCGCAGCACGGCCTACCAGGAGGACCTGGCCGACGCGCTGATGCGCGGCATCCTGCGCTATTTCGCGCAGAACCCGCCACTGGCCCGCAGCAGGCAGCTCTGACCCCGCGCAAGCGCTGCATTTCCTTTCATTTGTCACGCCCGTGCGAACGGCACACGGGCGCACACAGCGCCTTCCCGGGCGTCGCACAGGCGGCAGCGGCAGGTTCCTACACGGGGGGCCGGGCGGGCTGCGCATGATGAGGTCATCACTCCTGAAAGGTGGACCTCATGATCAATACACGTCTCTGGATCGCCGCAGCGGCCGCCACGTCGGTCGTGGCGCTGGCAGGCTGTGCGAGCGGTCCCAACCAGAATCTGGGCACCGGCATCGGCGCACTGGGCGGCGCGGCGGTGGGCCATGCGATCGGCGGCAACACCGGCAGCACGCTGGGCGGCGCGGCGATCGGCGGCGTCATCGGCAACCAGGTGGGCCGGAACATCGACGAGCGCAACTACTACAACCAGCAGCAGTACCAGCAGCCGTACTACCCGCCGAGCCCGAGCTACTACCCGAACAACGGCCCGCGCTATTGAGGCAAGGCGTCGGAAACACCGGCTGCCGTCCATCCCACTTGGCGGGTGGGCGGCTTTTTTGTGGCGCCCGCCGTGCGCACTGCATAGAATCCGCAACGCTCCGGGGTGCACGTAACGGCGTGCTGAGATGGCGGACCTGACCGCCGGAACCGCGAACTTGATCTGGTTAGTACCAGCGTAAGAAGAGCTGCAGCGCCGATGCGCCGAAATCCGCCCGTTCATTCGTGGCGGACGGGCGTGCACCCGGTGCCGATTGCGGGGCATCCATCCACCTTCCGAGGAGATTGCCCCCATGAATGCCCCCGACAAGTTCTCTCACCTGCTGGCGCTGACGCGCGAGCCCTTCCCCGCCTCCACCAAGGGCCGCATCGCCGGCAGCCGCGCCGACCTGCAGGTGCCGGTGCGCGACGTGCACCTGAGCAACGGCGAGGTGGTCTCGCTCTACGACACCTCCGGCCCCTACACCGACCCCGCAGCGGCGATCGACGTGCGGCGCGGCCTGCCGGGCGTGCGCGACGCCTGGATCGCCGAGCGCGGCGACACCGAAGCCTACGAAGGCCGCATCCGCCAGGCGCTGGACGACGGCGCGAAGCATGAAGCGCGCGAGGCCGACCGCATCGCGCAACTGCGCGCCGAGGCCGCCGCGCTGCAGCGCCGCCCGCGCCGCGCGAAGAGCGGCATGAACGTGACGCAGATGCACTACGCGCGCCGCGGCATCGTCACGCCCGAGATGGAATACGTGGCGCTGCGCGAGAACGGCCGGCGCGAGTGGATGGCCGAGTACCTGGCCGACGCCGAGCGCGCGAAGCGCGTGGCCGGCAACCCGATGGGCGCCAGCATCCCGCCGGTCATCACCCCCGAGTTCGTGCGCGACGAGGTGGCGCGCGGCCGCGCCATCATTCCGGCCAACATCAACCACCCCGAGGTGGAGCCGATGGCCATCGGCCGCAACTTCAAGGTCAAGATCAACGCCAACATCGGCAACTCGGCCGTCACCTCCAGCATCGAGGAAGAAGTGGAGAAGCTGGTGTGGGCCATCCGCTGGGGCGCCGACAACGTGATGGACCTCAGCACCGGCCGCAACATCCACACCACGCGCGACTGGATCGTGCGCAACAGCCCCGTGCCGATCGGCACGGTGCCGATCTACCAGGCGCTGGAGAAGGTGGGCGGCGTGGCCGAGGACCTGACCTGGGCGATCTACCGCGACACGCTGATCGAGCAGGCCGAGCAGGGGGTGGACTACTTCACCATCCATGCCGGGCTGCGGCTGCCCTTCATCCACCTGACGGCCAAGCGCATGACGGGCATCGTCTCGCGCGGCGGCTCGATCATGGCCAAGTGGTGCATCGCGCACCACCGCGAGAGCTTCCTGTACGAGCACTTCGAGGAGATCTGCGAGATCATGAAGGCGTACGACGTGAGCTTCTCGCTGGGCGACGGCCTGCGCCCCGGCTGCGGCGCCGACGCCAACGACGAGGCGCAGTTCGCCGAGCTGCGCACGCTGGGCGAGCTGACGCAAGTCGCCTGGAAGCACGACGTGCAGACCATGATCGAGGGGCCGGGCCACGTGCCGATGCACATGATCCAGGCCAACATGGACGAGCAGCTCAGGCACTGCCACGAGGCGCCCTTCTACACGCTGGGCCCGCTGACCATCGACATCGCGCCGGGCTACGACCACATCGCCTCGGCCATCGGCGCCGCGATGATCGGCTGGTACGGCACCGCCATGCTGTGCTACGTGACGCCCAAGGAGCACCTGGGCCTGCCGGACCGCGACGACGTCAAGCAGGGGATCATCGCGTACCGGATCGCGGCGCACGCGGCCGACGTCGCCAAGGGGCACCCGGGCGCACGGGCACGCGACGACGCGCTCAGCAAGGCGCGCTTCGAGTTCCGCTGGGAAGACCAGTTCAACCTGGGCCTGGACCCGGACACGGCGCGCGAATTCCACGACGAGACGCTGCCCAAGGACGCGAGCAAGGTCGCGCACTTCTGCTCCATGTGCGGGCCGAAGTTCTGCTCGATGAAGATCACGCAGGAAGTGCGCGAATACGCGGCGCAGGGGATGGCAGAGAAGTCGCGCGAATTCATGGCGGGGGGTGGGGAGATGTACGTGCCGATCCACCCCGCGGCATAGCGGCGCTGCGCCGCGCGGCGTCACCGCCATGACTTGTTGCGCACGCAGACTTCGTTCGTCCCGGCTCCGGCCGGGGCTCCCTCCGCTTCCGCCAAGAGAAGCGACAGCACATCCTGGAGTTCTACGAATGAAGAAGCATCTGGCGGCCCTGGCCGCAATGGCGGCCTGCGGCGCCGTTTCCGCGCAATCCTCCGTGACGGTCTTCGGCGTCGTCGACGTCGCCGTGAGTTCGGTCACCAACAAGGCCGAGCTGGTCTACACCGACCCGCTGCTGGCCATCGCCTTCGATCCGGCCGTGTGGCTCCTGCCGCACAGCGTCAAGGCCAGCCGCACCGAGCTGCGCAACTCGGGCCTGAGCTCCAGCCGCCTGGGCTTCCGCGGCGTGGAAGACCTCGGCGGCGGCCTGTCGGCCGGGTTCTGGCTGGAAGCGCCGATCACCAACGACGACGGGGCCACGGGCGTGTCCACCTTCAGCCGCCGCTCCACCGTGAGCCTGTCGGGCGGCTTCGGTGAAATCCGCCTGGGCCGCGACAACACGCCGGTGAAGACCAGCGACGACACCTTCGATCCCTTCGGCGCCACCGGCATCGGCGGCTCGCTGATCGCCGCGGCCTACAGCCACAGCCGCAACAGCAACATGGTGCAGTACTTCCTGCCCAGGAACCTGGGCGGCTTCTACGGCAACGTGGCCTACGGCTTCTCCGAGAAGACCAGCTACAGCCCGCTGGGCCCCTACGAGCGCGACTCGGACGCCGGCCGCTACTTCGGCGCGCGCTTCGGCTACGCGAACGGGCCGCTGGACGTGGCCCTGGCCTACGGCCAGCGCGACGGCCTCTCGGGCCCCGACGCGAACAACGACTTCTACGACGTGCTGGACACGCGCCGCACGAAGAGCAAGATCTTCAACCTGGGCGCGACCTACGACTTCGGCGTCGCCAAGCTGTTTGCCCAGTACTCGCAGCACCGCAACGAGCGCAGCACGCTGCCGGCCGACTACGGGTTCGGCCTGCTGGCCATCGACCCGAAGACCAAGACGCAGGGCTACCTGCTGGGCGTGGCGGTGCCGGTCGGCGCGGGCGTGATCCGCGCGTCCATCGCCCAGGTCAAGCAGGACGACAACCAGCAAAGCCTCTGGTATCGCACGCCCGACCCGAAGGCCACCAAGTTCGCGCTGGGCTACCAGCACAACCTGTCGAAGCGCACCGCGCTCTACGCCACGGTGGCGCGCGTGTCCAACAAGAACGGCATGAACCTCACGGTGGGCGGGCCGAACGTGATGACCGCCGCCGCCGCGGTCACGCTGCCGGCCGGCGTGGCCTACCAGGCGAAGAACTCGACGGGCTACGAGTTCGGCCTGCGCCACTCCTTCTGAGCGGCACCGGCACACCGCGCCGCGCGCAGGCGCGGCAGTTTTCTCCAAGGAGCCTTTCCCAAGGTTTCATTCGGCCCGCCTTCGCGCGGGCCGTTTTTTCTTGCAGCGGCGTCGGTCAGTCTGCGTAGACGCCTGCGGCCTTGATGACCGGCCCGAATCGCGCGACCTCGGACTGCACGAACTTCTTGTGCTCGGCCGGCTCCACGCGCTTGTCGGCGGCCACCACCGCACCGAGCGCCTCCTCGCGCTTGACGAAGTCCGGGTCCTTCAGCGCCGTCTTCAGCGCATCGTTGAGCTTTTTGAGCACCGGCGCCGGCGTGCCCTTGGGCGCATACAGCCCGTGCCAGATCGTCACCTGGAAGTTCTTCAGGCCCGACTCGTCCAGCGTCGGCAGGTCCTTGAGCGCCGGCGTCGCCAGCCGCTTGAGCGTGGTCACCGCGTACGCCTTGACCTTCTTGCCCTCGATCTGGCTGGTGGTGTTGGTCGTCTGGTCGCACAGCAGGTCGATCTGCCCGCCCATCAGGTCGGCGATCGCCGGGGCCGTGCCCTTGTACGGCACGGTGGTCATCTCCGCCTTGAGCGCGCTCTGGAACATCAGCCCGCACAGGTGCGAGGCCGAGCCGATGCCGGCGTTGCCCAGGTTGATCTTGCCGCTGTTCTTGGTGATCCACTCGTGCAGCTGCTTGAAGCTGTTGGCTTCC
>Ga0182738_1007112_pt1 | contig 11432 bp, 11 predicted proteins | sample eDN5th30CBELigMG_FD_128876 | JGI IMG/M metagenome (GOLD analysis project Ga0182738, IMG submission 128876) | Enriched Miracle-Growth compost microbial communities from Emeryville, California, USA - eDNA 5th pass 30_C BE-Lig MG (version 2)... ...
AAGAGGTCACACCCGTTCCCATACCGAACACGGAAGTTAAGCTCTTTAGCGCCAATGGTAGTTGGGACTTTGTCCCTGTGAGAGTAGGACGTTGCCAGGCAATTCAATGATAAGGACCCTTATTAACCTCTTGTAAAAGAGCATAGGGGTTTTTTATTTGGAACATTCTATTATAAGTAATGAAAACAACGCTGTTTATAGCGCTTATATAGATTTTTTTGGAGGATTAGCTCAGCTGAGAGAGCACCTGCCTTACAAGCAGGGGGTCGGCGGTTCGATCCCGTCATGACTGCTACTTTTTATAGGGGCATAGTTTAAAGGTAGAACTACGGTCTCCAAAACCGTCAGTGTGGGTTCAATTCCTACTGCCCCTGCCATTTTAGATACATATGAGGATTATGGGCCTATAGCTCAGCTGGTTAGAGCGCACGCCTGATAAGCGTGAGGTCGGTGGTTCGAGTCCACTTAGGCCCACCAGTATAACAAACCGTTAAGTTAAACTTAAAAAACAATCTTGGCCCGTTGGTCAAGTGGTTAAGACACCGCCCTTTCACGGCGGTAACACGGGTTCGAATCCCGTACGGGTCATCGAAAGAGCAGTTTGCATTTGCAAACTGCTCTTTTATTTATGTTAGATAACTACAGATTTTGATTGAGCCTGTATAAAATTCTAATGTGAAAACTTCAAAATCTTTGAGTCTAATCTCTGAAATTTGAACATAACGATACTAGTACTTTAAGAATAACACTAGGATAACGTGCTATAATGGATAAAACTGAATACTAGGGGTAATGAACAATGGAGGAATTAAAGCGAAAAAACCAAGGTGCTGCGGAACTAGACGAAAAGGGATTTAAGTGGATGCGTTTCGTCAGCTTCTTTATGATTGTGAACCTCATTTTCACCGTAGCGTTAGTAGCAGTTGTTCTAATAGTTCCACAAATTCAAGAAACTTTTCAATGGGTAGCATTTGGTGTATATGGGTTTACAGTTCTTTATCTCATCTTTATGCGTGAAGTAGCCTTTAAAAAGACATATGATTCTTTAGCAGTTTGGATGCGCACTGTATGGAATTTTAGTTTTATTGCTAGTGCGTTTGGGGCCATTAGCATGTTTATAGGGAACACTCACTGGACTTTATTTTAAAGGAATCTGTCTTCTTGTGTTGAAAGTGAAAGTAAGGGAGGAATTTATATGAATCCATATGAACAATTACAATTAAACAAAGAAGTAGAAGCGATTGCTAAACAACGAATTGAAATTCATAAACAGCGAATAAAGTTATCTGAAGAGTTAGAGCAAGACTTTGATAATACAGAGCTCCAAAATAAAATTATTGAGTTAGAAGAAGAAAGTCAAAAACTAAAGAAAAAGAGTGAAGCTTTACAAGCTAACTATTAAACATCCTCTCAGGGTGTTTTTTTAATCAACGTATTTTAAAAAAATTGTGATTTTATTGAAGCTATAAGCTTAATCGCTTTTTTTGCGTCTTGTTTTGTTAATTCTGATTTTGAAGCAACAGCATCAATAAATTCAGCTTTATTCATATCTAAATACCTCACTCCTTACTGTGTATAGTCTGTGTAGACAAAAAATATATCATAGTTTCCTTATAAAGGGTCAAACCTATGTTCTTTTAAATGCGTCATGCATTTGCTAGAAAACTCTAAAAAAAGTTAACATTGCATGTTTTGTTTCCCTTTTGTTAGGGAAATGGAAATAAAAGAAAGATAAAAATGATTAAAAATGAGGAGAAGGAGTGGCAAAAAAGTGGTATATAGTCAAGCGGTAAGAAAACCTGAGTTTCAACAAGCGGAATCGGAAGGGTTAAATGAAGCCATTCACGAGTACATAACTCGTCGTACACGTCACAATGCACCGGTTGTGGATGCGCTTCGATATATTATGACCATTGAACATAAACATGAACGTATGCAGGTAGCAGCAGAACTGTTCGGATCAGCTATTCAACGTGTAAAAGATCAAGATATTATTCAATATCTAAAAAAATGCGGAAGCTACAAAAGAATTTCTGATACGATGGAATAAAAACGTTTTCTTTGAAAAAGCGCCTTTAATGAGAGGGAGCTTTTTTTTGTTTCCTCCATTTAAAAGCGAGGGTAAATACATAGAATTCTTCCAATTTGTGCATAGTAAATGAAGCAGAATTAATTGAGGAAGAGACAGAGCTGTGTATCTGACTGCGGGGACGAATGTTAAGGTCTAGAATAAAGTCTTCATTACAGATACCCACTCTTGAATAAATGAAGATTTACGTATGTATCCCTAGCAGGAGGTTGAGTGCATGAGTCAAGAAATACCGTTAAGTTCAAGTGAAATTGCTACTCTTTGGATGACCTATCAGCAAAAAACAATGACCCAAAGAATTTTAGAATATTTTATTGCGCACGCAGAAGATGACGGGGCAAAAGAAATTATGCAAGATACGCATATGCAAGTTGTGAACTATATTGAAGATATCAAAACGATTCTAAAAAATGAAGGGGCAGCCATACCGGTAGGATACACAGAAAAAGACGTAAATGTCGGTGTTCCTAAGCTTTATGATAAAGTGTTTGATATTATGTTTCTTCGCCTTTTAAAAGAAATTAGCATGGGGCTACATACGCTTCATTTAACCATGTCCTACAGAAAAGACATGATCTCTCTATATAAAGAGCTTACCGCTTTCACGCAAAGTGGCTATGACAAATGTGTAGATTATCTTCAGGGAAAAAACGTGCTTCCAAGGCCTCCAGCTGTTTCAGTACCTAAAACAGTGAAGTTTGCTGAAGGTACAGATTATATGAATGGCCTCCATTTATTTTCCAGTAAACGTGCATTAAATACTGTAGAGGTAGCGCATATTTATTATGCTATTGAAAGCAACATTCTTGGCATGCAAATGATCACAGGGTTTGCTCAAGTAGCAAGTGAGCCTGAAGTAAAGAAGTATTTTGTAAAAGGAAAAGAGCTGGCTAAGAAAATTGTAAGTGATTATAGCAAAATTCTTTTAGAGAGCGATATTCAGACGCCTGCAACGTGGGGAGCGAAAGCGACCGAGTCAAAAGTAGCACCTTTTTCAGATAAACTAATGATGTACTGCGTGAGTTTGTTCTGCAGTTTTGGGCTGGGAAGCAACGCTCTAGGCACTGCATTTAGTTTACGTGGAGATCTTCCTCTTACTCTTGTCAGTACGGCCAAAGACATTTTAACATACGGGCAAGACGGGGGAAAAATCATGGCCAAAAACGGGTGGCTTGAGGAACCGCCAAGTATGGAAGACCGAAATGATTTGATTAAATAGAAAAGCATAATACATTACGAAAACTTCTTTTTTTGAAAGAAGTTTTTTCTTTTGTATAAAAAATGTCGTTATTTGTTCGTTTAACGGTTTGTTTTTTGAATAAAAAGGATATATAAACTATAAATTTACAATTTTATACCAAAAAAGGAGGGTGTTGCATATGAAGTGGTACATAAAAGTGTTGAAAAATTACGGGACGTTTTCTGGCAGAGCAAGCCGAACTGAATACTGGATGTTTGTATTGGTCAACTTTGTTATTTCATTTATTCTTTCTTTCATTCAGTTCGTTATTGATAAGCCTCTTTTTCTGCCGGTAATCTACTCGCTATTGATTGCAGTCCCTTCGTTAGCGGTAGGAGCAAGAAGGCTCCATGATACGGGAAAAAGCGGATGGTGGCAGCTCATTACATTAGTTCCGCTTATTGGCGGTATTTGGCTAATTGTCTTATTCTGTCAGCCTAGTGACCCTAAAGAGAATCGTTTTGGTACAACGGCTAAAGCAGCATAAATAGAACTCCCCCTTAGGTAAGGGGGAGTTCTTTAGTGTAGAGGTTCTACTATAGCGCCATCATAAGCCGATTGGTAAATAGCTCGTATGTCTTTCTCGTGAAGAGGCAAAGGACTGCGAGCGAGAATTCGTTTTTGCTGGACGCCATCTCCTGTCAGCTTTTGAAGGGCACTTTCTGGAATATCAAATCCGCGAAGAGTTTGAGGAATGCCCACGTCTTTGACAAGTGACTGCAGCTGTTTCACACACTGATAAGAAGCTTCTTCTTCTGATAAAGAGGTAGCGTTTCCGCCTAGTGCTTCAAAAATATCCCGCATCTTTTCCACGCAGCTGCTGCGTATGTAACCCATCACATATGGAAGCAATACGGCGTTTGATTCACCGTGTGAAATATGAAACTGTCCACCTAACGGATAGGCAAGTGCATGAACACCGGCTACGCCTGCGTTAAAAAAAGCAAGTCCCGCTAAATAGCTTCCGTAGCTCATCTGAGTTCGCGCTTCTTTATCTTTGCCGTTTTCTACAGCTGTTCTTAAAGAAGAGCTAATCATGCGTATAGCCTTTAGTGCTAAGGCATCGGTTGCTGGATTTGCATTTACTGATACATAAGCTTCAACGGCATGAGTTAATGCATCAACCCCTGTAGCCGCCGTTACTTTAGAAGGCACGCTTAGCGTAAGCTCAGGATCTACAATGGCAGCGTCTGCAAGCAAATAGTCGTGGGTCACAACGTCTTTTGTGCTTTCAAGAGATAATACAGAAATATTCGTTACTTCTGAACCCGTGCCGGAAGTTGTAGGAATTAAAATTTTAGGAAGACCTTTTTTTGAAATTTGTTTTGTACCAGTTAAGTTCAAGTATTCTTCTACAGCGCCGTCGTGAGCGGCTAAAACGGCCGTAAGTTTTGCTAAATCTAATGCGCTGCCCCCACCAACTCCAATGACTAAATCAAATTTTCGGCTTTTTGCGTAAGATACGAGTTTTTCACCAAGCGCTAAAGGCGGCTCTGGTGCCGTATCTGCGTATACATCTACTTCATACCCATTTTGGATAAGAGGAGCACTCACTTTATCTACAAGTCCAATGTCTTTTAACACGGGATCTGTGACGATTAAAATATGAGCAGGATGATATTTTTTCACTTCCGGAAGCAGTTGTTGAAGTGCTCCCCATCCTGTATAGCTGAGAGGGGTGAAAACTAGTTTTGAGATGGTCATTTGTTTGCCCTCCAATTTATAGAAAAATTTTTTATCTTAAGCAGTTGCTTGATTTCACTCGTAATAACCTTCAGTAGATTTGCGGAACTGCTGAAATTGATTTGCATCGTGACCAAACCAAACTTGCGAATTAGTTTCGTAGGCTAGACGGCGTATACGTTCAACCGTGTTTGCATACCCGAGAGAGTCGTAGATAATACCGGGTGGTTTCACAGGAGGACCATAGCTCTCAGCTGTATAGATTGCATCAGATGCTAAGATAATGCCACCTGTTTCAGGCAAATGAACATGAAGGCCAAGCATACCCCAAGCATGTCCGCTTCCAAAGTTCAAGACATTAATTCCTTCTGCCAGTTTAATGGTATCTTCGTTTCGTTTAATCGTTTTCCAATGAAGGTCATTTTTTATCCACGCGTCAATGTCAGCCCAAATATAAGCACCTTCTTTTTGATTGCGTGCATAAGACTGAAGGGTGCCGTTTAACTCATCTTCATGAACAATAACAGTAGCGTTAGTGAACAATTCTAAGCAGCCAGCATGATCAAGATGAAGGTGGGAAGCAACAACAAATTTAATTTCTTTAGGATCCACCCCTAATTGTTCTAATCGATTCGGTAAATAACATTCTTCTGTAGCTGAGTAAGGAAACATTTGTTGAGTTGCTTCAGTCCAGCGCCCTTGTGGTCCCATTGATTCAGGATTGCAGGCTGTATCAAACAGAATTTTCCCTTCCGGATGATCGATTAATACAGTATAAATTGGAAACTCTACAAAATCCGTAGGTGTATGAGGGTTCTTAACAGTTGCTGGGTTATGCATTGCAAGCATCCAGTTTTTATCCATTTGCATTGAGCCGTTATCCATTACATAAAGCTTTGAGTTAGGTTTAATAATATTACACATACAATAGCCTCCTAAATGTAGCGGGATTTTTATTTGTACTTTTAAAATGACTCTGTACTGCATTTACCCTATATTCTGGAGAGAATAATCCTTTTTAGAAGGGGGAGAGACTCTCTCCTGTTCTTTCAACATACTAAACTGCAATTTCTATGCCATTATTTAAAAAGTAAATATTACCCCAGTTTTCCTTGGCGTTTTATAACCATGTGCTGAAAGTATTCACCGCTTTTAGAAGGAAAAAGCCTATTGTATATTGAATGGGTAGTGGTGAAAAGTTTCACCGTATATTGGCGGAAATTCACCATAAGAAAGGAATATGAAATAATGACTTCTTTTAAAGAAAAAAAAGATTTGACGAACGAAACGTTACAGGCCATTATTGAATTCTCTACGGACGGAATATATGTAGTAAATAAAAAGGGAATAACGATATATGTAAATGAAGCTTATGAAAAAATCACAGGAACCAATAAACAAAACGTATTAGGAAAGCATATGCAAACCGTTATAGATGAAGGATATATTGATCAATCTGTTTCCCTACTTGTGTTAGAAGAAAAAAAGCGGCGCTCTATTATGCAAACGATTTCAAGCGAAAGAGACGTTATGGTAACAGGAAATCCAGTGTTTAACAAACAAGGTGAAATAGAGCTCGTTGTTACCACTGTACAGGATATTACACAGTTAAACGCAGTTAAAAAAGAGCTGTTAAAGGTAAAAGAGTTTTCGCATATGAATGCAAATAAATACGCTGTGAAAGTGAATGGGTCGGAACAGCCCCTAGTGTTTCAAAGCAATAGGATGAACTTGGTTTATCAGCAAGCCAAACGAGTAGCTCCGTTTCCTACAAGTATTCTTCTATCAGGTCCCTCAGGATCGGGAAAAGAAGTAGTCGCTAATCTTATTCATGATTCAAGCGATAGAAACAATCAGCCATTCATTAAAGTGAACTGCGGAGCCATTCCTGAACCGTTGCTAGAATCAGAGTTATTCGGCTATGAAAAGGGAGCTTTTACTGGCGCTAGAACAGAAGGGAAAATAGGACTGTTAGAACTCGCTGATGGCGGAACCTTGATGCTTGATGAAATTGGTGAAATGCCAATTTCCTTGCAAGTAAAACTGCTTCGAGTGTTACAGGAAAAGCAGGTACAGAAAATTGGAGGAACTAAAACAAAAAGTATCGATATACGAATCATTTCGGCAACAAATCAACATCTAGGAGAGCTTATTAAAAAGGGGAGGTTCCGTGAAGATTTATACTATCGTTTAAAGGTAGTTGAAATCACCCTTCCGCATTTATCTCAACGTAAAGAGGATATTAGTTTACTCGTTGATCATTACGTTTCCTACTTTTGCAGCTTGTATTACGTCCAAAAGCGCATATCAAATAAAGCGAAGCAAATGCTAGAAGCGTACCAATGGCCGGGAAATGTAAGAGAGCTTCGAAATATGGTTGAGAATATGATTGTGTCTACTCCTGGTGAAACAATTGAAGCCCATCATTTACCTTTTCATACTTATAATGAAGATGAAAAATGTGATTATTTACCTCTAAAAAAGAAAGTGGAGCAGTTTGAACAGCGGCTCGTTAAAGAAACTATCCAACATTGTTCATCATTCCGGCAAGCAGCGAAAGAATTAGGTATCGATCATTCTACTTTGATAAAGAAACTAAAAAGATGGGAATGTAAAGAAAGAGAGGAGCAGGCTTGAGATACGTAACAAAAGAATTAGCTCAGAAAATTGTGTGTAGAACGATGGAGATTATTGATTGCAACATTAACGTAATGAACGAAAAAGGAGTCATTATTGGTTCGGGTGACAAAAATCGAATGAATCAAATCCACGAAGGAGCGCTAATGGTATTAAAAAGCGGCAGTTCCTACGAAATCACTCAGCAGCAGGCTGACTCGCTGCGAGGGGCCAAACCGGGCGTGAATTTGCCTATTTTCTTTAACGGAGAAATTGTTGGAGTCGTGGGGTTAACAGGACTGCCAGAACAAATTCGTAATTACGGAGAGCTTGTGCGCATGGCGGCTGAAATGATTTTTCAAGAAATGATTTTAATAGAGGAAATTCAATGGGATGAACGATTAAAAGAAGAGCTGGTTCATCAGCTTCTTCAACAAGAAGATCCGTTTGACTCTTTATTTTTTGACCGGGCGAATCGCTTTGATATTAATTTATACCTTCCACGAGTGGCAGTGATTGTTACAGCTGACAATCGCCATGAAGTTATGAAGCTTGTAAAGAAATACATAGCTAATAATGACTTATACGCTATGCTTCCAGACGGAGTGGTCATATTAAAATCTACAGAAACAGGCAGCGCTAGCAGCTATGCGGAACAGCTGGAAAAACAGCTTCGGGCGTCTGGGATGGTGTGTAAGTTAGCGGCAGGATCTGTTCAACCTGACTTTAAAGGCCTTCATGTATCTTATCAGCAGGCGAAAGATACGCTTTTGGTCGGTTCAAAGCTTGATCCAGAAGCTGATTTCTACTGCTATGCGGATTATCAAATTCCCGTACTGTTACGTCAACGCGTCGGTTTTCAAGAAAATCATGATCTGTTGGATCACTATAAAAAGCTAAAGGAATATGATAAGAAAAAAGAACTTATCGAAACGTTAACGGTCTACATAGAAGAAAATGGCGAAGGAAGCACGGCAGCTAAAAAGCTTTTTATACATCGAAATACGCTAAGCTACCGTCTAGATAAAATCCAAAGAATCACGGGAAAAGATCCAAGGAAAGTAAAAGACCTTCTCGAACTGTATGTAGCGCTACTGTTATCTAAAATTTCATAATTGTGCACGTGCATAAAAGATCTTGCGATAGCAAGGTCTTTTTTTGTTGAAGTGACTAATGAAAGAATTGAAGGTAGCGCTTACAATTAGCGTTGGGGATAGAAGAAACAAGAAAGGGGATGCTTTATGGACGTTCAAGTAAGCGCATTAGGCGCGATTTGTGCATTAGTAATTGCCATTATATTAATCTTAAAGAAAGTGGCTCCTGCATACGGAATGATAGCCGGAGCTTTAATTGGAGGACTGATTGGCGGAGTTAATATTGCTGATACCGTTACTTTAATGATTGAAGGGGCACAAGGCATCATTCCCGCAGTGCTGCGAATTCTTGCAGCTGGTATATTGGCCGGGGTATTAATAGAATCAGGTGCAGCAGCGGTTATAGCAGAAACCATTGTAAAAAAACTAGGGGAAACAAAAGCGCTTTTAGCTCTAGCGCTAGCCACACTCATTCTTACGACAGTAGGTGTGTTTGTTGATGTGGCTGTGATCACAGTGGCGCCTATTGCTTTAGCCATTGCTAAACGTACGGGTATGTCAAAGCCTGCTATTTTACTAGCAATGATTGGAGGAGGAAAGGCAGGAAATTTAATGTCTCCTAATCCTAACGCTATTGCTGCTTCGGACGCATTCAATATTCCACTTACATCCGTGATGGCTGCAGGAATTATTCCCGCTGTATTTGGCGTAGCGGTCACTTATCTAATAGCCAAACGATTGGTGAAAAAAGGAACAATGGTTGAAGCTGAAGAAATAGATACAGTGGATGCAAGCAGCTTGCCGCTGTTTTTAACGGCTATCATAGCACCAATTGTTACCATCGTGCTGCTGGCACTGCGACCGCTTTTTGGCCTTAATATTGATCCAATGGTTGCGCTTCCCGCAGGAGGAATTGTTGGTGCCATTGTGATGAAAAAAGGAAAACAGCTTAATACATATGCTATTTCTGGATTAGGGAAAATGTCAGGTGTAGCCATTATGCTGCTTGGAACGGGGACACTAGCAGGAATTATTGCTAACTCCCAGCTAAAAGACGTTATTATTCAAGGCTTGTCTGCCATTGGATTGCCAGCTTATGTTTTAGCTCCGGTTTCAGGTATTTTTATGTCAGCGGCAACCGCTTCGACAACTGCAGGAACCGCAGTCGCAAGCCAAGTTTTTGGATCGACAATTTTAGAGCTAGGCGTTTCTGCTTTGGCCGGAGCTGCTATGGTTCATGCCGGAGCGACCGTACTTGATCACCTTCCGCACGGAAGCTTTTTTCACGCAACGGGCGGAAGTGTAAATATGAAAATAAAAGAACGCTTAAAATTAATACCGTACGAATCGCTTATTGGACTCATCATGGCAATTGTATCCACGCTTATATTTGGTGTATTAAAGCTATACGGCTAAAAATAAAAGGAGTGTTTGCGGATGAAAATTGTAATTGCGCCAGATTCATTTAAAGAAAGCTTAACGGCTCTGCACGTCTGTGAAGCCCTGGAAAAAGGAATAAAAACTCATTTTCCCAACGCGGAGATTAGCAAAGTACCTATGGCAGACGGTGGAGAAGGGACCGTTCAGTCGCTTGTGGACGCGACGGGCGGACAAATTATACAAGCTAAGGTAACCGGACCTTTAGGTAAAGAGGTGGAAGCTTTTTACGGAATTCTTGGAGACGGCAAAACGGCTGTTATTGAAATGGCAGCCGCTTCAGGTCTTCATCAAGTTCCTATGGATGAACGCAATCCGCTTATAACTACAACGCGAGGAACCGGGGAGCTCATTCTTAAAGCATTAGATCAAAAAGTAAAGCATATCATTATTGGCATCGGAGGAAGTGCTACAAATGATGGAGGAGCCGGTATGGCAAAAGCTTTAGGGGCAAAGCTTATTAATACTAACGGAGCAGAAATAAAAGAAGGGGGCGGCAGTTTAAACCAGTTAGCTGCTATTGATCTTACAAACTTCGATTCTCGGCTTGCTGAAGTCAAAGTAGAAGTTGCGTGCGACGTAGACAATCCGTTAACGGGTGAAACCGGAGCATCTGCGGTATTTGGCCCTCAAAAAGGTGCAACTCCTGATATGGTTAAACAGCTTGACCGTAATCTAGCTCATTACGCAGCGGTTATTGAAAAAGAAATGGATATTCATATTCAGAACGTTCCTGGTGCGGGAGCGGCAGGAGGGCTTGGCGGCGGCCTGCTGGCATTTTTATCTGCGGAGTTAAAGCCAGGTGTAGACATTGTCATTGAAGCAACTCAGTTAGAAAGCTATATTAAAAATGCCGATCTTGTCATTACCGGTGAAGGAAGAATAGATGGTCAAACCATTTATGGAAAAACACCCATCGGCGTAGCCAAAACAGCAAAAAAGCATAGCGTTCCCGTGATCGCAATAGCAGGAAGCATTGGAGTGGGAAGCGAAGCTGTGTATGAACACGGTATTTCTGCTTTATTCAGCGTCGTGCCCGGGGCGGTCCACCTGTCAGAAGCACTGGAAAAAGCCGGTGAAAACATTGAAAGAACCGCTAAAAACGTAGCGTCAGTTATACGCTTAGGCATCAAGTGAAGGAGTTACAGTTTTTATTGTTCTCTTTTTAATAAATAGTAAAAGGTCTCTTCCATAAGAAGAGGCCTTTTTTTCGTTTAGTGCTGAAGTAAGCTGCTATCATTCTTTTAAATTTTATATAGGAAATAGAACTAAA
>Ga0182738_1007114_pt1 | contig 11429 bp, 5 predicted proteins | sample eDN5th30CBELigMG_FD_128876 | JGI IMG/M metagenome (GOLD analysis project Ga0182738, IMG submission 128876) | Enriched Miracle-Growth compost microbial communities from Emeryville, California, USA - eDNA 5th pass 30_C BE-Lig MG (version 2)... ...
CATTAGAGAGACGATTCTCACACTCATAAGAGATTTTTACAAGTGAGTCGGGGTAATTGACTATGACTTGATCGCTAATATATTGATATCCAGGCTTCGATTTCAGCTCAAGAAAAGGACGTGATTTGGAATAAAGGCGCAATTTGTCAGTATTAAAAAGCATCTTGACATTATTGACTTCTCTGTGAACAAAGAGTTGGCATTTTTTCATCTTTCGGAATAATGAAATGACTTTTGGATCAAGATTCTCAGTGGAGTGCTTGTAGGGATAGTTGAGAAAGCAATGTTTTAATTTTGAATTCATGAATGTCTTGAGCAGAGGGAGGGATTTAGTTTTTGGCGCGATTGAAAGGTGGAGAGAGTTGAGTTTCCAAAGAGAACATAAGCGAAGAAACCCTTTATTTTGAAAAAGATCTTGTTTAGAAATCATGATTTTCTTGAGATATTTGAGACATTTTTTGAGAGTTGGATGATTGAGAGTCTCTTGAAACTTTTTCCGGTTTTCTTGCAGCTTTTCAAAAAAGCTTCCTGAAAAAAGATCAACCTCAATTTGAAAGCTAGTGAGTTTGCAAGAACGCATCTTCCAAAGTTTGGTCCTAATTCTTTGAGCTCGAGTGAAGCGATCATAATCGACATATCTAAAGTGTGGGGTCTTTGGAATTTTTAGAGGAGCAGTTGTTTGAATTCCTGAGATAATTTGGTTTGTGGATTCTTGATTGGGGATAAGAGTTTCTTCGGGAAGGGTCATTGAGTTCCCTCTTGTAAATGATAATTATTTCTTTATTTATTTAAATTTTTGAGAGAATATTTTTTTCAAATCAGGGCAATGGTATTTTTCTAAATTAGGATGAATTTTCAGAGAGTAATTTTTGTTGTTCAAAAATTTTTTCAAAGAGAGCTCACAAATCTTCTTGACCATTCGTTTGTTCATTCCAAGTTCTTAAAAAGTTTGTACTCAATGATCAGAAAACTTTTATTTAAAGAATTATCATAACATTGATTTAGAAAATTATATGAATTGTTCATGGGTTGTGAGCATAATAATAAAAGTATTTCCTCGAGTTAAGGCTGAAAGTAGAATTTTTCTTGAGATAGGGCAAATTTAGGAAGAAGAGCCTGTTTCAGTCTGTTTGTTTCCTTCTCAGAAATTCCATGAAGTCTCAGGTCCAAGACCTTCAAATATCGAAGAGACACGAGAAATTCATGAAATTTCATTGAATCTGCAGAGGTAAGTGGAGCAAATTTTGCTGCAAATCCAAACTTTTCAAGGGATTTTAGCTTGCTAAGGCCATCCAATATTGAAGTGAATTCTTGAGGACCAAGAGTATCTTTACAGATCATAAGGTTGAGAGATCTCAAGTTTTTCAGGTTTGTAAAGATGCCTTGAAGGTAAATAAAGTTATTCCCTTGAGGTTCTCCTCTTTGTGGCCAACGGTAATTCAAGGTGAAACTTTCTAAAGATCTCATTTCCGGCAAGCCTTCTTTGAATAAAATTGCGTTGAGATCACCTTGACAAGTTTCAAAGTCTAATTCAAATTCTTTGATAGAATCGTGAGCTCTGAGAATCTCTGCTAATTTCTTTGCTTCATCAGAGGTTGAACGATTCACAAAGAAAGGACTAAGCTTGAGTTTTTCAATGTGAGGGAGAACAAGTTCTCTCAAGATTGAGTTGATGTTTTGTATGGAAAGGTTCAGCTCAAGGCTTTGAAGGTTTTTGCTTCGTTGAAGGAGATCTCTAATATCACCAATTCCGAATACGAAGGGGTCCTCCATAGATAAACGGATTTTCTCTAGCATTGTGAAATTTGGAAGACTGCTGACGGGTTGTTTCTGAAAAGAAAAATATTTTTGTGAAGTAAAGTCGAATTCTTTGAGACCAGAGAGCTTTGACAAAGAGTCCCAATTTGAAGCTTCAGCGCTGATCAAATGAATCTTGAGAGATTCAAGGTTTGAGTATTGTGCAATGAAGGAGAGATCAATAGGTTTTTTCTGTTGGAGTGAGCCATCAAATTTTAAATGAAGTTCTTTGAGATTTGGTAATGGTGGAAGGCTAGTAATCACCTCTAGTTTCGTGTATGACTTCTCTCGAAATTCATAGGAAATTTTTTCAAGGCAATCAGGAATATTTGGGAGAATGTGAGTCAATTGGGATGAGAATGATCTGGTCCAGGATCTAAGTTGGTCAGTATTTATAAGCATTTGGACTTTATGGAAAAAGCTCGTCACAAAGAGTCGACATTTTCTCATTCTGCGGAATAAGGAGGCAGTTTGAGGATCTAGATGCTCGGTTTGATAACTGAAAGGATAACTCAAAACACAATATCTTAGTTTTGAATTCATGAATCTTTTGAGGGTCTTGAAAGGTTCTATTTCTGAAGTCATTGAAAGATGAAGACGATTCAGTTTTAGTGTTGAGCAGAATTGAAGAAAGGATTGTCTTTTGAGGATTTCTCTTTGAAGAATTGTGATTTTCTTGACATGTTTGAGACATTTTTTTATTGTTGAGGTGTTGAGAGTGTCTTGGAATTTTTTATGGCTTTTTTGGATTTGGTCAAATCCTTGAGACTTGTCTGGCTCTTGATAAAAGTTGACCAGTCGGAAGGAATGAAGCTTCCAAAACTTAACTTTGATAAGTTGAGCTTTACTTATACGATCATAATCAGCAGCATATCGAAAATGTGGTTTATTGATTGGGATTCGTGGGAGTGAGAGATGTTGAGAGGATTTTTGGGGAGGGTTCATGATCGGGCTGAGTGAGGAAAATGGGAATGGTGCGATAAAAATAAATTTTTTTGGTTTTCTAATTATTTTAAGTTTTTCACTTTGACACAGAGCCAGATAGAATGATAATATTTGTTGAATGAATGTTGTTTTTGATCTCAAAAAGAAGAATTTTAATTTCCTCTAAAAATTTTCAGATTGAGCAGAAAATCGGCATGTTCAATTTTTACCAAGAGAATTGAATTTATATAAAACCTACAAAAGAAAAACTAGATTTCGATAAAGAAAACTTTGGAAGTAAATCTTTCCTGATTCTGTTTCCATTTGCTTGGGAGACTCCTTTGAGATTAAAATCTACACTTCTGGCATATTTAATAGAAGCCAAGAAGTTAAGCAGCTGATTATAAGCTGCGGGCGTAAGTTGAGTGACTTTTGCTTTGAATCGAAATCTCTCCAAGTTTTTCAGCTGAGAAAGACCATCCAAGATTGAGCTGAATTCTTCAGGCTCAAGGCTATTATTGCAACTGAAGTCAAGGTCTAAAGCTTTGAGACTCCCCAAATTTGCAAAGACCTCTTTGAGATGCCCAAAATTATTACTCTCCAGCTTTGCTAAATTGTGATATTTCAGTGTGAGGCTCTCTAAAGATTCCATGGATACCAGGCCTTCTTTGAAGAGAAGAGTATTGAGTTGGGATGAACTTTGATGAAACTCAATCGAAAGTTGTTGAAGAGAACCAACTCTTTTCAATGTTTTGACTATTTTATTTGCTGCGTCAATATAAGATTCCTTACAGTATGGAAAGTTCAGTCGAAGATTTTTGATTGAAGGCAGGAGGCAAGTTTGGTCCTCATCGTAAAGAATTATTCCGATATTCTGGATTGTAAGGGCTAAGTCGAGACTTCCAAGGTCTTTATTTTTTGAAATAAAATCTCTGATATTCTCCAGTGAGAATAATGTTTTTGGCTCATCTAAGCACAAGCTAAATTTTTCAAGTTTTGTGAGGTTTGGGAGGTTTTTTGTAGAGTCTGGTCGTTTTTGAAATTGTTTTGAAGAAAAATAAAGCTCTCTAAGATTTTGAAGATCAACTAAAAAACCTAGAGTGTCTGGCTCGCGATAATCCAGCTGAATATAAAGAGATTCTAGCTTTGCGAACTGTTCAATAAAGGAAATGTCGACGAATTTTTCACTTTTAGGATCAGATATCCAAGTGAATTGGAGCTCTTTAAAGTTTGGTAATGGTGGAAGATCAGGAAGGATGAAAATTCCTTGTTGAGGGCTATCATTACATTGATATGAGATCTTCTGAACGGAGTTTGTTGAGTTGATGATTGCTTTGTTGCTGATATTTTGATAACCATTTTTCTGAATTTTTGCAGTGAATTGATGAGATTCATAAAAAGACTGAAAGTGATCTGTATTGAGAAGCATTTGGATTCCGTTGGAGTTGGTGATAACTTGAAGGCGAGATCTTTTGAATTTTCGAAAGAAAGAGACCAATCTGGGTGGGTTGAGATCATCAGGATGAAAATCTGAGTCAAAAATTAAGGAAGCCTGTTTCAACTTTGAATTGAGAAATACCTTGAGAAGGCGAAATGGTGCACTTCCAGGTGTAATGGAGACATTGAGGGCCTCTAGTTTCAATGGCTTGCATAGTTGGAGGAGGGATTGGTTTTGAAAAAGAGTTTCGAGTTAAATCTCAATCTTTTTGTGAATTTGAGACTTCTCTTGATTGCTGGGCACTTTAAGATATTGTCAAAATTTCCCTTTTTTGCACTCCATTTTCTCTTATAGTCGGTTGAGTCAACATAGGAAGCAATCTGCGCGTTAAATTCAGATAGATTGCACGAATGGAACTTCCAAGATTTTACTCTGATATGTTTGGCTCGACTGAGCTGATCATAATCGGCATACCTAAGTGCGGTTTCTTCTTTGGAATAATGTAGGAGTTGAGGAAATTGGAAAAGATCAACGCCCTTGCTTGAAAGCATCTGATATCTTATTTAAATCTAGATTTATTGATTGAGATGAAAAAGAATATTAGGTCAGATTTTCAAAAGGCTGACTTACTCTTAAACGAATTTCGATTCCATAAACAGAGACAAAAAACTATGGAAAAGCATAAATTCAAGAAAAACGTTTGGAAGTGAATACATAAAAGCAATATCTAATTTAAGCCCAAAAGGCAAATGAGAAACTTGATTGTGATAAAGTAAACTTTGGGTGAAGATTTTTCCGAAGCCTGCTTCCATCTACTTTAGAGAGCCCCTGAAGATTGAAGTCGAGACTCTTAACATGCCGAATAGAGGTCAAGAAGCCTAACAGCTGCTTATAAGCTGTGGCTGTAAATTGAATCACCTTTGCTTGGAATCTAAACTTTTCAAGATGTTTAAGTTGACAAAGAGCATCCAAGATTGAACCAAATTCTTGAGGACCAAGAGCTTCTTGACCAAAATCAAGATCTAAAGCTCTGAGATTCTCAAAAGTTGCAAAGACATCTTTGAGATATCCAAAATTATTTCTTTCAAGCTTTCCTAAAGTGCAATATTTTAGGGTAAAATTCTCTAAAGACTTCATTGATATCAATCCTTCTTTGAAGAAAATCGTATTGAGTTCAGCTGAGCTTTGCTGGAATTCAAGAGAAAGTTGCTTAATAGAATCACATTTTTGCAATGTTTTGATTATTCGATTTGCTGCTTCAACATCTGATTCTTCACATTTAGAGAAGTTTAGTCGAAACTTTCTGATTGGAGGGAGAGGGAGAGTCACATTTTCATCTTCATTATTCAGGATAGCTCCAATATTTTGTATTGAGAGACTCAGGTCGAGACTTTGGAGACTTTTGTTTTTTGAAATAAAATCCCTGATATTCTCTATTGAGAATATTGTTGTTGGTTCATTTAGACATAACCCAAATTTTTCAAGCTTCGTAAGGTTTGGAAGGGTTCTGGTTTGATTTTCTCCCATTTGAGCTTGCTTAGAAGAAAAATAGAACTCTTTGAGGCATGGGAGATCTGCCAAATAATCGAGAGTCTCAGGATGACAGAAGTCAAATTTCACAGAAAGAGACTCGAGCTTTGAGTACTGTTTTACAAAGGAGATGTCAACGAATCTTTCGTTTTGAGGAGTAAAAGTCCAAGCGAACTGAAGTTCTTTCAGGTTTGGTAAAGATGGAAGATCAGGAAGAGTATTATCAGTACATTGGTATGAAATCTTCTGAAAAGAGTTGAGGGAATTTATTATGATTTGATTGCTGATAAATTCGAAGCCATCTCTCTGCATTCTTGGGGTGAATTGACGAGATTGATGATAAGGTAGAAGGCTGTCTGTATCGAGAAGCATTTTTAGATTTTGTGGGTTATTGATAACAAAGAGATGGGATCTCTTTAATCTTCGAAAAGAAGAGATCAATATGGGATCAAGATCACAAGGGGTCTGACCAGAGCCAAAAATCAAGAAACAATCTTTTAGCTTTGAATTGAGAAGCGCTTTTAGTAATCTGCAAGGTTTATTATCAGGAACAATTGAGATATCAAGGGTCTCAAGCCTCCACAATTTACATAATTCGACGAAGAATTTGTTCTTGGAAAGTAACTTGCAGTTCCAGTGAACTCTTTTGACGAATTTGAGGCCCCTCTTGATTGTTAGATGATTCAGTGTCTTTTCAAATTTCTTCTTCTTTTCATTTTCTTTTCTTCTGTCTTCAGTAGTGCGTATTTTCGACTCGAACTCTGAGTTGAAGTTGGATAAGTTGCATGAGTGGAACTTCCAGAATTTTACTCGAATTTGTTTGGCTCGACTTAGACGATCATAATTAACATTTCTAAAATGTGGTTTCTTTCTTGGAATCTGCTCTGGATTCTCGGATTCAATGATCTTCTGTTCGGGAGACCCTTGGCTGTGGGCGCTTTGGAGAAGAGATTTTTCATTTGAAAGCATCAGAAAGTGAGAGATGAGTTTTTATTGGAAAAAGAATAATAATAGAGATTGAAAAGTAATTTGTCTTTATAATTATTAAAAAAAAATAGAGAATGAATATTGAAAATATCTGATCTTCAGAAAATATATCATTCTCTTCAGATTTCGAATCAACTCTTTTTAAAAAAACAAAATTGTAAGTTGGAAAAGAGCAATCCGAGCCTCTGAAAGAAAATACCAAGTAACTTTCACGGTCTTATTTTTTCTCGACGACTTCAGAAAAAGAATTGAGTCTTCACCTGAATTTAGAGATCAGTTTTTACTTTGTGATCAGATATTTCAGAAAGCTTTCTCATTGGAGTGTGGTTTTTGAAATTGGAGGTTAAAACTTATTGAGTCCAACAAAAGAGATTTGGTTGACAATTTTAAGGAAAATGCTTTCCAAAATTTGAAATTCAAGTGCAAAAAAGAAAAATGAAGTCGAGAGAAAAATCTCAAGTTTCTTCAGAAAAAATTTTTGCTTGAGAAGTTTATTCTGAAATTGCAGAATTTTCCAACTTTCAAAGATCTCATAAAATAATTTTATTCTTGGTCGACTGACTATGAATTACGAACCTCTGAGCAGGAAGAGAGCAGGAAACTTTTTCCCCCATGAATTATCAAAAGTCAATTTTTTTCTAAAAAAAATGTTTCTTTGAAATTTCTCAAAGATTTTATTAATTAAAATTCCTTTAGTCCTGAGTTGACCTGATGATTTCATTCATTAGAGATATTTTTCAGAATTTTATAAAAATATCAAGATCTTACGGTCTTTGTCATGCATGAGAAATATATGGAAAAGGATCTTGAGACAAAGTAAATTTAGGAAGCAGATTTTCCTTAATTTTGACTCCCTCTTCTTCTGTTATTCCTTGGAGAGAGACATGAAAACTTTTCAAGTGTCGAATGGAAGTTAAAAAATTCAAGAATTTATTGGAAGTTGCAGGTGTCAAAATCCCCAATTTTCCAATAAATATAAACTTTTCGAGACATTTAAGTCGACTAAGCCCATCCAATATAGAACTGAATTTCCCAGAACTGATAATGCTACAGCTCAAATCAAGTTCTAAAGCTTTGAGATTCTCCAGATTAATGAATATATTTTTGAGATGCTTGAATTTATCATACTCTTGTCCTCCTGATTCATAATATTTCAATCTGAATTCTTCCAGAGACTTCACAGAAGCAACCCCTTGTTTGAGCAAAATCTCATTGATATGAGCAGAACTATGTTCAATTCTAATAGAAAGTTGCTTGATGGAAACAAGTTTCTTCAACGTTTCTGCTATTGTCTTGGCAGCATCAGCACAAAGCCTTTGGCGAGGAAGTAAAGTAAGATGAAGGCTTTCAATAGGAGGCAGAGGAAGATTTCTATCATCATCCTCTCCTCCTTCGAAGATGTCTCCAATATTTTGGATTGGAAGACTTAAGCTGAGGCTTTTAAGATCTTTGTTGTTGGAAATAAAGCTCCGGATATGCTTCATTGTGAAGAAGGTTGGTTCAGTCAATTGGAGGCTAAATTTTTCAAGTTTTGTGAGGTTCGGAAGGCGATCCAAAGAACTTTGTATTGAGGAATGAAAGGAGAAATCCTTGAGAGAAGGGAGGTTCGTCAAGTAATCCAAAATTCCAATTCTCTGAGAATGAAGTCGAATGGAAAGGCGTTCAAGTTTTAAAGATTGCCCTAAAAAAGACAAATCAATGATTTCGCTTGTTTCAAGGTTGTGTTCCACAAATTGAAGATCTTTAAGGTTTGGTAATGGTGGAAGGTGAGAAATTTCTTTATACATGAAAGTACGAGAGCAGTGAGATGAAATTCTCTCAATTGAATTGGGTGCATTGATCATTGCATAATTGCTGACAAAAGAACACCTCGGGTCTTGCCTCATTCGAACCAATTGGCCATTTGTGCCTTCGGAAAGAAGTTTATCTGTATTCAGAAGGATTTTGAGACGATTCATCCGCCTTTTGATAAGAAGATTACAATTCCTGAGTTTCCTAAAGGAACCGACCAAATGGGGATTGAGCTGATTTGTCAAAGATTCAGAATTTGAAATCAAAGAGCAATTTTTCAATTTGGGATTCATCAAGACATTGAATAGTCCTTTAAGTTTATCTGTTGGCGGAAATTCGAGATCTATAGCATTGAGGGCGCGTGATTTGCAGAATTGAAGGAGAAATCTGTATTTGGAAAACAGGAGAAAGTTGAGGTAAATCCTCTTTATGAGCTTCAAGCTCCTCTTGATTGTCGAAGATTTGAATGTATTTTCAAATTTCTTCTTTTCCTCATTCTCTTGGTTTTCTCTGGATAAGAAAGTAGGTTTTGGCTCTGAGACAAAGCGAGAAAGCTTGAATGAACGAAATTTCCAGAACTTGACTCGAATGTGCTGAGCTCGACGAAGACGGTCAAAATCAACATATCTAAAATGTGGTCTTTTCTGAATTTTTGGACAGTTTGGAGGAAGGGTGATGTTGCTAGACTTCGCTAAGAGTTGTTTGGAGAAGGAGGAGGTTTCTTGGTTAGAAGTTTGCTTTGAAGCAATCTTTTTCTTTGGGGGCATCTGGCTGTAGTAAAAATAAATTTAATTAATTTTTTTATAAGTGAAGGGAGGAAATACCGGTAAATCGAAGAATTATATTTTTCGTATGATTTATCTAAACCTTGAAAAACCTCGACAAATTCTCATTTAATGATTTTATTGAACTTTGTCACTTTTTAAAATTATCAAGAGAATATCGGGAGGAAAAGAGAATTCGAATTTTTAATTCATCAAATCATTCAATACGTTTTAAAGGAATTGAGAGAAATTAATTTGATGAAAAAATGAGAGTCATCAACCTCTTTTTGGAAATTTTTTTGGAGAGTTTTTATCGGATTCTTGTTGAAAAGAAAAGTGAGAAAGATTTTTTTCGGAAAATTCAAAAATACTCTTAGTGCTCTTGAAAATTTGGATTTAGCCAGAGTTGGCAACTCTTAATCAAGGCTTAATTTAATATTCTAGCTTTTCTGTTGTTATCTGAGAGATGAAATGCAATAGAATGTAGAATTTCATGTATCTTCATTCGATGTAGGATAAGCATATTTTCGAGAATTTAAAGTTCGAAAATTAATCTGATTACCTTTTTCTCCAAGATATCCCGAAAGGAACTCTTGTTTGTTACTTCCAGAAATTGGAGATTTGAAAGAATTCAATAGGAAGTTTCTGATTTTTCCCCCAAATAAAAATGCTTCTTTGTAAGGATATTACTTCAGGATTGTTTTGATACTTGATTGATTTGGAATTGGAAGAAATTTTACTCAGAATTTTTCGAAATTCACTTTTTTCATTTCTTTTTTTTCAATTTCTACAGGGGAAAGAAGTCTGTTGAAACATGCAACGAAATCTAACTTTCATTTATTGTATGAAAAAAATGGTTTTTAAGAAAAACACAAATGCCGCACTGAATTTTTCTGCTCTATGGATGGAACAACAATATAATTTATCATTTTTCTGAGGAATCAAGATTCAAGGAACATTATAAAAATATGAAGGCATTGATATTTTTATCAAATATTCGGAAAGAAAGAAAAAGTATCTTGTGATAAAGGAAATTTAGGAAGCAAACTTTCCTTTATTTTGACTCCACCTTCTTCCAGAATTCCTCCGAGAAAAATCTTTAAAACGCTCAAGTGTCGAATGGAGACGAAGAAATCCAAGAGCTTAGCCGAAACTACAGGAGTCCATTTCGTCACTTTCCCTGTAAATTTAAACTTTTGAAGGCCCATCTGACGACTGAGACTATCCAAGAGAGAACTGAATTCTCGAGAACTGAGGTGATCACTGCTTAAATCAAGTTCTATGACTTTTAGATTCTCTAAATTCACGAATACATCCTTGAGGTGTTTAAATTTATTATCTTCTAGTCCTGCTGTAATATGATACTTCAATGTGAGCTCTTCCAAACCTTTGACTGAAGCGACTCCTTGTTTGAGTAAAATAGCATTGAGATCAGGTGAGCTTTGTTCAATTTCAAGAGAAAGTTGCTTGATGCAATCAAGCTTTTTCAGTGTTTGTGCAATCATCTTGGCCGCCGCAGCATAAGGCTTCTGACAGGTGATTAAATCAAGGTGAAGGCTTTCAATGAGAGGTAAGCGAAAATTCACATCATCATCTTCTCCAAAGATATTCGCAATATTCTGAATTGAAAGGCCTAAACTTAGATTTTTCAGGGCTTTGTTATTTGAAATAAATTCCTGAATATGGTTCATTTCGAAGAGAGTTGATCCATTCAGATAAACGCTAAGCTTTTCAAGTTTCGTGAGGGCTGGAAGTCTTCTCAGAGGACCTTGTCTGGGTTTTAGTAAGTTTGAAGAGAATGAAAACTCTTTAAGAAAAGGAAGATTTGTTAAGAAGTCCAAAGTTTCAGTTTCACGGGAATCAAGCCTGATCGAAAGAGATTCGAGCTTCGAATACTGTCCCACAAACGATATGTCAGTGATTATTTCTCCTTTCGATAAAGTGGGCCAAAAAAATTGAAGACTTTGAAGATTTGGGAATGGCGGAAGGGTAGGAATTCTATTGATTCCGTGATCAGGGTCTTCAAGACATTTGTAGGACTGAGTTTATTCGTCGAGTCATCATGAAGAGAAATCAGGAAACATTTTAATTTTGAATTCATGAATGGTTTGAGAATTCTCTGGGAGTTATATTGAGGCAAAAACGAGGTCTTGAGAGTATCAAGCTTCCAGGATCTGCATAACTTGAGGAGATATTGG
>Ga0182738_1007115_pt1 | contig 11429 bp, 11 predicted proteins | sample eDN5th30CBELigMG_FD_128876 | JGI IMG/M metagenome (GOLD analysis project Ga0182738, IMG submission 128876) | Enriched Miracle-Growth compost microbial communities from Emeryville, California, USA - eDNA 5th pass 30_C BE-Lig MG (version 2)... ...
AGTTTGCTGCTGCGGCATGGACCAACTGATCCGGTCGTTCGCGGATTGCTCCGCGACAATCGGCTCACCATGATGATTTCCGGCCTCTCAAGAAAACGCCGGGCCGCCCCAAGTTTTCTTGCCCCCCTCGGGGGGCGGGCCAGGCGCAGCCTGGCCCTGGGGGCGCTCGGATGGTGGCTGGCCTCCCTCGCGCTGGCCGGTGCCGCCGGCGCCCAGCCCGCTTCGCCGGTCGGCAGCGACATGGAGCGCCGCATGGCCGCCTGCATCACCTGCCACGGGCGCGAGGGGCAGGCCACCAACTCCGGCTACTTCCCGCGCCTGGCGGGCAAGCCGGCCGGCTACCTGTACGAGCAACTGCGCAGCTTCCGCGACGGGCGGCGCCAGCAGGCCGACATGAGCCACCTGCTGGCGAACCTGTCGGACGCCTACCTGCGCGAGATGGCCGAGTACTTCGCCGCGCTCGACCTGCCCTACCCGCCTCCCGCCCCCTCCGACCTGCCCGCGGCGCAGCTCGCGCGCGGCAAGGCGATGGTGTTCGAGGGCGACGCCGCCCGCGGCATCCCGGCCTGCGCGAGCTGCCACGGCCAGGCGCTCGCCGGCGTGCAGCCGGGCATCCCCGGCCTGCTGGGCCTGCCGCGCCTGTACATCGCCTCGCAGTTGGGCTCGTGGGTCACGGGCGACCGGCGCGCGCCGGCGCCCGACTGCATGGCCGAGGTGGGCCGCAAGCTGAACAACGAGGACATCCGCGCCGTGGCCGGCTGGCTGGCCGCGCAGCCGGTGCCGGCCGATGCGAAGCCGGCCGCCGCGCTGCCCGCCGGCGTGTCGGTGGCGTGCAGCGCGATGGGAGCCCACCCATGACCGGCCGGCGCCTTCTCGTGCGCGCGCTGCTGGCGCTGGCGATGCTGCTGGCCCTGCTGGTCGGCGCGGTCGTCATGCTCAACCTGCGCGGCGAAGACCCGGTGGACGACCACGCCGGGCCCTTCGCGGCCACGCCGGGCCAGATCGAGCGCGGACGCTACCTCGCCCTGGCCGGCAACTGCGCCGGCTGCCACACGGCGCGCGGCGGCGCGGCCTACGCCGGCGGCCGCGGCATCCAGACGCCCTTCGGCACCATCTTCGCCGGCAACCTCACGCCCGACGACGCCACCGGCATCGGCCGCTGGAACGCCGACCACTTCTGGCGCGCCATGCACAACGGCCGCTCGCGCGACGGGCGGCTGCTGTACCCCGCCTTCCCGTACACCAGCTTCACGCAGATCTCGCGCGAGGACTCGGACGCCCTCTTCGCCTGGCTGCGCAGCCTGCCCCCCGTGGCGCAGGCCAACCGGGCGCACACGCTGCGCTTCCCCTACGACACGCAGGCCGCGCTGGCGGTGTGGCGCGCCCTGTTCTTCCGGCCGGGCACCTTCACGCCCCAGCCGGCGCAGTCGGCCGAGTGGAACCGCGGCGCCTACCTGGTCGGCGGCCTGGGCCACTGCATCGCCTGCCACGGCAGCCGCAACGCGCTGGGCGCCACCGACACGGCGCGCGGCCTGGTCGGCGGCATGCTGCCCGGCGAGAACTGGTACGCCCCCGCGCTGGACGCCGCCCACGAGGCCGGCGTGGCCGGATGGCCCGCCGAGGAGGTCGTGACGCTGCTGCGGACCGGCGCCACGGCGCGCGCCGCCGTCTCCGGCCCGATGGCCGAGGTGGTGTATGCCAGCACCCAGCACCTGAACGACGCCGACCTGCGCGCGATGGCGACCTACCTGCAGGCCCTGCCCCAGGCGACCGCGCCGGCGCCGGCCGCGCCCCCGCGGCGCAACGAGGCGCTGCTGCTGCGCGGCGAGCGGATCTACGCCCAGCAGTGCGCCTGGTGCCACGGCGACCAGGGCGAAGGCGAGCCGGGCGCCTTCCCGCCGCTGGCCGGCAACCGCGCGGTGAACCTCGACAACCCTGCCAACCTGGTGCAGATGGTGCGCCGCGGCGGCTACGCGCCCGCCACCGAAGGCAACCCGCGCCCCTACGGCATGCCGCCCTTCGGCCACGTGCTGAACGACGACGACATCGCCGCCGTGCTCAGCTACGTGCGCGCAAGCTGGGGCAACACCGGCGCGGAGATCACGCCGCGCCAGGCCATGCAGCGCTGAGGCGCACCCCGACGGAGAGACGACACATGAGCCGATTCCTCAGATCCCTGCGGGCCGTGCTGTGGGCCGCCATCGGCCTGGGCGGCCGCCGCGCCGACGCCGACCAGCGCGTCGACAGCGGCAGCCTGCCGGTCATCCTGCTGCTGGCCTTCCTGCTGGTGCTCGGGCTGATCGGCGGGCTGATCTTCGTCGTGCGGCTGGTCGCCGGCTGAGCGCCGACAGGCCAACCGATGGCCGACGGTACCCCCACCCGCTACGAACAGCTCGCCGACGACATGGCCCAGGCCGTGCGCGAAGGGCTGCTCAAGGCGGGCGACCGGCTTCCGTCGGTGCGCCAGACCTGCCAGCGGCGGGGCGTGAGCCCGTCGACCGTCTTCCAGGCCTACCGGCTGCTGGAGGCGCGCGGGATCATCGAGGCCAGGCCGCGCTCGGGCTACTACGTGCGCGCGCACAAACGCCCGCTGCGCGCCGCGCCGCTGACCGCGGTGCCCCGGCCGGAGGCCACCGAGGTGGCCGTCAGCGCACTGGTCTTCGACATCCTGGAGTCCACGCGCGACCCGGCGGTGGTGCCACTGGGCTCCGCCTTCCCGGCACCGGGCCTGTTCCCGCTGGACGAACTCGCCCGCGCCGGCACCCGGGCCATGCGCAGGCTGCGGCCCGAGCAGATCACCACCGCCCTGGCCGCGGGCGACGAGGGGCTGCGCCAGGCGCTGCGCCGGCGCTACGCGCTGCAGGGCGTGCCCCTGGCGGGCGACGAGCTGGTGGTCACCAACGGCGCGATGGAGGCGCTGAACCTGTGCCTGCAAGCCGTCACGCGGCCCGGCGACATCGTGGTGGTGGAGTCGCCCACCTTCTACGCCAGCCTGCAGGCGCTCGAACGCCTGGGGCTGCGCGCCGTCGAGGTCGCCACCGACCCGCAGGAGGGCGTGGTGCTCGACGACCTGGCGCGCCTGCTGACGCAGCACAGGGTGGCGGCCTGCTGGTTCATGCCCAACCTGCAGAACCCGCTGGGCGCGCTCATGCCCGCCGCGCGCAAGCGGGCCCTGGTCGAGCTGCTGGCGCGCCACGGCGTGCCGCTGATCGAGGACGACGTGTACGGCGAGCTGTACGCGGACGTGCGCCGCCCGCCGCCGGCCAAGGCCTTCGACCAGGCCGGCCTGGTGCTGCACTGCGGCTCCTTCTCCAAGTGCCTGGCGCCGGGCTACCGGGTCGGATGGGCGGCCGCCGGGCGCCATGCCCCGCAGGTGCTGCGGCTGAAGACGATGACCTCGCTGGCCACCTCGCTGCCGCCCCAGCTCGCCATCGCCGAGTACCTGGCCCAGGGCAGCTACGACCGCCACCTGCGCCGGCTACGCGCGGCGCTCGCCGCCGAGCAGCAGCGCACCCGGCGCCTGGTCGAGCGCTACTTCCCGGCCGGCACGCGCGTCACGCTGCCCGAGGGCGGCTACTTCCTCTGGCTCGAACTGCCGCGCGGCATCGACGCGCTCGAACTGCACCACCGGGCCATGGCGGCCGGCATCAGCACCGCGCCCGGCGTGCTGTTCTCGGCCGACCGGCGCTTCACCCACCACCTGCGGCTGAACGCCGGCCACCCGGGCGATGCCCGCATCGACCCGGCGCTGCGCATGCTCGGGCGGCTGGCCGGCGCGATGCTCTAGACCACGCCCTCATCGCGCAGTCGCTCTATCGCCTCGGACGTCAGGCCCAGCTCGGCGCGCAGGACCTCGTCGGTATGCTCGCCCAGGCGGGGCGCGGCCTGGCCATAGACGATCGGTGTGCCCGAGTAGCGGATCGGATTGGCCACGCCCGGTGCCTGCACGCCCGCGCCGTGCGGCAGCGAGAGCTTCAGGCCGCGATGCCGCACCTGCGGGTCCTCGAAGACTGCCTCCAGGTCGTTGATTGGCCCGCAGGGAACGTTGGCCGCCTCCAGCAGCGGCACCCACTCCTGCATGGTGCGGGCGAGCATGGCCTCGGCAATCAGCGGCACAAGCACCTCGCGGTTTCGGCTGCGCTGCGCCGATATGCTGAAGCGGCTGTCGGTGGCCAGCTCAGGCAGGCCGATGAGCGAAGCGAATGCCGCGAACTGTGTGTCGTTGCCGACCGCGATGATCACGTCGCCCTGCTTGCAGCGGAACACCTGATAGGGAACCATGTTGGAGTGGCCGTTGCCCAGCCGCTGAGGTACTTGGCCCGAGAGGAAATAGTTCATCACAGCGCAACCAGTGACGTTGACCAGGCAGTCCAGCAACGCGATGTCGATGTGTTGGCCCTTGCCGCTGATGTTGCGGTGCTCGAGCGCGCCCAGGATCGCCGTGCTGGCGTAGATGCCGGTGACAACGTCAGTGATCGGGATGCCGGTCTTGAGCGGACCTCCGCCGGGTTCGCCATCGGGCATGCCGGTGATGCTCATGAGCCCGCCCATGCCCTGGAAGATGTAGTCGTAGCCGGGCAGTGGCGCGTACGGGCCGCTTTGGCCGAATCCGGTGACGGAGCAGTAGACCAGACGCGGGTTGTCACGGCGCAGCGACTCGTAGTCCAGTCCGTAGCGCGCGAGCGTGCCGACCTTGTAGTTCTCCACGAGCACATCGCAGCCGGCAGCCAACTGGCGCACGATCTCCTGGCCGCGCGGGGTGGAGATGTCCAGCGTCAACGATTTCTTGCCTCGATTGGCACTCAGGAAGTAGGCGGCGTCGCGCGTGTCCCGGCCCTCCGCGTCCTTGAGGAAGGGCGGGCCCCAGGCGCGCAGGTCGTCGCCGGCGCCCGGGCGTTCGACCTTGACGACGTGTGCGCCCATGTCGGCCAGAATCTGCGTGGCCCAGGGGCCGGCCAGCACGCGCGTGAGGTCCAGAACCTTGATGTGTTCAAGTGCTTGTTTCATTCGTAGTGTCGATGAGGGACGCCGCCAAGGGCTTGCGAGAGGTAGCGCGCCGCTTCGTCGATGGCCGCGTCGGCCGCTTCCAGGCGACCAGTGAAGAGTTGGAAGGCATGAGGCATGTCGTCCCACAGGCTCAAGCGGGTCTGCACGCCGGCCGCGTTGGCGCGTTCAGCCAAGGCATGAGCGTCGTCCAGCGGAACCTCGGCGCGGCCTGCCTGGATCAGCAGCGGCGGCAGCCCGTCCAGCGCGGCGTGCAGCGGTGAAACCTCGGGGGCTTCGGGCTGTCCCGACCGGCCGAGGTAGGTGCGTGCCATGCGCAGGATCGTGGCGCGCTGGGTAACTGGATCAGTGGCCGCGTTCGCCTCGTAGCTGGCGCCACCGGCCTGCAGATCGACCCAGGGCGACATCAGCGCGGCTGCGCGGGGCAACGCTTGGCTGGCATTGCGCAGTTGGGTCATCAGCAGCACGGCCAGCGCGCCGCCGGCGGAATCTCCGCACAGCGCGATGCGACCGGGCGCGAGTCCCTGCGCGCACAACCACGCATAGGCGGTGGCGGCGTCCTCCAGGGCTGCCGGCTGGCGGTGCTCGGGCGCCAGGCGATAGTCCACGCCCAGCACCGCGCAGCCTGAGTGCGCCGACAACCGGGCCATCAGGTTGTGATGCGAAATGTGCGAGCCGATCTGGTATCCGCCGCCATGGAGAAAGAGGATGACCGCCTCGCGCGTGGCGCCAGGCGCCTCGATCCAGAAGGCCGGCACGCCGTCGGCATCAACGGCCGTGACCGTTGCCGGTGGGCGTGGCTCAGCGAAGAAGGCATTCCAGTCGCGGCGGATCTGCTCGATGGTGGTATCGGCCCCCCAACCAGCGTAGAGCTGGCCCAGGGCCGCGCGCACCTCCTGAAGCTGCGCGTTCATGGAATTCATAGACTGGAGCGCGCGGCGGCCTGAATGGCCTGGCCCAGGCCTTCGGTGCGCTGCCGCTGAAAGCCTTCGGAGAGGTGGCTTAGCTGGTGCGTGTCGAAGTGAGCGTCGATGGCGCTGCGCAGGCCCTGCATGTCCAGCCCGCGATTGATAGAGCGCTTGACCAGCCGGAGCGCGAACGGGTCGCACTGCGCGATGCGCGCGGCCATGCGATCGACTTCTGCTTGCACTTCGGCGCGTGGAACGACGCGATTGACCATGCCGATGGCGAGAGCCTCCTGCGCCGACATGCGTCCCCCCAGGTAGAGAAATTCCTTGGCTTTGCGCGCCCCCATCACCCACGGATGGATCATGACTTCCACGGCCGCGGTAGCCAGCGTCTGGCACACCGGGTCAGAAAAGAAGGCGTCGTCGGAGGCGACGATCAGGTCACACATGTTGGCGACCATGAAGCCGCCGGCGATGCAGGCGCCACTCACCTGCGCAATGGTAGGTTTGGGGCAGTCGTGGATGTTCATCGCGTAGCCGAGGTAGTAGCGCTCCTCGAACGCCCAGCGTTGCTCGACGGTGAAGTTGCTGCGCTTGAGCGCGGCCTCCTTCAGGTCGTGGCCGGCCGAAAAGTGATCGCCCTTGCCGTCGATCACGATCACCTTGACAGACTCGTCGCGTACGGCGCGCTGCAGCGCGTGATCCAGTTCTTCCAGTAGTCCCTGGCTTTCGGCGTTGCGTGCCTGCGGGCGGTTGTGCGAGAGTCGGGCCACGCCTTCGCCGGTGCGGTATTCGATCAGCTCGTAGTCGGATGGTGTGGTCATGGTTCTTCCCCTCCCAGGTTTACCAGGCACGCAGCGCGCGCCATTGATCGTCGGTGCCGAGCGCGGCGCGGTCGGCGTCGTAGCCGAACAGCCATTCCTGCTGTGGCAGAAAGGTTCCGCTGTACTGGGCGTCGTACTTGCGGAATTTGGTGTTGCGCTGCGCGACCTCGTCCGGATCGCTCATGTGGAAGCGCTTCTCGGCCACGCGCGACTGGGCCTGAACGCGAGCCGTGCGGTCCATGCGCAGCGACTGGTAGCGCTGCAGGGCCGCGCCGAGGTCGCCGCCGGAGCGTTCGAGCAGGCGCGCGAGAACCCAGGCGTCTTCCATGCTCTGCACTGCGCCCTGCGCGTGGTAGGGCAGCATGGCATGCGCGGAGTCACCCAGTAGCGCGATGCGACCGTTGACCCACGTGGGCAGAGGTTCTCGGTCGTAGAGAGCGGTGACGAAAGGTTTGCGTGTGAGCGCTATTAGCTGCGTCACCTCGGAATTCCAGCCGTCGTACTCCTTGAGGACCTCCTCGACTGTGGCCGTGGCCGACCACGATTCGCGGCGGTTGCCCGGAGAGCTGCCGATGCAGATCCAGTTGAGCTTGGTGCCGCCCGAGACGTAGTAGATGACGGCGCTGCGCTCGGGCCCGAGCCAGAGGTGGGCGCTCGGCGCGATGCCCAGGTGACGCGCGGCATCCGCGTCGACGATGCCACGCCAGGCCACGCAGCCAGAGGCCTGAGGCTTGTCGGCCTGGAAGAAGCGTGTGCGCACCAGCGAGTGGATGCCGTCCGCTCCCACCAGGATGTCGCCGTGAACGACGGTGCCGTCGGTCAACGTGGCGTGCACACCCTGCGCGTCCTGCGACACGTCGGCGATGCGACTCCCCAGGCGGAGGTTGGCAGGCTCCAGGCGCTGCGTGATGACGCCCAGCAGATCGGCGCGGTGAGCATGGTAGTAAGGTGCGCCGAAGTGGTGCTCGATCTGCGGCATGAGCGGGTTGCGCATCAGTGCCTCGCCAGTCCTCCAGTCGCGGTAGACGAGATCGCGCGGCTGGAAGGCCACTGTGCGTAGCGCGTCATGCACGCCCAGGTGCTGCAGTACGGCCACCCCGTTGGGGCTGAGCTGTACGCCGGCACCAACTTCCTCCAGCCGGGGGGCCTGTTCCAGCACCACGTGCTCGATATTGAACTTCTGCAGCGCCAGGGCGAGCGCCGCCCCGCCAATGCCGCATCCTGCGACTATGACTCGCATATCTATCCTTCGAGAGTTATGAGGCCGCCCGGCGGGTCGCCTCGGGAGAGCGACGGTGGCTTACTGCGGTTGCAGTCCGATCGCCTGGATGATGGGCCCGGACTTGTCGAGCTGATCCTTGATGAAGCTCATGAGCTGGGCGTTGGAGACGTTCCAGGGCTCAGCCCCGCGGCTGCGCAGGAAATCCACAAACGCTGGGGCCGTCGTCGCCGCGCGCGTAGCGTCTTCCAGTTTCTTCATGACCGACGTGGGTGTACCCGGCGGGGCGAAGAAGGCGATCCACACCGGCATGCCGGAGTTCTTGGAGCCCGCCTCTACCGTGGTCTGCACGTCGGGGAAACTGTCCAGCCGCGCGTCCTGTAGTACGCCCAGCGCCTTGAATTCGCCACTGCGCATGCGCGACTGTGCCGAGAACAGCGTGATGTAGGCCACCTCGATTTCGCGTGCCTTGAGTGCCAGCAGGCCGGGTGCATCGCCCCGGTAGGGCACGTGCGTGATGTCCAGGTCCAGATCGCTCTTGAAGATCTCCATGCCCAGGTGCGCGCTGGTGCCGATGCCGAACGAGCCGTAGTTCAGCCGTCCGGGGTTGGCTTTGACGTACTTCACGAACTCGGTCATCGAGTTGGCGGGGAAATCCGGCCGCGCCAGTAGCACCGTGGGCGCCGTGTTGATCGGCGCGATCGGCTGCAGTTTGTCGATCTGGAAGCTCAGATTCTGGTAGAGGTGCGGCGCAACCGTGAATCCGGTGTTGGAGCCCAGCAAGATGGTGTAGCCGTCAGGCGTGGCCTGGGCTACCGTCTGCATGGCCACGATGTGGCCCGCGCTGGGCTTGTTCTCGATGATGACCTGCTGACCCAGCCGCTCCGCCATGCCCAAGGCGGCCTGACGAGCGATGACGTCTGTGATGCCGCCTGGCCCGAAGGGCACGATGAGCCGGATCGGCTTGTTCGGATAGGTATCGGCATTCGCCGAAAAAGCCGTGGCCGCAACCAGGGCTGTGGCGGCCAGCCGTGTGATGAGTCGTTTCATGGCGTTGTCTCCTTGGGACCCGGATGCTAGGTCCGGTGCGCATCAACGACGTCTCGGGTTTGGATATGCTGCATGTTGTTTTAACATGCAGAACAAGAATTCGAAGTGCGTCTATGGAGCAAGTCGATGGGTGAGATGGATGTGGAATCGAGAGGCGGCGACCGGCAGTTCGCCACCACGCTGGCGCGTGGACTGGAGATACTCCGCTGCTTTACACCCGAGCGCCCGGTGCTGGGCAATCGCGAGTTGGCGGACCTCACGGGCCTATCCAAGCCCACGATCTCGCGCTTCAGCTATACCCTCACCGAGCTGGGTTATCTGCGCGTGGATCGCACCTCCGGCAAGTATCAGCTAGGCACGGCCGTGCTCACCCTTTCTTACCCACTGCTGGCCAACATCCCGCTGCGACAGGTGGTGCGCCCCCAAATGCGTGAACTGGCCGAACGCCTGGGCGGATCGGTATCGCTATGCATGCGCGAGCGCCTGAAGCTTGTGTACGTCGAGACCAGCCGATCCCGGTCACTGCGCGCACAGCGCTACTCGGACATCGGCATGTCCCACCCGATCATTGCCACTGCCAATGGCCGCGCCTACTTGGCTGCCTGCACGGCCGAGGAACGCACCACGCTGCTCAACGAGATTCGTGTGAAGACGCCCGACCACTGGCTCAAGTGGGGCGCGGCAGCCGAGGAGATGATGGCGTTTTGCCAGGACAACGGCTTCGCCTACTCGCATGGCGAATACCGGCCTGATGTGGCCACGGTCGGTGTCCCATACCGCCCAGCCACTGGCGGCGAGTTGTATGTCTTCAACTGCGTGCTGGCCTCGTACGCCGTCAAGCCCGGCCAACTCGAACGGGAGGTCGGACCGGCTTTGTTGGCCATGGTGGCCGACCTGTCCTACGTCTGAGATTGGTCGAACACTGGGTGTCCGGCCGGACGCTCAGGCGAGGAGGCGGTAGACGACCGGCACCATCACCGCCGTCGCGACGCCGTTCAGGCACATCGCCAGCGCGGCGAAGCCGCCGGCGACGGGGCTGGTCTGCATCTCGCGCGCCAGGCCGATGGCATGCGCCGTCAGGCCGGCGGCGAAGCCGCGGACGCGGTCGTCCCGGATGCGCATCCAGCGCAGCAGCGGCTCCGAGAAGATGGCGCCGGCCACGCCGGTGACGGCGACCGCCAGCGCGGTGATGGACGCCTGCCCGCCGAAGCGCTCGGCCACCGGCATGGCGATGGGCATGGTCGCGGACTTGGGCGCCAGCGACGCCACCAGCGAGGCGTCCGCGCCCAGCACCCAGGCCAGCCCCATGGCCAGGGCGATCGCCGCCGCGCCGCCGACCAGCAGCGTGGCCGACAGCTCGCGCCAGACGGAACGCAGCCGCTGCAACTGCACGAACATGGGCACGGCCAGCGCCACCGTCGCCGGGCCGATCAGCGAGCGCAGCAGCCCGGTGGACTGCGCATAGACCGGATAGGGCTCGTCCAGCAGCGCGAGCAGCGCCATGATCAGCGCGGCGCCCGTCGCCACGGGGATCAGGAAGGGATGCGCGTTGCGCCAGCGGTAGATCTTCAGGGCGAGCGCATAGACCAGGACGGATGCCGCCGACCAGGCCAGCACCTTGGCGATGCCGGGCGTCATCCCGCCGACGCCCCGGACGCGGCCGCGCGGCCGTGCAGCAGCCGCTGCAGCAGCGCCGCCGTCACCACCAGCGTCAGCGCCGTGCCGAGCAGGCACGACACCATGAACGGCAGCCAGTGGCCCTGCAGCATGTCCAGGTGGTCGAGCACGCCGGCCACCACCGGCATGAGGAACAGCATGATGTGCCGGAGCAGACCGCCGGCCGCCAGGGCGATGGGCCGGGGGACGCGCCCCATCGCGACGAGCGCCGCCAGCAGCAGCAGCATGCCCACCAGCGCGCCCGGCAGCGGCAGCGCGAAGCGCGCGACGGCCGCGTCGCCGGCCTTCTGCAGCAGCAGCAGGATGGCGACGCCGAGGCAGAACTGGGCGGCGGCGGCGAGCCAGCGCAACGGAGAAGGTCGGGAGCGGGTTTCGGTCATGGGGAAGGAGTGTGCACGCCTGCCCAGCTTGCCAGTTCGGCGCAGCCGCATGCGACGCACTTCGCGCGCCGGATCGGGCCGATCTGATACGGCCGCGCGGACCCGCTTAGACTCGGCGGCATCGCCCGCTGCCCGCCGCCGCAAGCCATGCGCCCATTCCATCGCCTGACTTCCGCCGCCCCGGCCCGCACGCCGTGGCCCGCCGCGCTGCTGCTCGCGCTGTGCGCCTGCCTGCTGGCCGCCTGTTCCACGGCGCCGGGGCCGCGCCGGCCGACAGTGCCGCGCGCCGCCGTCTACCCGCCGCTCACGTCCGCGCAGGCCGACGACATCGCCATCCACGCGCTGGGCCTGGTAGGCACGCCCTACC
>Ga0182738_1007116_pt1 | contig 11429 bp, 10 predicted proteins | sample eDN5th30CBELigMG_FD_128876 | JGI IMG/M metagenome (GOLD analysis project Ga0182738, IMG submission 128876) | Enriched Miracle-Growth compost microbial communities from Emeryville, California, USA - eDNA 5th pass 30_C BE-Lig MG (version 2)... ...
ATCGGTACCGTGGGGATAAAAATGCACGTGCCAGCCCAATTCCGCGATGCGCCTGGCGAGACGGGTCGACAGCGCGGGCACGCTGCCCCCGTGCGCCTGACTGACAAAACGCGCGCCGCGCACACCCAGCCGGTCCAGCCGGGTCAGATGTACGCGCGTGATGTCCTCGGGCAGCAGGGCCACGCCCTTGAAGCGATCCGGAAAGCGCGCCAGCACGCTTTCGAGATGCGCCGTACTGGAACCATATCCGCCGCCGCTGACCAGCACAGCCCGCGCCAGGCCCAGGGTGTCTTGCAGGGCCAGATACGTTTCGGGCAGGGCGTCGGCCGATGTGTACTTGCTGCGAGGATCGAATGGAAACCGCGATGCCGGGCCGAAAAGATGGATATGGGTGTCCACGGCCCGGGGCGGCAACTGCCAGCCCGGCTTGCGCGGGTTGGGATCGGGGGGCTGCGTAAGGGGCGGCATGGCCGCGCCGCCAGTTACTTCTCCGTCCATGGCATTTCCTTCCAAAGGGCTCTGTAATGGGCGTCGCCTGCCCTCAGCTCCATTTGGTAAGCTTCTGGATCCAGATAACGAACCGGGTTGAACATGCGCTCGGCGCGCTCGCGGAAAGCGGCATCGTTGACCGCGGCAGCCAGCGACTCGACCAGTTTCGCCCGTACATCCTGCGGCAACCCCTTGGGCGCGGCGATACCGCGCAGCGCCGCAACCACGACGTCGTAGCCCAGTTCTTTGAACGTGGGAACATCCGGCGCGACGTGCGAACGTTCCGTCGCCATTTGCGCAAGGTTGTGAAACGGAGCGCCGGTCGTAGTGCCTTGCACGCCTTCGCCGATATTCATCGAGGCCACATCAATCTGCTTGCCGATCAGGGCAGCTCGAACATCGGCCCCTCCTTTGAAAGGAATATGATTGAATCTCACCCCTACCTGGCGTTCCAGCTCCAGCATCGCGACGTGATCGTCCGACCCGACGCCCGTGGTGCCCACCGTAATTTGCCCCGGGCGCGCCTTCGCCTCGGCAATCAGGTCTTTCAGCGTTTTCCACCTCGACTCGGCATGCACAGTGAATGCGCCGGGATCGTCGATGACATTACCCAGCAGATCGAATTTATCGATGCTGTAGTTGGCCTTCCGCTCGATCGGAATAGTCAGCACATTCGGAGAATTGATCAGGCCGATGGTATAACCATCCGGCTCGGCCGCGGCGATCGCATTGAAAGCAAGCTCGCCTCCGGCGCCGGTACGGTTCACCACGACGATCTTCGCGTCCAGACTCTTTTCCATCAAGGGCGCTATCGCACGGGCAAGAATGTCCGTTGCGCCGCCTGCGGTGAATCCCACGATCATCGTGATGGGTTTGTCGGGATACTGAGCAAGCGCCGTCGACGACATCAGAACGGCGGCCGCCGATACGGCTCCCAGCCTTCTTAACCCTTTGAGCATGTCCTGTCTCCTTGTTGGTGGCTATGGCAACGCCGCGAAGCCCGCCCAGAACAGATGATCCTGGCTGGCATCCAGGTCGTATTTGCGCCGGAATTCCAGCGTGCCGTCCGGAGCGATTGTGAACACCGAAAGGCCGGCCAGAACCTCTACCCCACGGCCGCCCGACCGCACCCATCGCGGCGTCATACTGGCCGAGACCAGCAGCCCGCCTTCAGGGTGAACCTGAAAGGTCCTGGGGTGTATGCCGTGGGTGTCCGCGATCTGAATAAGAGTTGGAAGACCGCTAGACGGGTCGATGCGGTAGACGGCGATCGTATTCTCGCCGCCATTGAAAACAGCGCGCCCGTCGATTTCTACCGTGCCGTCGGCCCGGTTCGACACATACACGGTGTGCCCGTCTGGATGCACATGGATCGCCCCCGCCAGCTGTCGAGGTTTTTCACGACCCGGATCGCGTAGCGTGGTCAACCGGCAGCGCAACTGATGCTCGCCATCCAAGTCGAACATGGCGAGCTGATTCTGCCGCTCGATCGATACATACATCCATTTTTTGCCAGGATGAAAATCGACGTGCCGGGGGCCGAAATCGTACCCGCCATCCGGTTCGAGAGTGCGCCACGGGGTCAGCTGGCCATCCACGTGCCGCAAGACCTCGATCGCCCCCGGATCCTCCGGTGAATCGGCGGACGCGTCATTGCCGCGACACGGCACAATCGCCACATCGTCGCCCGGGGCCAGCCGAATCTGGTGCGCGGTTTTTCTCAACGACGGCATTGGCTGGAGAACCAGGGCTCCCAGCCGCCCATCGGCACCCAGGCCGTACACCTCTACACGGCTGGGTTTGGGGTAGACGATGAACACGAAACGCGAGCGGCTGTCCGTCGCGATATGCACCGGCCGCGCCGGCAGCGCCAACGACCGCCCTTCTCGCAGCAGAGAACCGTCGGCCTGGATGCGCAAAGCGCACAGAACATGGCGGCTGCCATCCCGCCTGGGCCGTCCATCGCTGCACGCGGCGTACAGCAATGGCAGCGATACATGCCTGCACAGGTATTGCAGGCCTTCCGGCAATTCCAGTTCCGAACGGAGTGTCAGCGTTGCTGCCGCCGGTTCAACGTCGAATGTCTTGAGACGTCTACCCACAGCCGCATAGAAAGCGTACTGTTGCGTCATTCTGAAGGGCCTTTCAATCCGAAGTGATATTTGCCTTCTGTACGATCGGGGGCCATAGTTTGAGCTCGCGATCGATCAGCTCATCCACTGCAGCAGCGGGCTTCGCAATGACACGAACGCCACGAGCGTACAGACTGTCGGCTATCTGCTTATCCTGCAGCGTCGTCGTGAAGGCTTTGTCCAGGATCTCGATCACGTCTTTTGGCGTGCCGGCGGGTGCCAGAATGGCCATCCAGAATGTGCTCTCGAAACCCGGATACCCCATCTCGGCAACGGTAGGAACGTCCGGAAGCTGGGCAATGCGCTCCTTGCTGGTTACCGCATAAGCCTTCAGTTTGCCGGTCTCGACGTACTGCCCGGCGGTGGCGTAGGCGTCGACCTTGACGTCATATACGCCTCCCAGCAGATCCGTCATGGCTGGCCCCGCGCCCCTGTATGGCACATGCACTAGATCGATGCCCGCACGATCTTTGAGCAACTCCATTGTCAAGTGCGGAAACGTGCCCACGCCGGCTGTACCGTACGTGAAACGCGGGTTTGCTGTGCGCGCACGCTCGATGAATTCCTTGAAGTTGTCCGGCGCGAATTTTGCATTCGCCACCAACAATCCGGGAGAATCCGCCACCATGAACACCGACTCGAAATCGGTGCGCGTGTTGTAGGGCAAGTTCCGGTGAATCGCCGGATTCGCCGTGTGCGAATTGGTGGTCATGATGAGCGTATAGCCGTCCGGCGGCGACTTGGCCACGAACTCATTGGCTATGACTCCACCGCCGCCACCACGATTATCGATAATGACCGGTTGCCCCAATACGGACTGCAGCTTTGGCGCAATCTGTCGTGCGACCACGTCGGTACTGCCACCGGGCGCGAATGGAATGACAAGCCGGACCGGCCGATCGGGATAGGCGGCATGGCAGAGCCCCGCCGCCGATAGCACGACGGCTGCCGCCGTCCCATTTAGAATGTTGCGAATAGGCATGTGATGTCTCCTGCTTTTATGGTTTCACCGTGTGCGCGAACGGCTGCCGGATAGCCGGCATTCCCTTCGCGTGGCTCGTCACTTTTCCACGGTTTTTCGAGCCCTCGTACCGCAATTGATCACTCCATCAGCCTCTAGCGCCGCGACATCGGTATCCGAATAGCCGAGCTCGGCCAGCACATCCCGCGTATCGACGCCTATCCGGTGCTTGCCCACCCATCGCATGCTGCCCGGCGCGCGCCGGAACCGCGGAATGACGTTCTGTACTCGTACCGTTCCCAGCGCGGGATCCGGCATGCTGACAATGGTTTCGTTGTGCCGGACTTGCGGATCGTCCATCAATTGCTCAATGTCGTAGATCGGGCCAGCCACGACCTCGTACTTGTCGAACTGCGCCAAAACTTCAGCCAGGCTATGCTCGGATATCCATTTCGCGATCGCACCGTCGCACTCCTGCAGCCTCTTCACGCGATCGGGATTGGTTTGCAGTGTCGGGTCCTGGGCCATGTCGTCACGTCCGATAGCGCGAAACATACGGATCGCGATGGAGTTTGCCGCGCTGGATACGGCGACCCAATGCCCATCCTTGCTGCGGTATGCGTTGCGCGGAACGCTCCAGGTCGAGCGATTACCCCGGCGTCGCGCAATGTGTCCCAGTTGGTCATAGTCGATCACCATCGGGCCCATCAGCGCGAGCATCGGCTCATACAGATTCAGGTCGATCTCGTCTCCCGTTCCACCGTTGCGCTCGCGCGCCCAGAGCGCCGCCATGACGGCATACGCGCCCATCATCGACGCCACACCGTCCGCGAAAGGAAACTGCGGCAGCGTCGGCGGTCGGTCGGCCTCGCCGGTGACCATGGCAAAGCCGCTGAACGATTCGGCAAGGGTTCCCATGCCGGGCCGGTGCCGGTAGGGGCCGGTCTGGCCGTAACCACTGATGTGCAGCATGACCAATCCGGGGTTGATCCTGGACAGACTGTCATAATCCAGCCCCCAGCTCGCGAATCGCCCCGGCCGGAAGTTCTCGACAATGACATCTGCCGACTTCGCCAGCTGTCGGACGATTTCCGCGCCTTCGGGCTTGCTGACGTCGGCCGCCATCACGCGTTTATTACGCGCGGCGACGCGCCACCACAACCCCTCGTCGTCTTTGAAGCGCCCGATGTTGCGGGTCTGATCGCCCTTGGGATGTTCGACCTTGATCACGTCCGCCCCCAAGTCGGCGAGATTGGTAGCCACCAGCGGGCCGGCGAACACCATGCCCACATCGAGAACCCGCAACCCTTTCAACGGCCCCTGCGCATCCGGCGCTGCTTTCTGCTTCTCGTTCATGTCCGCCTCATGCAAGCAGCGAGCGCGCGATCATCATGCGCTGTATTTCGTCGGTGCCGCCCCCTATGCGGGCGTGACGTACATAGCGGTAGAAGAGCGACAGCGGTAACTCCAGCGCCTCGCCCATGGCACCGTGGATCTGGATCGCGTCGTCCAAGGCACGGGTGCCCCATTCCGCCGCCGTCAACTTCACGAGCGCCGCCTCGGTACGCACGTCTTCACCGGCATCCGCGCGCGCCGCCACCTCGTAGATCAGGTTCCGCACGGCCCGGATGGCGACATACATATCGACGATCTTCCACTGGATCGCCTGGCGCTCTGACAGCGGTTTGCCGAACGTGACCCGCTGCTTGGCCCATTCGATAGACATATCCAGGCCGCGTTGCATTTTTCCCAGGCAGAATGGGCCACGCAGTAACCGGTCCATGATGGTGAGCCATTTCTGGCCCATGGCGAATCCCTGGCCGACTTCGCCGAGCACGGCCGAGTCAGGTACGCGGCATTCGTCGAAATTGACAAGAAACTGCGACGGCGTCGAATCCAGCCACGTAGGCAGGCCCCCTTCTGCCACCTTCATCCCGGGGTTGTCCCGGTCCACCAGGAACATGGTGATGCCCCCGCGCTGACGCTTCTCGGCATCTGTCACGGCCTGGACCATGACGAAATCTCCGGCCAGGGCATTGGATATCCACATCTTCGTGCCGTTGATGACCCATTCGCCGTTACGCCGTACCGCGGTGGTTTTCATCATGCCGCCGGGATCGCTGCCCGCGTTTGGCTCCGTCTGAGCAAACGCGGCTATCTTCGTTCCTTCGATGCACGGGCGCAGGTATTTGTCGATCTGTTCGCCTTTGCAGTGGTAGAGGATATTCGGCACTTCGGCAACGGGGAACGGCACGGCGCAGTAATAGAACTCTTCCATGATCACGGCTTTAGCCAGCAACGGCAGCCCCGAACCGCCGTGCTCTTCAGGGATGTTCAGCCCCCACAGACCGGTATCTTGCGAAATTTTGTATAGCCGCGCCACGACATCGGCGGGAAAAATCGCGCGCAATGCGTCCCGGGCACGCAAACTGTGCGACTTGGCCGGGTGTGCCAGGTACGCCTGTTCGAGGGGGAGCATCTCTTCGCGCACGATCTGACGCGCGAGCGCCTGGAATTGCTGGATATCGTCGGGCAGCCGGAATGCGTGGGCGGCCAGGTCTGCGGCGTCGGTCATGCGTTCTCCTGGGAAATGGCAGCGGCCCGTGTACGGCCGCCTTCTGCGGTGGCCTCGCGCAGCCAGCCGGCGGGCTGGCGCTCGAGAGCCTCAAACGTTGCGAACAAAGCCTGGGAATCCAGCGACGAGCCGGCGAACGCCAGGCAAGAGCGGAACTTTGCGTACAACTCGTCACGGCACAGCGGCTGGTCGATATGGCCGCGGGCGCGGCGGATTTTTTCGCTTTCGAGCATGGCGCCCGACTTCAGGCGAATCTTGACCTGGTCGTACTTGGCATACTGCGTCAGCAGTGGGTCGTAATCGCTGGAAAGCGTGACGCGCACGCGCCGAATCAGATTCTGGATGTCGTCGCGCTGGACGACGGAATCGACCAGCTCGGCCAGTGTGACGCGCTCTTCGAGCAACGCGCACGCCATGACGAACTGAATGCTGAACTTAGCCTCGAGCCCGGTCGACGGCTGGTCGGCGTGCAGAATCGCTTTCTGAGTCTTCCCGATCATCACTTCGATCTCTTCGACCTCGGCGGGATCGATTCTGTGACGTTTGGCCAGATCGAGCATTGCGTCGATAGCGCGGTGGGTGCAATAGCAGGTGGGGAATTTCTTGATGCTCAGCCCCTCGGTTTCAATGCGCCACTGGCGCCCCAGCGTATCGGCCGGCCGCAAGGCATCGAAATCTCCGTGCTGCGATACGGCACTCAAGTATCCGCGGGGGTGTTCTAAAGCCGTTGCCGCCGCGGTCATGCCACGCGCGGCGAAGCGGGCCGACAACAGGCCGGCGCGCGCGGCGTTGCCGGCATGGAACGGCTTGACCATCGAACCAAAGTTGGCGACGATGCCGCTGGCCTGAGAGGCGGCAATGGCCAGAGCGGTCGCTGTCTGCTCGGGTGTGAGTTTGTGCAATCGGGCGGCGGCCGCGGCGGCCGCGATGGTGCCGTACAACCCCGTCGGATGCCAGCCTCGTTCGTGCAGCTGCCCCTTTTCCCGCAGGGCGAGCTCGGACCACACCTCGAAGCCCGCGATGTAGGCGGTAATCATGTCCTCGCCCGTCGCATCGAGCACTTCGCCTTCCGCCAGCAGCGTGGGCACTATCGTGGCACTGCGATGCCCACCGGCATCGTCGTAGTCCAGCGCATGCGCGGCACATCCGTTGATCCAGGCAGCCAGCGGAGCGGGCGCGCGACGCTGAGAGAACAACAACGAGGCTTCCGGCTTGTCGCAACCGTCGAGCACGGTGGCAGACACGATTTCAGTGACCGGCTCAGTACTGCCGGCCATCATCACTCCCACGCAATCAACGAAACCCAGCTTCGCGATCTCGGCCGCACGCGCCGGAATCCGCCGGTAATCAAGCTGGGCCACGAAATGCCCAAGCTCCTGAGTCAGTCCCATGTTCGCTCCCTGGTTCAGCCTGTCGCCGCGACGATCAACGGCCTTGATTCACTGCACGACGCAGCTTGCCCAGGCTGCCTCCCTGTTTGATCGATCCGGGCAGCGAATGACCGACAATCTGCTCGGCCAGGTTGGCGGCCTCGATGAGCCGGTCGAGGTCGACACCGGTGGAAATACCCATTTCCTCGCACATGAACACCAAGTCTTCGGTGCACACATTGCCGGCCGCGCCCTTGTGGGCGGCGAAAGGGCAGCCACCCAGACCCGCCACCGAAGAATCGAAGGCCTGGACCCCCATTTGCAGCCCGGCATAGGCATTGACGATCCCCATGCCACGGGTGTCGTGCAGATGCAGGCAAACTCTCAGATCCGGATAAAGGTCCCGCACGGCGCCGACGACGCTGCGGATCTTCTGCGGCACCGCCCAGGCCATCGTGTCCGCCAAGACCAGAGTCTTCAGTTCGATGCCATGTTCGACGGCGATGTCCATGAGCCGACGAACAATCCCGAGCACTTCCTCGACAGCCACATCACCCTTGAAATTGCAGCCAAACGCAGCCTGAACCGCGCCTTCGTCGATGAGGATGCCACGCTCCTGATACGTGGCGATCATGGCCTTTTGCATGTCGACCATCTGTTCCAGCGTGCTGTTCTGATTGCGTGCCAGGAATGGCTCGGAAGCGCACAGCACGATACGGCCCTTGACGTCGATTTTCTCGGTCGCCAATGCCCTTTCCAGCCCCCTGTCATTCAGCCAGAGACCGGAATAACGTACGCCGGGCTTCTTGCGCATGCGCCGCACCACCTCTTCAGCGTCGGCCATGCCGGGAACACGCTTCGGATTGACGAACGAGACCGTCTGGATCTCCGTCAGGCCCGTCTCCGACAACGCGTCTATCAGCTCGACCTTGGCTTCGGTCGGGATAGGGCCCTTCTCGAACTGAAAGCCCTCGCGCGGACCTTCCTCGTGTATATGTATAGACTTCGGCCAATCTGCCATGATGCATTCACCTTGTTGGGAAAAGAGCCGTTGTTCAATCGGCCTGCCGCGCCCACGGGTCGGCGGACGGCGCAACGAACGGATACGGAACGGCACCGCGGCCGCGATACGGAAGGGCAACGAGCGCCTGGCCAGGCGTCGACTCGCGGCCGTCTTCGTTCTCGATACCGAGGTCCAGTTCCAGCAAGCCATATTCGTCAAGCGCGATCTTGCGCTTAACGCGCGCCCAGACTTCGAGCCGGGTGCCAACCACGTCCATGGCACGGAATTGGAAGCGCGCCTTCCAGGCCCAGCCTTCCAGCCCCGCGAAATCCTTCAGGTGTTGCAGGATGAATTGCTGCTTCAGCGAGCCGTTCACGAGCAGGCCGGGCAGCTTGTCATGCTGCACTGCGAACGGCTGGTCGTAGTGGATTTTGTGCCAGTTCTCCATGGCGGCCGACCAGCGCATCAAGTGCACCGTAGTCAACGGTCCCTTTCGTAACCGGGGAAGAGAAAAGCCCTCGGCGACATCCTCGAAATACGTTTGGCCGGAATTTTGCGTGCGATTCATATGAGCCTCGTTCAACGGCGCAGTTGCGTCTTACGGAAGCGCATAACGAGCCTGCCGTGTTCATCCAGGAAGTCCGTCTCGATCACGACCATCAGCATGCTGCCCTTGGATGTCTCGCGCTCATAGATATCCAGGTAGCGCGACTTGAGCCAGATCTGTTCACCATGATTGGCGAACCGGAACAGTTCGACTTCCGAGCCGCCGTTGAGCATCGGGCTATTCACCAGGGGCAGCGGCGGCAATCCCAACGTCGATGAGCCCACCGCGCCGTCAAAATCGACGTCGTCCGCTCGTTCCTGCACGAGATCCGGTTCGCCGAACGGCAATCTCAACATCGCATTCGGAAAGAGCGGCGGCGCGACGGGAACGCCATAGCGCGTGCCGGCAACGGTTTCGTCCCGCATATAGATCGGATCGATATCCATGATGGCCTGCGCATAGCGCCGCACAGCCCCACGTTCGACGGCATCGCAAGCCAGTTGCAGCTCAGTTTCGAGACCGATGTAGCCACGGATCTCGTCATTCAGGTGTGCCATAAGTCTGCTCCGTTCACGCTTTTGTTGTATGCATAATATACATATAAAAATGCAAATACAACATTTAAATATTATTCAAGCATCCATTCATGAACTGATGCGACCTAACGCCATCATCGAACAGGTACTGCGGGCGACGAGAGAATGGCGACGAGAGAATGGCGGCGGGGGAATGGCGGCGGTGCTACCCGAACAGGTAGGCCCGGCGGCGCACGGGCGCCGTGCAGATGCCGCCGCACATGCCTCGAGAGCGGCGGGCAGGTTTGCTGCGTAGGAAGCGCCTCTCTAGCAGAGGCTGGAGCAGAGGGGGTACCGGGCCCCGGGGCGCGGCCCGGCGTTACGGGCAGGCAAGCGGCGCCATGCCCGGACGGTAAGGCGGATTATTCCTCGGCAAGGCCGGCCGTAGGCAGGCTAAAGACAAAATCCGCGATAACCCCGCCCAGCTTCACATGGGAAGCCATCGCCCGCGCCGCCAGTTCGGCATCGCCGGCGCAGATGGCCTCGAAAATGGCGGTATGGTCGGCCAGCGACTCCTTGCGCCGTCCCGGCTGGTCCAGCCGAAAATTGCGGTAGGGTTGCAGTACCTTCCACGTGCGCAATGCGGTTTCTTCGAGGTACTGATTGTGGGTCGCCCGGTAGAGCGCCCAGTGGAATTCCCGATTCATATGGGTATAGGCTTGCTGATCTTCGACGGCGGCGGCCGCTTTTTTGAGAATTTCGCCCAGCCGTTCGCGCTCTTGCGGCTTCCCCCTTTTGGCCGTCAGGCGGGCGGCCATGATATCCATTTCGGACATCATTTCGATCATGCCGATCAGGCGCGGCATGCTCAAGTGCGTCACGATCGTGCCCTTGCGTCGGCGCACCTCGACCATACCCGTAGCGACCAGTCGCTGGATCGCCTCGCGCACCGGCGTTCGAGACACTCCGAATTTCGCCGCGATGCTGACTTCATCCAGTTTCTGTCCCGGGGCCAGTTGGCCGGTGAAGATCATTTCCTCCAGTTGCTGTGTCAATTGAGTGCTTTGCGTACCCGCCGGACGCTCTTCGACTTCGTCTTCATCGTTGTCCTCGCCGCCCGCCGGGCCAGGGGCGAGGGAAAACTTGGCGTCATCGTCTGCGAGACGCTCCTTGGCTTTACGTGTGGCCATGAAAATCCCCTATTTGCATATTAAAATGTCCAATTTGCATAATAATTATTGCCTAACTCGTCAAACTGCACCAACACGGAAGATACACTGAAGACCGCCGGCGACGGTCAGCCGCTTGCCATTTCCAGTCGACGCGCGACGGTCAATCGGGCATGCTTATATCCGGTTCGGATGAACCATGCACACAACCTGTTGAATCTTCACAACTAGCAGACCGCCACCTCACTTTCCCGCCGCCGCCACGCCATGCCCACCGCCGCCGACCTGCGCCTGCTTGCCGAGTACAACGCCTGGATGAACCAGCGCCTGTACCAGGCGGCCAGCCTGCCCGCCGCCCAGGCCAGCGCGCCGCGCGGCGCCTTCTTCGGATCTTTGCTGGGTACGCTGAACCATATCGCGGTGGGCGACATCCTGTGGCTCAAGCGCTTTGCCGCGCACTCGGCCCGGTACACTGCGCTGGACCCGGTGCGCGCGCTGCCCACGCCCGCCGGGCTCGATTGCCTGCTGTATCCCGACCTGACCGGCCTGGCCGCGCTGCGCCGCGAACTCGACCAGGCCATCATCGGCTGGGCCGCGCAGGTCACCGACGCCGACCTGGGCCAGGTGCTGTCCTATACCAGTTCGCGCGGCGTCGCGGCGCGGCGCGA
>Ga0182738_1007118_pt1 | contig 11428 bp, 8 predicted proteins | sample eDN5th30CBELigMG_FD_128876 | JGI IMG/M metagenome (GOLD analysis project Ga0182738, IMG submission 128876) | Enriched Miracle-Growth compost microbial communities from Emeryville, California, USA - eDNA 5th pass 30_C BE-Lig MG (version 2)... ...
CAGGTTCCCCATCCAGACATGCTCGGGGAATTCCTCCCGATCGAAACCGTTGGGCACGGTACGCATGAGTAAGGTCATGTTCAAGGCGGTCCCACCATCGTAGTGGGGAATGGCCATGACCGAGCGCTGGCCTTCGAGGTAACTGTAGGCGGGGTCGTTCGGGTCCACCTCGAGATTGTCGAACAGCACTGGCTGTTCCCCGTAGATCAACTCACCGAGTAGCCCCCCCTGCAAGAGAGGGAGCTGATCCTTCTGCTTCCAGGGGTTGACCTCGGTAGTCCACTGGCTGGACCGGGTGATTCGATAGTGAGGCGCTTCGAGTCCCCGACGGCTGACCGCGACGAAGCGATCGGCGGGAAGAATCTGGCGAATTCGCTCTCCGTAGGCACGAACCATGGCCTGAGGATCGGTCTGCGCACTCATCTCGCGCATGGTCTCGACGATCATCTCAAGTCGCTTGCCCCAATCGAGGGCCCTAAGTCCCGGCTCGGTAGAGATTTGGGCTGATCGCATGGCGTCATCTCCTGAGGGCAAGCTCAACCGGCGGAGCGGCGAAAAGAAAACAATGAGCTTCCTTGCCGGTTCGGCCTTGGCCCTATTCTAGCAAACCTGGCAACGGCAGCCGACGGCGAGGGGTGGTGAACAGAAGAATCCACTTCCCTCATCGACTTTCCAATCCCCATGCGATACGGTTTTAAGTGACCGTCGCAGTGGCATCGTCGTATTTCCCTAACCTAGCCAAGGCCCAGGTTGAACGCCTCGAGAGATTCTGATTGATCATCGCTCAGAACGAGAGCCACTTACCATGAATCCGGGCAGCCTGCCTTCCTCCTCGCTTCCTCTGGACGAGTTTCGACGCATCCTTGAGGTGTGCGACCGATTCGAGGAGAGGCTGCGAGCAGGCGAACACCCGACCGTTGACGAATTCCTGGATGAAACCACGGGAGCCGAGCGAGCGGCCCTCGCGCACGAGCTCGCAAGCCTTCGCCACGAATACCTTGGTGACCCTGGGGAAGGTTCCGGTCAAGGCGCCGTTCCGATTGACCAAACAATCGCACCCAACCCCGATTCGTTAACACCGGGCGAGCCCGACCTCGAAGCTCAAGGGCAGGGGGACGACCTCGAAATCCTCGAAGAAATCGGCCGAGGCGGCATGGGGGTCGTATACCGCGCCCGGCAAACCAAGCTCGACCGTGTCGTGGCTCTCAAGATGATTCTGGGGGATTCGAGAACCAGCCCCCACTCCATCGCCCGCTTCCGCACCGAGGCGCAGGCGGTAGCGCGCCTCTCGCATCCGAATTTCGTGCAGATCCACGAGATAGGCGAACGGAACGGCTTCCCTTACTTCACGATGGAATTCGTGGAAGGGGGCAGCCTGGCCCGCAAGCTCAAAGGGGGCCCCCTGCCCGTCCGTCAAGCGGCGCAGATGATCGAAGTGCTGGCGCGCGCCTCTCATGAGGCCCACCTGAAAGGGATCGTGCATCGCGATATCAAGCCCGCCAATATCTTGCTGACGCATGGAGGAGTGCCGAAGATTACCGACTTTGGCCTGGCAAAGCTGGAAACGCGATCCGGGCCGGACTCGGCACAGGGGGAGTTGCTGGTGGGAACCCCCGCTTACATGGCCCCCGAGCAAGCGGGCGGAGAAGCGAGCGAAGTCAGCCCCCAGGCCGACGTGTACTCGCTGGGAGCCACCCTGTATGAGATGCTCACCGGTCTTCCCCCATTCCAAGCGGGTACCCCGCTCGAGACACTCTTACTGGCCATCAGCCAGGAACCGACGCCCCCAGGCCGCCACCGGCCCGGTCTGCCTCGAGACCTTGAGACCATCTGTCTGAAATGCCTCGAGAAAGACCCGGAACAGCGTTATGCCAGTGCCGAAGCCCTGGCTCTTGACCTTCACGCCTACCTGGGAGGAGAACCGATCTCCGCCCAACCGGCGGGCCAGGCTGATCGGGCGATTCGTTGGGCCAGGAACCACCCCGCTCGCCTGATTTTCGTGGCTTGCGCGTTCCTCGCCCTCATCGGACTCCTCGTCGGCGTCTGGGCCTCCAGCGCACTCGCTTTCGGTGCCATGGCGGTCCTGGGTCTGCTCGGGGGCGGATCGTGGTATCACATCCGCCTTCAATCCGCCCTTCGCGAACTGGCCCAGCAGCAGATCTCGACCGAACGATACGCGGAACGACTCCACCTGCTTGGCGAAATGACCCGCCGCCTGCTCTCGGTAACCGACCTGGACAAGCTCCTGTTCCTGCTAAGCGAAACCGCGTGCCGGGTTGCCAACGCCGAGCTCGCCACGATCTTTCTCATCGACCGCGACCGCAAAGAGCTCTGGTCCAGGTTCACCATCGACTCCAACGTGGGAGAAATTCGTTTCCCCTTGGGCGTGGGCATCGCCGGCACGGTCGCGGTGACGGGCGAGACGATTCATATCCCCGACGCCTACGCCGACCCCCGCTTCAACCCCGAGATCGACAAACGAAGTGGATATCGCACACGAAACCTGCTGACCTTCCCCATGGTTGGAAAACGTGGTCTCATCGTGGGGGTTTTCCAGGTCATCAACAAGCGCGAGGGTCGATTCGACCTGATGGATGAAGAGGTTCTCTCCTCACTCGCCGCCTCGGCCGCCCTGGCGGTGGAACGATCGCATCTCAACCTGACCAGCGGGCCGCTTGCTCCCTTGAGCTTGCACGAGTCGGACCTGGAAACCAAGACCCTGATCGACGCTCCACCCGCCAACTCCTAATTCATTCAGCTTGCCAGGTTAACGCTACCAATCAAGCGGCTGGCCTGGCACAATCCAGGCTGGTCTCGGGTCACTCGCTCAAACCGCCACGTAGAAGGTTGGGGAGCGGGACCGGTAAGCCAACCACGTTTTCGCGTATCAAGTCGAGAAGCCGTTCAAATCGATTCAAATCAAATAAGAAGGGACCCTTGGCATGAGCGATGAGGAGATGGGATCGGTCACGCTCTGGGTTGGTAATTTAAAGGAGGGGGACCAGGTGGCGGCCCAAAAGCTTTGGGACCGTTACTTCGGTAAGCTCGTGAGCGTCGCACGGGCCAAGCTGCGTGCCACGCGCCGACCGGCGGGAATCGAGGATGAAGAGGACGCGGCGCTCAGCGCCTTCGACAGCCTGTGCGCGGGGGTGGCACATGGCCGGTTCCCCCAACTTGCTGATCGTGATGATCTCTGGCGTTTGCTGGTCGTGATCACGGCTCGCAAGGCGATCGACCAGCTTCAACGCGAAGGGCGACAAAAACGAGGAGGCGGGCGGGTCGTCGCCGAATCGACCCTCGCGGGCACCCGCGCCGAGGACGGAGTCGGCGCCCTGGATCAAGTCGTCGGCGCCGAGCCGAGCCCCGAGTTCGCCGCCCTGATGGCCGACGAACACCGCCGGTTGCTTCAGGCCCTCGACAACGACACCCTTCGCCAGATCGCTCTCTGGAAGATGGAAGGGTATACCAACGACGAGATTCGCCAGAAGCTCGGCTGTTCGCTCCGCACGGTCGCGAACAAGCTCGAGCTGATCCGTCGAACCTGGCTCAACGAATAACGACAACCTCAAGCCCGAGCTTCAATCCCGATTCCCATTCCAAGGCGAGCCCGGGCGTCCGCGTCAGTCCTCGGAATAACGGGGCGGGACGGCGTCCCCCAGCGCGGCGCGTTTGCCGTATAAGAACTTAAGGTGATGGTCGAGGTGGGAAACCGTTTTCGCCAAAACCGAGGCCAAGGTCTGACTCCCCGTTTCCGAGTGCGTCCCCGTCCGGGCGAAGTCGCTCTCGGTACAACGCTCCAGGATTCGGGTCATCCACTGCCGATTGGCCGAGAAGAGGGCCACGGCTTCGTCCACCGGCATTGACTGAGAATCGAGCCGGGCGAGCCAGGCCTGTTCGTCGAAGGCCTGGAGAACCGGATTTTCCTCGGCGATTAACCGTTTCATCCGATCGGCCAGAACCAGGTCGCTATCGAGTAGGTGGACCACAACCTCGGCGGGACTCCATTGGCCGGGTCCAATTCGGGTCGTCTGGTGCTCGGGCGTCATCCCTTGCGCCGCGTATTTCAGTAGGCCGCCCCCCCTGGCGTATCGTTCAATCAGGTCCGACTGTCCGCTCAATGCTCCTTCTCCTCTTCCGCTTGGGTTTTGTGCCAGATCGCAAGCTGGGTTTGTTGGTACTCCAGGAACCAGATCTCTTCTTCGATTCCAAGTTCGGAGGCAAACCGATGCGCAACCAGGTGGTTGACAACCTCGAGTGAAACGGCGAGGAAGTCGGTTGCCGGGTCGGTCACCTCACCTCGGTTGTGGAAGATAAAGCGAATGACCAGCACTCGTTCATCAACCGGCCCCTGCTGGGGAGAAAGATAGCGGCCGTCCATCTCATAGATGGAATACCCTCGCGTGGCCCGCACGAGTGTCTGGATCCATTCCTCTTCATCGAAGCCAGGATCCGAGCTCCGCTTCCGGGCGATCGCCTCCTTGACGAACGGGATGGCGCGGACTGCCTCCTCATCAAAAAGATCCTCGAGCACCTCTTGAATCTTACCGAAGTACCCAAGCTTCTTCGGCAAGATGAGCTCGTACATCCGAGCCGGTTTCGGCCCTTCGAGCACGTAGTCGGCCATCAAAGGGCCTCCTGTTCCACCCGAGGTCTCGATTCCCCGACCTTCATCATGCCCCCGGCCTACCCCACGTTCAACCACCAGCAAGCCAGTTTCATGCCAACCCGACCCCGCCTGCTTTGGGATCGCGAGTGCGCCGCCCGAAAAACACGACACTTGTCATAGATTTCCGTTGCATCGGCCGACCTCTTCTTACAATAGTAGTAGGGCGTCGTGGGTTTCGGGGAGATCGACGTGGCGAAGGGACCTGAAGGTGGGAACCGACGCCAAGGGCGGTCGCCTCGTCGGATGAGTGGGTCAGTGCGAGAAAGGCAAAGGTGCATGTCGGACGTCGCAATGGCTGGGAAACGTGTTTTGGCCAATGTTGAGAAGGTGATCGTGGGGAAGCGGCAGGAGGTCCTGCTTGCGCTCTCGGCGTTCTTCGCCGAGGGGCATATCTTGCTCGAGGATGTCCCGGGGGTAGCCAAGACGATGCTGGCGCGGGCCTTGGCGAACAGCGTCGGCGCGACGTTCAAACGCGTGCAATGCACGCCCGACTTGCTCCCCTCGGATGTGACGGGCGCCTCGATTTTTAATCCGAAGACCACCCAGTTCGAGTTTCGCCCTGGACCCTTGTTCGCACAGTTGGTGCTGGCCGACGAGATCAACCGGGCCACGCCGCGCACGCAGTCGGCCTTGCTCGAGGCCATGGCCGAGCGGAAAGTCTCGGTCGATGGGACCACCTACGACCTGACGCCCCCCTTCCTGCTGATCGCCACTCAGAACCCGGTGGATCACGAAGGCACGTTCCCCTTACCTGAAGCCCAGCTCGATCGTTTCCTCGTCCGGCTCCGCCTGGGCTACCCTTCGGCCGAGGAAGAAGCCTTGATGCTCAAGAGGTCGCAGCTCAAGCATCCGATCGAGGAGCTCAGGCCGGTGCTCTCGGCCGAGGAAGTGGTGCAATGCCAGCAAGCGGTGCGGGCCATTCGCGTGGACGGCCTCCTCTGCCGTTACCTGGTCGACCTGATCAGACGCACGCGCGAGCACCCCGACGTTCTGCTGGGCGGAAGCCCGAGAGCCTCGCTCGCCTTACACCGCGCCGCACAGTCGGTCGCGGCACTCCGAGGGCAAGATTTCGTCTCGCCCGACGACATCAAGCGCGTCGCGCCCGCGGTGCTGGGCCATCGCCTGATCCTGAAACCGGAAAGTCGGCTTCGCAAGGCGACCACCGCCCAGGTGATCGAGGAAATCCTGGATTCGGCCGTCGTGCCGATGAGCCGCGCGAGGGCCGTAAGCTGATGCGCTGGGCGTTTTTGGTCGTCCTCGTTTTCGTGCTGGCCTCCGCGCTCCACCTCGGTCTGCTCGCCGGAGCAATGTTGGCGTTACTCTCTCTAATGCTTACCAGTCGATTCCTTGCTCGAACCTGGATCGACCAGGTGTTCGCCACGCGCGAGTGCAACCGGAACGAGGCCGAGCTCGGTCAGTCGATTGCGTTCGTCACCACCTTACGAAACCGGGGACGCATACCGATCGTCTGGGCACTGGCCGAGGAAATGCTTCCGCGTGGGGCAATCACGGCGCGCCCCCCTCGGATCGAGGTCAAAGGGCGACGGCTGGCGGTCGCCATGCTCGGCCCGCGCGGATCAAAAACGTTGAACTACCAGATCCTTTTCCATCTGCGCGGGTATTACCAGATTGGCCCGCTCGTGGTCGAAACCGGCGACCTGTTCGGCCTGCATCGGCGGTATCGCATCTTGACCCGGCCGCTCTATGTGACCATCTACCCCAAGATCATCCCCCTACCCGGCTACGACCTGGCCTCACGGCGGCCGATCGGCGAGATCCGGCTCACGCACCGGCTCTTCGAGGACCCCACGCGGATCGCGGGAGTTCGGGCTTATCAACCGGGAGACCCTTTGCAGCGGGTCCATTGGCCCGCCTCGGCCCGAACCGGCACGTTGCAGAGCAAGGTGTACGACGCTTCGACGATCGCCGGGGCCACGCTCCTGCTCGACTTCCACCACGCGTCTTACCCGAAGCGGAACGAGCCAGCGCGCTCGGAGCTTGCCGTGACGACCGTCGTCGCCCTCGCGAACGCCGTCTGCCTGATGGGTCAACCGATCGCCCTCGTCACCAACGGTCGGGACGCGGCGGATCGAGCGCGCACCACCACGGACCTCGACCGCCAGCAACGCGGAGCTCCCTCGCGCCTGGACCGAGAGACGATCCACCAGCGAGCGGCGATGAGCGAACGCGACGATCGGCTCCGCCCCTGGGTGATCCCCGCGGGGCGAGGTCCCGAAGCGTTCCTGCAAATCCGCGAAGCCATGGCGCGCGTCGAGCTCTCCGACGGCTTGACGCTCGACCACCTGGTCGTGGAAACCGAGTCTCGCCTGGCGCGCGATCGAACTGTGGTCGCCGTGCTCGCCCAGGTCTCTCCCGCCATCGCCTCGACCTTGGGACGCCTGAAACGGCAAGGCTACGCGGTGAGTGTCGTGCTATTGGCTTTCGATGAAGTGGAACGCATCGACGGCGCGGGGGCCTTGATCGCCCATGGTCTGCCCGTGCGCGTCGTGTCCGACGAACACGAGCTTCACGGGTTCTGTGAACTTCCCTTTGTGACACCCCTTTAATCGTAGACATCAGCAAACAAGGGATGCCTCGGAGCAACCGACGATGGCTCGCAGGGAAAACACGGATCACCTGGTTGATCATCTCATCGCGGCGATCATCCCGGCCCTGATCATGAGCATGGTAGGCGGCCTCCTGTTCTTTCTGCTCGACCTCTGGTACGAGGGCCCCTTCCTGGCTCGCCTCCGTTGGATCCTGTTCTGGTTTATCTTCGGCATCGTCTTGATTACGCGGATCGGCATGCGGGTCGGAAGCGAGCAGGCGAAAGGATATGGATTCGCCCTGGGAGGCGCGGTGGCCCTGGTGGCCTCGACCTTCGCGGGCTTCCAGCCCCTTCTGCTGGCGATCATGGGCTTCGTTTGGTGGGCCACGCACAAACTCACGTACGACTGCACTCTTGAGGAGCAGGATCAGGACCAAGGGCGCGGGTTACTGCAAGAGACCGGCCTCGATCCGGATGCCGAGCCGGAGGACGACTCCTCGGTGGATGAAACACCCCTGGATCAAACCGACGTCGGACAGGCCTCGATACTTCTCTCGAAACGAGAGAAATCCCAGCGCCGATCGGCTCGAGAAGAAGCCCGGCGCCCTCATCCGCCGGGCACCTGGCTCCTCCATTTCGCACTGGCTTCCCTTCCCCTTTTCGGGCTCGGTCAGTGGCTCGTGCCAGGGGGAGGGGAAGGAAAACAGGAAAACCTACGTCTCTACTTCGTGGCCTACCTCGGGAGCACCTTGGGACTCTTGCTTGCAACCAGCTTCCTGAATTTGCGCCGCTACCTGGGCAAACGGCGGCTGGAGATGCCCGCGCCAATGACGGCGGCCTGGCTCTCCACCGGCGCCCTTTTGGTCGTGGGCCTGACAGTCGCCTCGGCGATCTGGCTCCCCTCCTACTCGGGGTTCCAACCGGCAAGCTCGCATACAAGTCACTCTTCAAGCCACAAGAGCTCTCAATGGGCCATGCTGCGCAATAGCGGCGTCCAGGGTGATGGGACCTCGAGCGAGGGGGAGCCCGCTTCGAAAACGGGGCGGCTCCCCCAAGATCAGCAGGAGCCCAAGGAGTCGGGTAAGACCAACGACCCAAACGCCCAGGTTCAAACCAAGGAGAAAGGACGACCCTCGGCGAAAGGAAAGAACGAGCAAGCGAAGTCGGGGAGCGCGCAGAAGTCGGGGCAATCCTCGGGATCCGAGAACAAATCCCCTTCCCAGGAATCTCAAGGGGCATCGAACAACCGCTCGGCCGATTCCGACGAACCGTCGTCCGACTCCTCGCAAACGTCTTCGAGCTCCGCCTCGAACCCAGTCCCTCCCCCACTTCCTCTTTCTGCCCCAGCCTGGCTACGAATTCCCATTCAGATTGTCTTGATTCTCTTTCTGATCCACGGCGCGTTTCGCCACGGGCCGGAATTACTGAAGGGACTCATGGCGATTCTGAACGCCCTGCTGCAAGGGCTCTGGTTCGGCGGGGTGGCCAAACCCCGTGCCAAGGATCAAGGCAGTGGCCAGGAGGAGCCGCTCGTGACTCCTCCGCCCCCCTTCCACTCGTTCGTCAACCCTTTTGAAACGGGTCTCGACCAACAGCTCTCTCCAGACGACCTGGTCTTGTACAGCTTCGACGCGCTCGAATCCTGGGCCTTCGAACAGGACCTCGCCCGGCTTCCCCACGAAACACCCAGCGAGTTCGTCCGAAAGCTCCGAACCGCCCGCTCCAACTCACCCCTCGACGCAACCTCCAACCGCCTCACCGCCTACTTCGTGGCTCTCTCCTACGGCCAACTGACTCTGAACACCCAGATCCTACCCACGCTTCAATCCTTCTGGGAAACGCTCAAGCACCCAGCATATAGGTAATTTTCAAATTCTTGCATCCATTGAGCACGACAACACCGGGGCAGTCCTACCGCCTGGATGAGATTGAACGAATCCTGGAACTTTTTGGCTTTGAACGGCACTTCTCATCACAGTGGGCCCTTGTCCCACCCAGCTCGGCAGTCGGACCTGTTTCTCTCACTCGTCCAGGCGGTGCCCCTAAGTTCAATTGCGCCCCCCTGTTCAAGATCGACACGAGGCCATGCTCCAGTCGTACCATCGGCTCTCCATCGTCCTGTTGCTCGCGTACTACGCGACACTTGCGCTTTGCGGCCCAGGCGGGCACGCACTGTCGGGGAATTGCCATGGTACGACTTCAGCGATTGTCTCTGGTCACGCGAGTGAAGGCTGCACGATCCCGCCAAGCCCGACGGTGTCGGCGATCGTGCAAGGGACGAGTTGCCACGTTGACGATTGCCTCTTCTGCTCCTACTTCGCTCAAAGCCTGGTCTGCGGGTCGCCAACGCTGGTCGAGTGCGATGGGGATGCATTAGCACTTGAAGTCCCCCGCACTCGCTTATTCCATCCTGACGAGGATCACTCCCTCTCCCATCCTCGCGCTCCACCGAATCGATCCACTTCGACCAACTGACTGAACGGGATCGTTCTTCCTGACTCGCATCCAACCCTTTGCGCACATCGTCGCAGGGACTGGTGGAGGCTGCGCGTTGGTGGCTGTTGCATTTGTTAATAATGCACGGCCACTGCTTATGCCGCCACAAATAGGCATTTGTGGATCAAAAAAACGCTCTTCATATGAGCGCGTGTGTCCCGCACGCATTGAATTGGGAAAGACAAAGAGTGGGCAAGATGCTCGCGCGCTCAGGAAAGGCGATATCAGGAACATCTGAGCCTGGGAAGCCGGCACACCAACAAACAAAGACCTCGACGTCGAAGCGAACTTCGGCAGGGAGCCGGAGCGCTCGACCTCGAGTTCCACCCCACGTTCAGGCTTACGCGATGGGCTTCCACGGCCCAAGCCAATTCGACACACTTTGATTTGATAAAGAGGCCCTGATCCATGGATCGACTTCTCACTGATTCGCGACGCCGCGGGTTCACGCTCATCGAACTGCTGGTTGTGATTGCGATCATCGCCGTCTTGATCGCGTTGTTGCTGCCGGCAGTGCAGGCGGCCCGCGAAGCAGCCCGGCGGATTCAGAGCACCAACAACTTGAAACAGATGGGCCTGGCCCTTCACAACTACGAGAGCAGCAACGGCTGCTTCCCAGGGTCTGGCGGATCCACCTCTTCGGGGTTCTCGGTCCTGGCGCGGCTCCTCCCCTACATGGAAGCCACCTCCGCCTTCAATGCGATGAACTTTTCGGTTTCGCTCAGTTCCGGCCCGCCAACTTTCCAGTTCCACCCGGCGCAGACGACGGCGTCGCGGACCGTCATCTCGGCGTTTCTCTGCCCAAGTGACGGACGCGATCCGCTCTATCCCTCGTATTACCAGGGCGTCCCCACCGCCGGCACCTGCTACGTGGTCAACACCGGCTCGGGGAGGGGAACGTATTACGACTCGCGCTACCCGACTGACGGCGTGTTCTGGGACGGCTCGGCGATCCAGTTTTCCGGGTTCACCGATGGGACATCGAACACAATGCTCATGTCTCAGTGCTACCTCGGTTCCGGATCCGACACCACGGGGCCAATTCCAGGCGACCGTCTTCGGCAAATCGTCAATATCGGCTCCACCTATAAGCCCGCGAAAGATGCGCCGGGTGGCTATACGCCCGCGGCGAACAATCCCGACCTCAACGCGCTGACGACCAACCCCACCGCATGGTCGGGTACGAGAGGAGTGGCCTGGATCGTGGGCACCCAGGTCATGAGCGGGTTTAACGCGTACCTACCTCCCAACAGCAAAACGCCCGACGCCTACGGCCACGGTTTCGGCTGGCTCTCGGCCCGAGGGCCCCACCCTGGCGGCGTACTGACTTCACTGGGAGACGGCTCGGTCCGGTTCGTGAAAGACTCGGTCAACCTGATGACCTGGCGGGCGCTCGCCACCCGCGCCGGGGGCGAGGTGATCTCGTCCGACACGCTTTGATTTGAGCGGAACCGCACGACGCCTTCGGATCAAGTGATTTCACTCATGGAAACCTACCTATGGCTCTTGCTGGCGGCCGGAGTGGCGACAACGGCCGCGCGTCTCGGCTGGGCCGGGCCCAGGGCGTCGCTCATTGTCTCGGCCGTCTGGATGGTTCTCCCCTGGCTGACGAATGACTACGTGGCGTCGGCGAACGCCACGAGACTGTTCGCCTGGGCCTCCACGCCCGAGCACGTTGGCGCGTTGGCGACGCTTGTGGTCGTCGAAGCCTTCGCGGG
>Ga0182738_1007119_pt1 | contig 11426 bp, 13 predicted proteins | sample eDN5th30CBELigMG_FD_128876 | JGI IMG/M metagenome (GOLD analysis project Ga0182738, IMG submission 128876) | Enriched Miracle-Growth compost microbial communities from Emeryville, California, USA - eDNA 5th pass 30_C BE-Lig MG (version 2)... ...
GGAGATTATGATACCAAATGTCGGAAGTTTACTGACCACATTATTCTTTTGGCTGAGGCTATTGACAATGAGATGCCTGAAATGAAGAGGGTATGTGCTTGTGCTTGTCTTGGGATTAAGGATATGTACTTTAATCAAAGAGTTGTGAAGGCAGGAGTATTATTTGACTTGAGGGTCAGTGACAAATTCCAAAAGAGAGGTATTGGATCTAAACTGACAAGCATGCTCGAAGAGGCTGCAAGAAACAAGGGCTGCGAGTTCTTTTACTTGAGTGTGAATGGTCGAAATAATAAGGCAATCTCTTTGTATAACAAAACTGGGTATGAGATCATCAGTGAAAGAACTATCCACACTCAGATGATCCACAAGCAGAGTATCGAAGACCGAAACAATATGAAAGTTGTGAGAGTTAATGGAGACCTGCATAAATTGAACTTCCACAAGCTGACTCCTGATCAAGCCAGAGAGCATTATCAAAGGTTTTACAGAAACCAAGACTTGGCCTTGGCTAATTTTGATGAGCTTTTAACATCAAGAGAGTACATTGGAACTTATGCGGTAACTTGTGACGACAACCAGGCAAATATAGTTGGATTGTCTCTGTTTAAAATCGACTCAACTAATGCAATGGGTCTCAAGAGATTATTTGCTCCTGCTCACTACTTTACAAAGGACTGGTTCTATGCAGCAATCTGCGCCACATTTTTGTTGATTCTCTATCCAATTATGTTGGCTATTCATAGAAGACTGGTAGCTTCAAGTTTACCGACACCTGCTCAAAATGTTCTCGGACTGTTGAGCTTTTTCGTGGTTGCTTGGTGCTGTGTTTTTCTCCATCACAAATTCAATAAATTTCTGACGTTTTTCGCGAAACTTAGCTTAACTGGAAGATTCATCGGACCTTTTGCTCAGTTGGATAATCAAGAATTACGCGCGAGTATGTTTGCATTTTTGACCGAAAGGATGAAGAAAGTGAGTTCTGATAATCATGTCAATACAATCACGATGAATGTTGATCAAGATGACCCTTTCTTGCCCGTGATCATTGGAAAAATAACTATCCGATTCAAGACATATTTTATGGGTAAATATATCACCAAGGGAGAAAATGGACTTCCTAGAACATTAAAAGATAGAATAAAAAGTGAATTTATGTTCTTTGATCCCAGAGATCTCTAGTATTGTGGATAGTTGTTGTATAACTGTGAAAATGATATTTAAAAGATAATAGTGGTGAGAATATATGTTTTTATTACAATAATAAAATACTACATGGTCATATATTCAGTCAACAAAAACAAACAAATAATAAAAATATTACACACACGTGATATAAAATCCAAACAGTAGTTTGTCGATTTTATCTATTTAGAGAAAACTTTTGAAAGCCGAATTATTATAACTTCATGTCTCTGAGTGAATCTTTAAGTTTTTTAGAAAAGTTTTGATTTATTCTCTCAGTTTGCTCTGAGTTTATGGCAGGCTTTCTCAATGTTTCCGCTCCTCCTCTTGCTAAAAAAATTTTAGAAAAAATCCAATAAAAATTTTTTCTTACGTTGAAGTCCAAAGGCATTGTGAATTCCTTTTGGTCCAGCATCAAAAATGCTTCTTGTAAAATCAGTTGACATTGTTGAAGCATGACGACTTTCATATTTTGGCAAGGAGTCTCCTATTTCACTCATTCCAGCTTTTATCAGCTGTCTTGGTGGATTTGAATCAACACTTCTTTCTGAGTATCTTGGGTAAGAAGGCTCTTGTTTCTTCTCAATGATTGGCTGCTGCATTTGTTGCATTTGTTGTTGAGGATGCTTTTTATACTGATATTGCTGTATATAAGCGTGTGGGTTATTTGAATTATTTGAATGTTGTTGCTGTTGTTCTCTTTGTATATTTTCGTATTTCATTGATCTGGAGTTTGCATTGGAACTGGGATTATGAGCTCTATTGAAAGCTTCTTTCGAAGTCAGAATTTCGACACTGCTTGTGATTCCTTCATCATTCGAGTCTGCTGGGTAGTATTTCTGATTATTGGTTTTCTTTTTATCAAGGGTAATTCTGACAGGAGGTTCTTCTTCCTCTTCAGTTATCATATGCACTCCATTCTTTTTGGTCTTTTTCAGTTCATAATCTTGTGTCACTTGCGATTCATGCTTTCTTTTATGTTTGCTAACCTCTGTAGACTGTCTTTCATTCGGATTTGAAATGAAGAAATTTGGACTGGAATTTGAATTTGGGAACTCAACAGGGCTTGGAGCTTGCTGATAAGAGGATTTGACCTCAACCTCCATCGACTGCATAGAGTGACGGATGGCTGGGATATAATTTGATGAGCTTGGGTGCATTTGGTTGCTCATGCTAGTGTCTAAAGCGTTGGCAACGCGACTGGCAGCTGCTGTTGTATGATAACTGTTTGAGATAATTATGCGACTTTCACAGATTTTCATTTTGAATTTCAAAATGAATAGAAGTTGTTCTGATTTCATAGCACAAAAGAACTTTATACTTCCATCTTTTGGTGGCTTATTATTGACATATACCATCATCTAATCAAGGGGTTTAGGGGATTTTATGGTGAATATTGTTACATCTCGGGAACTTTTAGAACAAATTTCTGTATATCTTTGAAGATGATGAGGTGGATTTGTAAGCGTATTCACACCTTCATACAGATTCGCGAATTTATCTTGAGAAAAAAAGAATGAGAGAGAGGTAAAATAAAGAGTCATTACCATATTCATACTTTTTGAAGCACGATTCAGGTTTAACAGTGTATTTTAACTTGCTGGTTTGACTTGAAAACTACAAGGATAAGTAAGTTTCAAGGAAACGTTCAAAAACTATACCTCAACTTTATCGGGGAGAATGAGCCATTCGACAAACTCATTTTTGGTTTTTTCGAGAAATTCGAGTTTTCCAGGCTCAAGGACAAAAAGTGGTTGTTTATCTGAATGTAGATGGACATAATAAGCGATTGGATTAAAATCTTTGCTTGCTTGTTCTATTTCACAGGCATTTCTATCGATAAGAGCAAATCAGAGTGAGCTATACCTGTACAAAACGCTTCCATAACTGTCAAGACTGAGAAGGAATTCGACCAAGCACCATCCAGGATCAAGCTCTCCATCCTTTTTCTGATTTGTGATGGTGATGAAGATTTCTTGAATCTATACAAAAATGCTTCAGAAAAATTTTTTGGTTCATTTTTTACGTCTTTTTTGTGAAGTCTGAGTCTGTTGACAACATCTTTGACGTTCATTCTGAAAGAGACATTTTCATTAGGCCCTGTAATTCTGGAAAAGCAGGATGAGTTGAGAAAGAAGAAATATTTTCCTCTGTCTGTGTTCTTATCTTCCCAAAACTGAGAAAGGGAAAGACCGGATCGGCTGAAATTGAATAGGACTTCAACAAAATTGCCGTGAAGAGTCTTGAGACAATAAATAAAGGAGTTGATATGGCTTTTTTCTGATAGTACAAACTGAATCCTCATTAAAATTCAAAAACTGAGCGAAAAGTAATGCAGATTAAATCTCCTCAGATTCTACGATTATTTTTTTAAAGCTTTATATCGAACATCTTATCAAAATTTAAGTTGACTAGGTCTTAATGTGTTGTTAATTTTGTGAAGTTGTGAGTGCGTTTTTTCTATAAAAACTATCACTGATTTCATCATTTTTAGAGAGATGTCTTTGAGGTCTCTGCTTTAATTAGGACGCAAAGTTATGGCCTGTTCAGACTGCTGGCAGATGCCATATTTTTGTCGTTTTTACAAACTAGAATAATTTTGTGGAATCAAAAAAAATTTGCGCGCAGTAAAAGTTTGAATTCTTCTTTTGTTTCCAAAAAAAAATTTTGCGTGGAAAAAAGTCTAATTCAAACCCCTATTTAACGATCATAATTTGGCTTTCCTCTTGTCAAAATAAAAGAGATCTGAGAATACAAATAGGATTTGGAGAATATGGGTAGCCTCTTTTTGGACATATTTTCTTCTCCGGAGACCTCTGTATTTCTTCTTCTGGTCTGTTCTGATAGAGTCAAGCGTTTGTTCAAGTCAACTTGGCTGTCTGAAATTTTAAGGTTATTTTATTTTTGGTAAACCCCCAAAAATTATAAACATTATTTTGGAAATTCTAGAAATAAAGTTTTTGTAAAAAATAATGGGGGGATGATACAAAGGATATCACCTGATACAATTACGAAAGTTAGATAATATTTATACAAGAATATTGATGAAAGTGACTAGAATTTACAAGAAAAATGAGATATTTCTAATTATTATTTACTCAAGTTTTGACTATCCTCTCAAAACTTGTTGTTTCTCATAAAAAAAGAACTTAGTCATTCATTGAAACTAAGCCTCCTGCAGGTTACTTCTTCTTTCTACAAGGGAGAGTTAGATATAAAAATTTAAAAGAGCATTTTTCTTACTTTCTTGCATCCATACAAGCCTTTTTAAGTTTATTAAACCAATCAGCCGGTGCTTTTCCTGCAAACATATTCACAATTGCCTTTGGAATGTTTCCCTAATTCCAGGTTAATGGCTTGGTTTTCTCAGAATATGGTTACTTTAATATCCACTTGGGTGAGGATACATAAATCCGTTGAATTGGGATCATGCTTGCATGGTTTAATGATGTAGCCGGCGATATGAGTTTCTCCTCTGACTCTATTCTTGAAAGGAGGCACAGCTGGATGCGTGGTACTTTGGAAACTGATCATACTGGTGCCTGGTTCAGGATAATCGTGCTGATGTTGACGCTTTTGCACGAAATCCCTTTCTGTAATGCCAAAGGGAGTCTAGGATTTTATAAATCATATGGAACAAAGTTATTTATACCTTGATAATGAAATGGATGACTTCAGTTTCAGAATCAATAGAGTCAACAACTCTAAAAGTATCAAGAACGGTATCCCATTTTTGGCGAGAATCAGCGTCGAAAATCTGGTCGAAACATTCTCTCACTGGAACCCCTTCTAACACTGCCCACGCTCTCAACAAAACAACTGGACTGTTTTCAGGCTATGGTGAAAGGTTAAACAATTTCTGAGAGTGAAAAAATACCTTGATTTTATGAATAGTGATTTGAGAATTCGACATGACTTTATCCCATTTGGAGACATTATCATAAGCAATGCTGATAATCTTTTCAAAGACAACTATTAAATTGGTGAATAATTTGTTTTGTAAAAGCTCATGTTTACTTTCTTTTTTAGTTTTGCTTTGAGATTTATTGTGAGTGATGGTTAATTTAGCAGCTTCAGTGTCAATTGGTGCTGGAGGGAGAACTTCTTCTTTTTTATCCTTTTTCGATTCTTCATCATGGAGAGTGACATTTGAGAATGAGTTCATTTTGACCAATTCTGGCTTCGCAATCGTTCTGGAAGGATCAAAATCGACTTCAACATTTTCAAGATAAACAGTTTGTTTTTTCATTGGACTTTGATCGAATTTAGGTGTTTTTAAGCCAGCTGAGTGCTTGGGATTTGAATGTGAAATAGAATTTTTATCCAAGACTTTCTCAAGATTGATATGTTGTTTTTGTTCTTTAGATTCTTCAACTGGTTTATCACTTTTTGCTTTTGTAGAAGTTTTAGCAAGAACATGAGAAAGATCCTTATGATAGAGGGCAGAATCATCAGCCAACTTTTCAACAGATTCTTCATGATCTTTATTAACGGAAGAGTCTTCGGATGACTCTTCATTTTCATTGTTATTTTGAGGAGCCATATTTTCGTCTTTAAAGCCTTCAAAGAAAGCAGTTTTTGGAGACTTGGGCATAACAGGTTGAGTATTAGTAACTGGCTTATTGGGACCAGTATTTGTTCTCTCACTTTCTGATCCTTGTGTGTTTGGATTCTTGAATTTTGAGGTTCCATATTTATTAGGTAATTGATTGAATAAATCATTCTTTTCTTCCAAATCTGCGGAATTTATACTTCTATTTATCAATTGTGGTAAGGAAGACGAAATAAAAGGATTTTTCGTACTCCATGGATTTATCAACGGAAGCGGTATTGACGGTAAGGCGGGGTTTGACTGGTGGGCTTTCGAGGATATTTTCTGTTGGCCCAGCATTCGCAATTGCAGAGACTTCAGGGCTTCTAACATATGTTTGATTTTGATTTTCTTCCAAGTTTTGAAGTTCTATTTGGAGAATGAGTATTGTTTCAGTTGAGATTATTCACGTACCTTGAGCGTTAAAGTTGAATTGTTGATCAAAGTTCACTTGTTGTCTTAACAACTCTGTGAATTTAGCAATATATTCAGGTTCCTCTTTTGGATCTGGATAACGTTCGAGTAATTTAATGATCTCAGGCCTTTGAAGATGAGAAATAGTGTATTCACAGATCTTACTTTAAGAGTAATTTTCTGATTTTCTGATAAGTGACGAGATTGGAAAGTTTCTTGATAGTTTTACTGGAGGCTTTGTCATTGATTTCAATAAGTCTGATGTAAGGGATGAGGACTTTATTCAATTTAGAAGCAGCTCTAACGTTACATTTTGAGTAAGGTAGACTAATAGAAATTTTAGTACTCTTTTGCGTTTTCAGGATCTTCTAAGCCCATCTGTTTAAAGTGGATTTTGAAGAGTTTATAAGTCAAGAGGATGGCTTTTTGAGGTAAGACGCTGACCATGAAATCTCTGAGCTTGGTAACAACTTTAATGATCTTCTTTTGATCTTGGAAGATTTGAGTATTAAATCCCATACTGGATTCCTCAATAATCTAGTTGAAAAATTTAAAATTCAATTTTATTCATTGTCATACTCTTTCAATAAGAATTCTGTATTTGTTGAGATTATGCTTTAAGAACTCTTTTTGCAATTTGCCAACTTTTATCATACATTGGATCTTTGTAATGAAGATTTCCTCTTGAGTAATAGGGCCCTTCTTCTTGATCTTTCTTCTAAGCTTTTTTCCTGCATATCTACCCAAAGTTCCTCCGAGTACGCCTGCAGCGATACCACCAACAATTGTGAAACTGAAACCAAGGAAACCAAAGAGCCCAAATACTGTCATTCCGACGACAGTTCCGACATTTCCTGTATCCTTATCATCAACCGAGTCCTTTGAATAGAATTAGTCATGAGACAGACAGCGAAAAAGAAACCATCATTCTTCTGATTTCAAGGAAGTAATCTATGAGGTTTTCAGAGGTTGGATTATAAAGATTGTGATTGAAAATCTTTTGATAAAACTCCTCATCTGTAGTAACATCATTATCATGCTCAAAACCTCGTTCGATAACACTGTCATGACCAGATTTTGATTTTTTTTCTGAAACAAAATGATTTTTGATCTTGAGAGGAAACGCTCCAAGCTTTGAAATGCCTTTTGGTGTTCGGATCTCTAGGACAGAATATAACGTTAGTTTAAAGAGCATTTATATAGAGGAAAAATGTAGAAAAGAATAATTACCATTTTGGGAAGCTGGTTGAAGATGCATAAGGCCAGAATTTTGTAGTTCGGGATTGTTACCCAAACGAGCGGAAGGTTGCTGCATTAGAGTGCCTGAAATCTATAGTTAGCTTATTTTTATTAATTAAAGTGCTAAATCCGCAATTAAAAGAAAAGAGAATTCACAGGTTTTTTAGACAATGATTTTTTTTAATACAAATTTGTTTGTTTTAAAAATAGATCTGATGCGAGTCCAAATCAAACTTTGGCGAGGTTTTATTGAGCTAGCTAAATTTAGCTGTCTGATCGCAATGGCGAGAGTATTAATTTAGCAAGAATTGAAATTCAAATTCATAATCTTAATCTTAACCAGAATAGTCCTGAACCCGCTCAAATTTCTATGGAGATGGAAATAACTCTATGTGAAAGATTTAGGATGCATGGTGTGTTTCAAGATGTGTGGTGGTTAAAACGATAAGCTCTTGTTGGAAAATACCCTGAACAATTTTAAGAATACAGATAATTTCAAAGAGCTGTATTGGATTTAGTGGACCAGGGACTTTGTTTGGGAGGTTGGATTGAGAGAATGTCAGGCTAAAGATAGAGGTTGGAAATTTTGCAGGCAACTCTTGGCTGATTTTTAAGGTAAGAAATTCAGGAAATTCTATTTTGTCCGGAAATAATTGTACGAAAATGACAAGTGAGCGAGGACGAATAATTTGGAGCGAAAAACATATAGTTTTTAAATTTGATTTAATTAAAGTAACAGAATAATGCAAAGAAGATTTTTTCACAAGGAAATTTGATTAAATCATAACTTGTTCCATACCGTCGAAATTAAAAAACCTCATCAACACATTAAAAGTGCTTTCAGGATGAACTGAGTATTTCTGTACAATTTTTCTAATTTGATTTCAACGCAACGCATATCCTCAAGGAAAAACTTTTGTGTAATAAATCTCAAATAAAAGGGGACTTTAATAATAAAGCGGGGTCTTTAATACATTGAGGGCCCTTAATTTTTGTTTTGATGACTGTTGCTTTTTTAAGATTTGAGAACAAAGGCTTTATAAAAATCAAATTATCAAGTTTTTTTTATACAAAGGATTTATTTGAAATATCATAATATATACAAGGATTTAGAATCTTCCAACGAAACCTTTAGTTTGAGGCTTTGAGCCAGTTTGAGGCCTTGAGCTAGTTTCTGAGACGTCAGATTTGGAGGCACTTGGATAAACTCTGAAACAATTGGTTAACATTGTTTCAAATTGCTTATCGTCATCTATAACGCAATTTACGATTTCGTAATAACTGACGAATTCTTCTAACGTAACTCTTTTATCTTTTCCCTTATTTAAAAGCATATGCTGAAGGTCAAAAGTCTCCAGGAACTCCATTGAAACATCATCTTCTTCTCTTTTATGGCTCTTTACATCTGGATGACCTCTTGCATCATAAATTGCTAGGGAAATATTAGGAGAAGTTCCCTTTAAAAATAAATTTTACTTTTGATATCGTCAATGGTGACGTAACCTTTTTTCTCTTCATTGATTCTTTCATAGGCATCTTGGACAGCACTTCTTCTTTTTTGATTGAGGTCTCCTTTGATCAAATTGAGGAAAGCTTCATAATCAACTCTTCCTCCTTGTTTGACAAGGTCACTTAGTTCAAGAGTAACTTTGAATTTTCTTCATCAACGTCCAAACGATAATCATTCAGAGCTTTCACAAAACTATTCATTGGAAGAGTCTTGAGTTTATCCTGGTCCAAAAGTCTCAAAGATTTTATCACTCCAATGATGCCTCTAATGCCTCTTCCTCTAATCTTACGCTTAATTTCCTCCAAACCACTCACTCCACTTGGTGGTTCTCTTTCTTTTTGGAACTCTTTATCAGAAAAGCTTGTTCTTTTAGAAGGGACTTCAGAAGGAGTAAACGTTCCGGTGGGTGCAGGGTTATTTTGACGTGAATATTGAGATGCATATGGGTTGCTATATTGATTTATTGGAGCAGGTTGTTGCTGTTGTGAATAGCTTTGACTACCGCCGTAGTTATATTGAGTATTAGATTGGCCATAAGGAGCATATGGTTGATTTCTTTGAGAAGTATAAGAGGGAGCATTATTATATTGTTGTAAAGGGTTGCTATATTGAGAAGTGTATTGGGGAGTGTATTGTTGAGGAGCGGAATATTGCGAGCTTCTTGAGCTGAGATCATCTCTAAAAGAAGTTTGACTGGAAACAGGTCTGCCGTTATCAGTTCCGAAAGGAGCGTTTTGGGAAACAGAACCTCCATGTTGACTTGATCTGTGGAAATCATTTAAATAACCTTTTGTAGGATCATAATTCTTTCTTCCAGCTTTTTGAATAGATATCAGTAAAAGATGTTCAAGAAAAAAGTTACCTCCTTGTCCAGCATAAGAATCTTGGTAGTTTCTTTCAGTTTCTAATTTGAAAATAGATTGGATAATAGCTTCAAAGTGTTTATCATCTTCAGTGTTTGCGCTGATATAAAGCAAGAAATTCTCAAATTCAGTTTTGCCAACAAATGAAGATTGAGCACGTTCTATGATATTATGATGGAATTCTAAGAGATCATTCAAATCTGAAATGACTTGTTCTTGATATTTTCTTCCAGATTTCACATCAGGATGATTTCTCAGATCTTTAAACATTCCTTTAATATTCGATAACTGTAAAGAATGTTTAAAAAGATGGATAATTGGATAAGGTTTATACTTGGACTCTTCCGGCCATAGCAACATCAAGTTTTCTCCATGCTTGATCAACAATTTGTTTACGATCATGGTTAAGAGATCCCAAAACATTCAGCATGAAATCCTCATAAGAAATCTGTCCTTGTTTTCTGCTGTCGAAGTGAGCAAAGACATACATCAAGTCTTGTTCAGGAATTTCCATTTTAAAATCACGTAGGATTTTCAAGAACTCCTTATTGCTAATTATTCCATCATCGTCATAATCAACGTTCTAGGAGAGGCAATGAGAAATAGTAGAAAATCTGAGTTTACTTTGAAGAGCTTAAATATTCCCAAATAACCTCTGATTCCCTTGAAGGTCATTCTGCTTCTGAATCTGTTGAAAATCAGTGTCAAATTCCTATAGTTAGTTATTCGTGAATAAAATCCCAACAAGATGAAGTTACTCTTCTAATTCTTCAATAGGAGGAGCAAATTTTTCGCTTCGATTAGTTTCATCGCTAAGAAAATAGGCTAAATATTTGAGTCAAAATCTCTTTCACAAACCTTCTGTGAGATTGAGCAGGAGTTCTTTGAGCCCAAGGTTTATAATCTGAATAGTCTTGAGGTTTGTTTAGCCCCCAGACCTGATTCATTATGGTGCAGAAATGATGTTCATCTTCATATGAAGAGCCAATGAACGCAAAAAGGTCTTCAAATTCATCTGCACTTAAAGACACATTTCTAATTCTCTATTTCGAATAAGTGATGCATTCTTAAAGAATCTACTTTGTAAGCTAAATAGCTGTCAAAGGCATTGTTAAATTCTCTGTAGACTTCATTTTCAGATCGGTTCCCGCGAGTCACATCTGGATGATGTTGAACATTATAATGATCTATGATTGTATTGAGATAACCTATTCCCATGCATTCAGAATTTTACTTTTGATTTCTTCAATATTGACATGGCCATCTCTATCATTATCCAACCTGTGGAATGCTTGAGTAATAACAGCTTTTTTATTTGTACTCAGCCTTCCCTATTTGAAAATCGAATTTGAAAACACGCTTTCAATTTGAAAATATTTACTTTTAAAACAGCCAAAAAGTCTTCATAACTAATCAGGTCAGTTCCGCTTTTGTTCAAGGAAGCAAAAATTCTTTCAATCTGTCTGTTGGTCAAGTCAATATGACAGTCTCTTAAGACATCGCTAAATTCATCAAACTCAAGCTTTTTATCTTGATATTTGTCTGCCAGCTATGAGAATTTTGGTGTGAATTATACAATGAGACAAGGAATTACGCGTAGAGCTTTAGCAAGGCCAATCATGCCACC
>Ga0182738_1007120_pt1 | contig 11426 bp, 5 predicted proteins | sample eDN5th30CBELigMG_FD_128876 | JGI IMG/M metagenome (GOLD analysis project Ga0182738, IMG submission 128876) | Enriched Miracle-Growth compost microbial communities from Emeryville, California, USA - eDNA 5th pass 30_C BE-Lig MG (version 2)... ...
GAACGGCACCACGGTCAACCGCACAAAGCGGCGGTCATCGGACACCACAGCCTGCACGTTCAGGAACGTGCCTTCGTTCAGGACCACGATCACCGGCTGCTGAGCGGCGGCAAAGTCGCCCACTACCGGGATCACGCTGATCACGAACGGCGTCTGCGAGGTATCGGACACGATCGCCGACTGGCCGTTGAACAGTGTCACCTTCGGGGCTTGCAGTACGTTACTGCGCCGGTCGCCCTGGCTGGCTTCGATGAAGAAGAACGCTTCGATCTCGCTCAGGATGGCAAACCCGACCGTGGCACCGGCACCCGGCTGGAAACCGCCGAACTGCGGCGTAGCCAGCGGGAAGCTGCCCTGTGCGACCGGGATGTCCATATCGGCGCTGAACACGCCAGGCTGCGACATACCCACCGTGACCGAGGGACCATGGTCGCGGTCCTGCACGTCACGGTCCGGGTTGCCCGAACCCACCGCCAGGTTGTTGGCAGGCGAGTATTGGGTTCCCGGGCCTAGGTTCGGACGGCCGAACACCTGGAATGGCCGGTCGATGTCGTCGTCGATATCGAAGTCGAAGTCGACGCCGATCCGCTCGAAGAAGTTGTCGTTGAGCGTGATGAACCGGACCTCGATCGTCACCTGCAGGTCTTGCAGACGCCGCAACTGATCCAGCAGGTCGGCAATCTGCTCGTGGACTTCCTGCGTCTGCGTGATCACCAGGCTGAGGTTCGTTTCAAACGGAGCCACCGAGCCGGGGCCACCATGTTCCTGCCACGAGTCGGGCTTCACGGTGGTGGTGATCAACTGGATGAGACTGTCGAAGTCGGGCTCCGCACCGCCGCCCAGGCCGCCAGGGCCGGGAGCAACCGGGGGCTGCGGCGGTCCGCCGAAGCCGGGAATCGGAGCCGTACCCATCTGCGCCATCACCGCCGGATCGATCACGGCATTGGTCGTGCCGCCGGTGGGGCTGGCCGCGGCCACCATCGGGGCTGCCGGCATGCCGCCCATGCGGCCGGCCTGGCGATACGCCTCGTTGATGGCGCTGGTCATGCCCATGTTGACCGAGGGCACAAAGTTGGGAATTGGGATCACCAGGTCGGCCACGTTGTACGTGAGCGACACCACCTCGCCGTCGCGGGCGTGCTGGCTGGTGATCTTCAGCACCTCGTCCTTGATCACGTACGAGAGCTGCATCGGCTGGAGGATCAAGTTCAGGGCGCTCTTGAGCTGGATGTCGCCCATCAAGTTGATCGTCACCGGCGTGTTGGGGTTGATGCCCTCCTCGGAGAGTCCACGCTGGTCCAGGTGCAGGTTCACGTTGGCCACACGGGCCAGGTATTCCATCACCTCAGACAGCGGCGTTTCGGTGAACCGCAACGACACCGGCGTGCGGAGCTTCTGCTCGATCTCCACTTCCTTCTCGTTGCGGCGGCGAGTCACGCTGCCTAGGGCACGCCGGCGAGCGGTCAGCTCTTTCCAGTCGTGCGAGAAGGTGATGGGATTGCGGTCATCGAACGGTTCCGACGCCTTGTCCACCGACTCCATGGCCAGGACGAAGCCCTGCTCCTTGGCGTCGCGGATGTCCATCTGAGCGTTGAAGTTCCGCACGAAGCGGGCATTCCACTTGAGCTGCCGGACGATCGGCTCGTTGGGAGCCAGTTCGGCAGCCCGCTTGGCGACCACTTCGGCTTCGGCGAAGCGCTGCTGGTCCATGAGCTTGTTGTACTCATCGACCATGTAGGCCAGCTTCTGCTCGATCTCGACTTTCTGAAGCCGTTCCCGCTCGCGTTCGTCGAGCACGGCCTGGTTGCGTTCGTCGAGGTCGATCCGAGCCTTATTCTCCTCGATGTAAGTCCGCATGCTGGCGATGGCGCCATCGGCACGGCGGATCAGGTCCTGCTTCGAGGCATCGTCGAGGTTGGAACGCTCGATCTCCGAGCGAGTCTGCTCCAGCAACTGCAGCGACTGCAGCGGATAACCCTGCTGGAGGTTGCGGGCCCGGCGTTCAGCATCGGCTAGCCTCGCGCCCATTTGGCGACGCAGGGCGGCCTGTTGCATGGCGGCTTCGCTCAGCGGCGCCGGCGGTTCGCCCAGGTATTGCAGGCGACCCATCACCAACTGCCGCGTGGCACCATCCAGCTCGTGCTGCATGCCTGCGGCCTGCTTGAATAGTTCGCGAGCCCGGTTGGCATCGCCCTTTTGCAGAGCTTCTTCCGCCTGCTGGGCAATCTTCATGCCTTCCGTGAGCGGCTTGTTCTCGGCCGGGTTGGCAGCCTGCGGAGGACCCATGGGCTGGGTGGGCGGCACGGCCGGGGCAATGCCCAGCGGACCCTCGGCCTGCGCGTACTGCGCGGGGGCCGGGCCCACACCTTGGTAGATGGCCTGGCTGGCTTGCTGATTCCCGCCACCGCCGCTGGCCAGCCGCACCTTGCGGATGTCCAACAGTACAAAGCTGGGGCGGTCCTCGTTAGGCGCGAAGGCCGAGTCTGGCACGTTCATCGCCGCCGCCTGGCTGGCAAGCTGCTCAGCCTGGGCAATGTTGTTCTGGCTCAATGCCATGCGAGCCCGGGCGACCAGTTCCATCGCCCGGCTCTTGGCATCGACCATGCCCTGCGGACCAGCCTGGGGCATCGCCGCGCCGGGGGCGACAGGCATCCCTGCTCCAGCCGGAGCACCAGCAGGCACGCCGCCGGCCAGCATCAGGCTGCTGTTGCCGCCCTGGCCTTGGCCGGCCTGCACAATACGGGCACCGCCAGCCTGGCGAGCCGCGGCCACCTGGGCCAGCACCCGCTCGGGGCTGTTTTCAAAGGGGCTGTACCGCAGGCTCAGTTTTTGAGCATCCAAGGCCAGCCGCTCGGCTTCGTCGATATCGCCCCAACGCAGCAAGGCGTCGGCCTGTTCCAGCAGCAGGTTGCTGTACTGGCGGCGATAGGTTTCGGTGTTGGCGTTGCCCGCCTGCTGCTGTTGCTGCAGTTGGGCCATCTTTTCGATCGACGCCTGCACCTTCGACGGCTGATCGTCCTGGAACGAGTAGCGGTAGCCGATCGCTTTGGCTTGTTCGTTCAGTTGCGTGGCGCGCCGCACGTCGCCCACCGCCAGCGCTTTGCGGGCCTGGATCAGCAACTGATCGCTGGCCTGCCGCTGGGCCGGGTTGCCCGGCTGCTGCGGTTCGGCGCCCATCGGCGGAAAGTTCGGAGCCGCGGCCATGCCCGGCACCGCACCTGGCGTCACCATCGGCGCCGGGGGCGGCGCGCTGGGAAGCCGCTGCACGTCGCTGCCTGCGCTCGCGCCAGGAACCGCACCGCCAGAGGGCGGCGGCAGCGTGGCGACGAGCGGGGACTGGGAAGGTCCCCCAGGTGCACCGGCAACGGGCGGATTGGTCTCGGGGCCGCGTCCGGCGGCCTCAAATGGATCGGCAGTCGGCTGCTGTCGGCCCATGCCAGGCAACAGCCGCGACAGCCCTCGGGGAGCATCGTCCCCAGACTGCGCTCGTGCCGTGGCGGGCGCGACGAGCGCTGCCATGAGACACGCAGTGAGAAATCGATGGCTGAGTTTCAAGATGAACTCCTTTTCCTCACGCCCACGTTTCGCCTCCCAGAATCCTTCCGGGAGACACCCTCAACTATCGCTACGCAGCGTCCTTGCGGCCGGCGCTGCCCGGCACAGGCGTGCCGTTGTCTTCATGGATATGCCTTTGGTGGCGAGAGACTGCTCCCGCCAGGGCACGCAGCGGGTGCGTGCCTGCTTACACAAATCGCCTGCCAGTTGGGTTCGGTGATTTACCGTGTCAGGGTCGAAATGCAAAACGTGCCTGGTGCTAACGTTGCTGTCTCATGTGCTTCGCTCCCCGCTGCCACAAGCCGATGCCAGGCGCTCTGCTCCGCGATCGCGGAAGCTGCACCGCCGCCGACCCCACTTGCGCACGTTCATCGCAACACACCGCTAGCGCAAGCTGTTGTATAGCTGCCGCAGTTGGCATAGTGCGAGCGCACCGTCAAACGCAAATGGGGGTGAGCACCGCCTACGCCGGTAGCGCAGAGCTAGCCCACCTTTTGGCTCAGGGAACCACTCGATTGGAAAGGTAGAAGCGAGGCGGTTAATTACTGGCCGGCCCCCAAACGGTCAAGGGCAATCGCCAAGAAAACGTGACGGCGAGTGAGATTTTTGGGGGCAGCCGTGCCCTGCCGGCCACGGTGACAGCAGGCCGGCTTACTCGGCAACCGGGGTAGAAACGATGGTCGCCCCCTGGTCGACGCGGCGGACATCATAATAGCGGAAGCCTTCGCCCTGGCTGGAATACCGTACCTGGTACGTGCCACCGCCGGAGGTCTCGTATTGCAGCAGGTTCGGACCGACCTCTTGGACCGTGCTGAGCAGGATTTCGCCGTCGGGCGTGATCGTGTGGGCCTGGGTTTGCCGGAAGTAGTCCACCGGCGCCATTTGGGTTTTGTCGGGCCGCTCGTCGGGCGAACAGGCCGATAGCGCCAGGCAAACCACGCCGGCCATCAGCCATCGCAACGTTCGCGTCTGATGCAGAAACACAGGCAACTCCTCGTGCAGGTGCGCGGCCTTTAGATGATGGAAACTGCGCTGCGGCTGTAATCTTCCGTAAACGTGCGGACCGCTTCCTGCTGCCAGTGGTGCAACTGTCCGATGCAGTGGCGCAGCTCGGCCTCGTACTCGGAGCCAAGCCGCCGCCCCAGCATGGCCACGCGGTGCGTGATCTCGGCCTGAATGCCTTCCACGCGGCCCGACAATAGCCGCACCACGTACTCGCCCAGCACCCAGAGCGACCGGGCGACAAACGCCGGCAGCGCCAGTTCCGGAGCTACCGCCGCCACCGGCAACATCAACAGTGCCGTCTTGCCAATGCTGGATACCGTGCTGGACAGTGCCGGAGCCATTGAACCGCCGGCGGTTTGCACGGCCTCGTCGATGGAACGCTGCACCAGTTGATCAAGCCGGGCCGCTAGATCGCGAGGCAGGCTTTCCTCGTAGCCACCGCCAGAAACCTGCGTCTGCCATCGCTGCGAAAGCTGTTGGCAGCAGCCGCGCCAATTGGCGTCCAACTCGTTACCCAGTTCTTGGGCGATTACCTGCAAACGCTCCTGCACTTCGTCGGCCGAAACAACATGCGCCAAGAATGCATTGGTCACGCACTGCTGTTGAAGTTGCTCGCTGCCGCAGGCGGCCAGTCGCTCAGCAAAACTGGGCGAACAGACTTCGTAGGCAAACTCGGCCGCGTTCAGGCAATGAGCATGGAACCAGTTGCGAATTTCATCCCGGGCGCGGATGGGCAGCGTCTGCAATTCCTCGAGCTGGCGGGGCACCATCACCTGCTGGGCATCTTGCATCATGGTCCCGGCTAGGGCGGAGCGTTGCCACTGGGCGCGGCCGTACAGCCCGGCCCCGATCGCTCCGGCCACGCCGGTGACGCCCAGCACTTCCAAGAACCGCCGACGGTTGTACTGGCCTGAGCGTGAAGGCGAGTGATTGGGCTGGTTCATCAGTTAGGCCCCCCGTGCGAAAAGACATGCGGCCCGCGGCGCTACACAAGCGCGGGCAGCCGATGCGAACCTTTGCAGATCAGGCGGCATCCACCACGTCATTATAATGGTGGCTAAGGTCGCGGCGTGACAATCGTCGCTTACAACCGCCGCAGGCGCATACCGCCGTCGCGCTTGTATTCGCCAGAAACTCACAGTTCTTTTGGGCAAAGCAGATTTTTCTCCCGTTCCGGTGTCGCCGAGCTTGGCTACCAGTTGCAGTAGGCGAAAGCGCGCTCAACCGTGTGCCGCTCAAGCAGCCACAACCTCAATGAATAAGAGACGTTCCGCAGTGAGGCCACATGTCTCCTCACCCCCGGAAGTGGCTTGCTCAGGCGTGGCCGTTAACCGTATGCTAAAGGCACACGCATCAACGATCCTGCATCAACGGCGAAGATGATGAACGCACCCGCTGACCGTCCTCGCGGTTCCTTCTGCGGCCGTACCCGCCGCGAGTTCTTCTGGCAGGCTGGAGCCGGATTCGCCTCGGTGGCTTTGACGGGGTTGCTCTCAGGCGATGGTTTCTTTAGCGGCCAGGCTGCCGCCGCGCAAGGGGCCACCGGCAAAGCAGGCTTTGCCAATCCGCTGGCACCCAAGGAGCCGCACTTTAGGCCAAAGGCCAAGAGCATCATCTTCTTGTTCATGTATGGCGGGCCAAGCCATATCGACAGCTTCGATTTCAAGCCCACCATGGTCGGCATGGAAGGCCGCACGGTGCAGGTAAAAACCTTTGGCCGCGGCGGGCATCGCGACGGTGGCCGGATCGTCGAGCCGCGCTGGAAATTCAAGCAGTACGGCGAGTGTGGCAAGTGGGTGAGCGACCTGTTCCCGCACATTGCCCAAAAGGTCGACGATATCTGCTTTCTGCACTCCATGACGGCCGATAGCCCGATCCATGGCTCGGCCATGTTGATGATGAACTCTGGCCGCATCCTCAGCGGCAGCCCTGCCCTGGGTAGCTGGGTGAACTACGGCCTGGGCTCGGTCAATGAGAACCTGCCGGGCTACGTGGTGATGCTCGATCCAACTGGCGGACCGATCAGCGGGGCCAAGAACTGGTCAAGCGGGTTCATGCCGGCCACCTACCAGGGAACCGTGCTGCGTTCGCAAGGGCCGCCGATTCTGGACCTGGCTCGGCCGCAAGGCATGAGTGAGCTATTGCAGCGCGACCTGCTCGATGCCTTGCAGGATGCCAACCAGGAGCACCTGGCCAGCCGCGCCGACAATACCGAATTGGCCGCGCGGATCGCCAGTTACGAACTGGCCTACAAGATGCAGCGGCACGCCCCGGAGGCGGTCGACTTCTCGCAAGAAACCCAGGCCACGCTTGCGATGTACGGCCTGGACGACAAGCGGACGCGTGATTTCGGTTCCCGCTGCCTGCTTGCCCGGCGGCTGGTGGAACGCGGCGTGCGGTTCATCCAGCTTTACTCAGGCGGCAATCACAACGATGCCAACTGGGACGCCCATGGCGACCTGGAAAAGAACCACAACTACCACGCGTACAACACCGACCGGCCGATTGCGGCGCTGCTGACCGATTTGAAGCAGCGCGGCATGCTGGATGAAACCCTGGTGGTGTGGGGCGGTGAATTCGGTCGGCAGCCGACCGCCGAGTACGCCCAGGGAAGTGGCCGCGACCACAACGCTTATGGCTTTACGATGTGGATGGCCGGAGGCGGGATCAAGGGCGGGGTGAGCATCGGCGCCACCGACGAATTGGGCGCGGCCGCCGTCGAAAGGGCCCTGCATGTCAAACACCTGCACGCCACCATCCTGAACCAGCTTGGCCTCGACCCGAACCGGCTGAGCTACTTCTACAACGGGCTGGATCAAAAGCTGGTCGGTGTGGAACACGTGGACATCATCAAAGAAGCCATCACCTAACGCCCGCATGGCTGCTCGTTCGATGTTCGCGCCGCCGTGGTGATGCAGATTGCCGCGGTCAGCCCTACGGCTCTTGGAGGCTCAACAGGTAGTTGGGGATTCGGTCAGCCGGTTCGCTGACTTTCAGATTCTTCACCATCGCTTGCGCGCGGGCCAGCGGCACATGCCCAGCCTGCCGCATGAAGTCCATCGCGTTGAGCGCGGCCAGGACTTCGTATTGGTTGCCGCTTTCGATCACCCGTTGCAGCGTGGTCAGCGCCTGTTCTGTCTCGCCCACGTAACCCAGCGCCTCGGCAGCCACCACGGCCACGTCCAACCAAGAGTCGTTTAGCGCGGTTAATAAGGCGTGTTTGCCCGGTTGGCTCTGGTCCTTGAGGATTAAGCAACCGGTCGCGCCCCAATACCGCACTACCGGATGATCATCACGCAGAGCCGCGATCAGCGCGGGCAAGTTTGCCGGCTTGCCGTCGGTCGCCAGGTTGGCCAGGTCGACGATCCGCTCGATCGGATACGCGTCGCTGCGGGCGTATTCGTAGATCGTCTTGTCACCGGCCAGACGGGCGAACATGCCTTCGGGGATGAACCCGGTATCGCGAATGGCGATGATTTCACTGCGCAGGGTCTGCCGCATGGCGGCCAAGCGTTTGGCCTGCTCAGGCTGGCCAACTAAATTGCTGATCTCATGCGGGTCAGCCGAAATTTCGTACAGTTCCTCGGCCGGCTTGGGCTGCCAGTAACGAGCTTGCACGTCGTTGCACTCACCCGCCACAAAGGCCTGGTACCACGAGCCCATGCCCGGCATCACGCGGAACGGGTATGAATAGTGCTGCCCCCAGGGACGGTGCGAGGCGTAGTTGCGCACGTAGCGATAGCGGCGGTCGCGGATCGCGCGGACGTTATCGTACCGCTCGTCCATCCGGCCACGGAACAGGAACACGTGATCGCGATCCAGTCCGTGCTGTTTGCCCAGAATTGCCCGCCCCTGGTAGTTGTCGGGAGTTTTCGCTCCTACCAGGTAGAACAGCGTAGGCGGCAGATCAACAAAGCTGACAGGGTTCTCAACCCACTCGCCCGGCTTGGCCGGCGCCAGGTGCGCCCACCGCTTGGGAAATCGCACGATCATGGGCACGCGGGTGCCTGAGTCGTGAATGTTCCGTTTGCCGCGCGGGAGCGCACCGCCGTGATCGGAGAAGTAAAAGACGATGGTGTTCTCGGCCTCACCGAGCTTTTCCAGTTCGTCGAGCAACTGGCCGACCTGCGTGTCCAACTCCGTCAACTGATCGTAGTAGTTGGCCCAATCACGCCGCAGTTCAGGCGTGTCCGGGTGATACGGCGGCAGTTGCACATCCTCGGGGGCGATGCGGAAGTTGGTCTTGCCAGGCTTGGGGGCCACTTGGCTTTCGTGCGTCGCCGTGATGTTGAACACGGCAAAGAACGGCCGCCCGGCGGGTCGATTCCGATAATGGGCCTGGTTGCTGCTTTCATTCCACACCTTGCCCCGGTTGGCCACGTTGTAATCGGTCTTAACGTTGTTGGTGCAGTAGTAGCCTGCGCGGCGGAGCACCTGGGGATACAGCTCAAAGTCAGCGGGAATCGCCACGCGGCTACGGTGATGCTGCAAACCGGCCGAACAGCCCAGCATGCCGGTGATCAGCGTGGTGCGGGCCGTGGAACAGACCGGCGCGTTGGCAAACGCGTTGCGATACCGCACGCCCTCGGCTGCCAGGCTGTCCAGTCGAGGCGTGTGGGCTTGCGAGTCGCCATAGCAGCCCAGGTAAGGGCTGTTGTCCTCGCTAGTGATCCACAAAATGTTGGGCCGCTTGTTGGCCGCCGCGTTTGGGATTTCCGTCTGGCGTGGCTGCCGCTGAGCTTCGACTGCCCCCGGCAGAAGGCCAAACAACATCGCCACGGCAAACGCGACAGGCATGCAACAGGCCTTCATGACTTACCGCCTTTGCTCTGCTGATGTGGAAAGGATGCTGACGTGTGGCCAAGTGGCGTGCAACTGCAATCGCCGGCCTGCCTCGGCAGCATTTCGACCATGGCCAAGCATAAACCATGCACGAGCGTCATGCGACGCACCAGCGCGAGAACGGGCTAGTGCCGGCGTAAAGAAGCGGTGGCTGGATCTGGCAGCCGCTAAAGCCCACGGCCCAGCCGGTTCAAGGCGAGGCGGGCTTCCTGCTGGATTTCGGTCGAAGGCGTACTCTTGGCTAGCAGCTTGAGCATGTCCACCGCTTGCTGCTGATTGATGCCTTCCAGCACCTGAATCAGCCGTTTGAAGCGGTAGATCTCACCCTCGCTGAAGCGTGGCCCCTGCTGGCCGCGCGAACCGAGGATCAGCCGGATGCGAAACCGCACCTCGGCCGAGAGCGTACGGCGCAGTTCCTGCTTCAAGGCATCGGCCGCCGCATCAAGTTGCTGCCGCAACGCCTGCGTGGCCCGCTCGCGCACCATATAGTCGTCGCTGTCCAAGTCGCGGATCAATGCGCGGATCCGTTCTTCGGCAGGCGAGGCGATGATCTCGTTGAGCTTTTCGGTCAGGTAGGGCAGTGACTTGTCGGGCTGCGAGCCCAGGGCATACATCGCCTTGCGGGCGAGCATTGCGTCGCCCTGGGCCAGGTCATCCCATGCTTGATTCAGACGCTCGGCCGTAAGCGGTATTACATCGGTCTGGCCGACTACCGCTTTACTTACATCCCAAAGGATGATCGAGCTATCGGTGCTGCCGGTGGCCAGGTATTGGCCGCTGGGCGAGAAAGCCACCGCCGTGGCTAGCGGAGCCGGGCTGTTATCGGCCGTACCCTTTGGTGACGCCACTTCCAGCGAAGCCAACTGGTTGCCGCTGACGATTTCCCAAATCCGGGCGGCGCCGTCGCGGCCGGCGCTGGCGAGCAAACGGCCATCGGGCGAAAAATCCAAACGTTGTACAGGCTTTTCGTGCCCGGCCAGCACGCCCATCAGCTTGCCAGTCGCCACTTCCCAGACGTGAATCGCATTGTCGCGCCCACCGGCGGCAACGCTGAGGCCGTCGGGCGAGAACGCTACCGTCACCGGGGTACCACCGTTGCCGGTCAGTTCGCCCGCCGTGGTCCCTCGGTCCGTAAAACTAAGACGCAGCCTGTTACTGATCAAGCTCGAGGTGGAAACCAGCATGTCGCCGGTGCGGCTGATCGCCTTGGCAGACGGCGGCGCGAGCACCGACTTGCCGACAGCCTCGCCCATCGCCACGTCGTGGGTGTTGATCCTGCCGCGGTAAACGTAGCGAATCAGAGTGCCGTCGCGATTGAAAGCTGCCAGGTCCCACCGTCCGGGCAGCACGTCGAGTTGCTTGCCTTGCTCCACGTCCCACAGCAGCGTGCTGGGTTTGCTCAGCGTGGCCTCGCACGTGAGCAGCTTGGTACCATCGGGCGAAAAGGCCAGCAGCTTGCCGCCCTCCAGGCGGTGTAACTCCTTGCCATCCGGAACGCTCCAGATGCGGACCGTGTTATCCGATCCTTGCGAGGCCAGCCGTTTGCCGTCGGGCGAGAATAGCAGATCGTAGACGGTGCCCTGGTGGCCGTCGTTGTCGCTAATGTCCGGAGTACCCAGACGGATGATGAAGCCGGGTGGCTGGTTGGAAGCTTCGTCGGCTTGATCAGTCGTGGGCTGCTCACCCGCGCGTAGCGTGGCACCAACCGCCAGGATCAAGGCTAGCGGTCCAATCAGGCTGGCCGCCTTTAGCCGGGCGGCGCGCAGCGAAGCTAATAGCCGCATCATCGGTTGGCCGGCAGAGGCCGCGGCGCATTGCCAGGGGCAGCCTGCGGCGCGGCAGGGAAGTTGGGCTCAATGGGTAACAGCTTGGTGTCATCGGGCCAGGCTTCAGCGGTCCACTGCATCCGAACCGTGTGGATGTTGGAACGGAACTCGATCGCGTTCTTCTCCCGGTCCACATGCTGCTCGTACGCTTGCGGGATGCCTTGCAGCAGTTCGTTATGAATCACGCGGCCGCTACGC
>Ga0182738_1007122_pt1 | contig 11425 bp, 14 predicted proteins | sample eDN5th30CBELigMG_FD_128876 | JGI IMG/M metagenome (GOLD analysis project Ga0182738, IMG submission 128876) | Enriched Miracle-Growth compost microbial communities from Emeryville, California, USA - eDNA 5th pass 30_C BE-Lig MG (version 2)... ...
CATGTTTTCACTTTCGGGTTTGTCGCAATTGTTTGCGCAAGTACGTGGGGCGCTGCCCCACGCCCCGCGTTCGCCACGGGGCAGGGGTGCAGGGAGACTTGCGATCAAACCCTCCCTGCACCCTGGTCCTAGCGTGTGCCGCTTCAGGCAGGATCAAGGCCCTGCCCTCCGGGGGGCTTGGCACCCGCCTTGACCCTGCCTTGAAGGCGAAAAACAGCTGTTCCAGGAAAGTGTCTTTCACAAAAAGGCTTTTAAAGCCCTTTGGAGCGTTTAATAGGAAAAGAGATAGATTTCCTTCAGCTTGAGGTAGAAGTGCGCTCCACGGCCTTCAGAACGTGTCTGAAGGGTTCCTGCATGAATCTCATGCTCCACCTTACCCCTTCCTCCTGAAGACAGGTTTTGAGGACATGCAAACAATAGCAGAATGGACAAAGGGCAATTTCCACAGAAACCCGGCTAAGGCGCCGGATTGCGAAGTGATCCGGGGCTGATTTGTCCGGGTCCTGGTGCCCAAAGGGTGAGCCGTAAGGCTCAGGTCAGGTGACAGCACAGCTGGCAGCTGAGCCACCTGGATTGCCCTCATGCCTTGTTCAAGGTTCGGAAGATGGCTTCTGTACCTTTTGGAAAAGGTGAGGAGTACAAGCGGGCAAAGTATAAAAGGTGAAATTGGAAGGGGGGTCTTCCGGCCCCCTTCAGGGGGCGTCGATGAAGGGTTTTGGTCCAAAATAGCTGCTTTGGATGGGGTTATCCACAGCTGGAGTTGGGGGCGAAGCGTTAAAGATTTTATAAGTTAAAAAACGCGCGCGCGTTACGCCTTTTGGAAATTCAATTTAAATAATGACTTGCAGGTTGGTTGCGTGGGTGATAGCACATGTCCACTGTGGGTGATAGCACATGTCTATTCACAAGAAAACGTGGGTGATAGCACATGTCTATCCACAAATATGGGATGAAAACACGATAAATTTCTCTTCTTAGCAAACGTACTCTGTAGTGGGTAAAAGCACAATCCTCAAAAGGGATCTGGATTTCGCAGATAGAGAGATTGAAGACCAGAAATAAACAGGAGGTCTACTGTTTGGCTGTTTTGGCCGCCAAACCCTTACTCAAACGCTGAACGTCCTTTGTGTAGAAGATTGCCTTATCTGATTCATCCAGGACCATCCGATAATTGGGCAAGGTATCGGTCTGAATAATTCCTCGTACCATACGACGGAACTCGCGCAAACTACACTTGCTCCCCGCTTTCTCTTGTAAAAGCTCGAGACTAATGCTCCACATAGTTTGGTAACCACAATGCTTGCGAGCCAGCTCGTACAAGCGGCGCTCTAGCGGTTTGCGAAGACGAAAATAATCAGAGTGGATAGTAAGCACTTCATGTGCCTGAACTGCGTTAAACAACCATTCTGACAAAGTGACTTCTACAGCAACCATTCGCTCATCATTCGGCGACTTTTCGACGATCTTAGCCCGCTCGATTATCCCGAAAATTTCCCGCGTGCGTTGCCCACCTGTTTTGATATTAGTTTTCAAGGTCGTGCCGCGCAGGCGCTCAAAGGTATCGCTCAGTCGCTCGTAGCTACGTCCGTTAATAGCCTTATTTGTGGATATTAGGTAGTCATATACTGTGAAACGAACTGTGCGATTTTTCGCGTCGGCTCGACCTCGATTCAATGCCTCAGTCATCTGTGACACGACATAAATCAATACGTCCTTGTCGAACTGAGTAGCCCGTCCCTTGATACTTGGGGTTACTGTCAGGGAGCGAGACTTATCCTTACTCTCCCAATGCCATTCTGAGAGATCTGGTTTAGTGGCGAGCGTGAAGATCGGAGCTTCCATGCTTACACCATCATCTTTCAAGGCATAATCAAACAGATCACACAGAAAAAAATCACGGTCGGTATGACGCACTGGCAGCAACTTCGAACGTTCACGCTTCTCCCTGATCTGCCGGTCCGGGTCGTTAACGATCGGAGTGCAAGAGGGTGCAGCTTGGCTGCCAAAATCTAGCTTGGCTTGCTCGGTTTGACGTTCCTTTGATCTCTTCTTCATCCAGCTCGACAATAACTTTTATTGGGATGGCGCTCCGATAGCCCAGCTTTTTCGGCAAAAAATCCGATTACTGGAAAAGCTCTCCGTGCAGGTATTTCTTCTCTATGATCCTACAAGGCCGCTGCCACCTGGGCTTCGCGTGTCGTATCTCCGTATCCCGCTAAAAGTCCGGCAATAGAAATATCCTCATTCAAGACATTCCAATGAATACCATACGGTGATAATTCGTATTGGTATAACTCCTCTGACTTAGCGCGTTGTAAGCGTGGAAACCAAGTTAAAGGCACACCCAATGTGCGCCCATCGGATAGTTCTACCCACATGCTGTTATCGTCGAACGATACTGATTTAGCTGAAATACTCATTCCATGTCCTTTCTATCAGGTGGATATTCTGCTCGATGACGTCTACAAGCTCACGTAGAGTTTGGGCGTTGAATCCTGTGCTGCTATCGAGGGAGACTGGATGAAGCCAGAACTTTGCCTCACCATCACTGCTGCGTACGTGCACATGTACTGGTTCACGCGGATTTCCCTCATTCGAATAGAAAAAGAATCTATAACCTTTGTAACGAAAAATGACGGGCATCTATATTTCAGACGTATGATGTTTTTCATACAAGTTAATTGCTTCACGCAACACCTCAACTAAGGTGACATCTTGCGCAGCTGCGATTTTCCTCAATCTATGGCGAAATTCCCGCGGCACTTTGAATCCTAGATTTACAAACTCACTCGAAGCTATCTTTGTATTCTCTTTCTCTGAAATTCGCCTATTTGTCAGTTCTTTTTGACGTGCCTCTTTAATGATAGGGCGGCTTGGTGCATCCTCTGCTGGCGCTCCCTGCCCCTTTTCAGCCAACAAGCTCGACATATCAAACGCTGGTTTCTTAGACATGCAACAACCCCTTTGCTTTCTTAGACAAATTCGTCTTTTCGTCTATTCTTGATTTTACGAAATCCCACAATTCTCGTATTTCTGCTGCACCTTTACCCGTTGGCTCATCCTCCAACATTGTCGAACCGGCATAAGCGGCTTTTGCATAGCCTTCCCGTTGCTGAATAATAGTTTGGCAGACGACCCCATGTTCCGAGAGTGCACCCATAGTGGAGAGCAGAAGTTGCGTTCCTGGGCGTGCCTTGCTTAATACGAAAATAAATGGCCTTCCACTTTTTTTGACTACCGGCAAAGTCAAACGATTCAGAGAACGTACGTCATCAGGGCTTGGGACTACTGGAATTACAATTAAGTCGGCCGATCTCAATACTTCAGCATACTGCTCAGCATCGGCCGCTGCGGTATCAAAGAACAAGTAATGAAACCGGCTTGCAAGTACTGGCTGCTTGGATGAAAACTCTGTGACCCCAACCACAGCTAAAGGTGGAGTCTCCGATGGACGTGCATTCCACCAATCTGCCAAAGAGCTTTGAGGGTCTGTATCGCACAGAACAACTGTCCCTGCATTTTCCATCTCGGCAGCAACCGCTAAATGGCGTGTGATATTAGATTTTCCAACGCCTCCCTTGCTGTTTAAAACTACTATAGTTTTCATTTTAGATTCCCTTAATTTTTAGACGAATAGACAACTTATACGAATTTGAGAATATTGATTTTTCGTATTTTCGTCAATAGACGAAATAAATCATTATTTATTTCGTCTATTCTTTAATAGTTAAATGGTAGAATAGACAAATAGACGAAAATATGAATTAGGTACTCCAAGTAAAGGACCGGGCGGTCCGAGCCGATTCGGGTGCTGGAAGCAGCATAAGCACAACTCATATCCAGTCCTGACGGCTATGGCAGTTCACCATACCTTGCTCAACGCTCGATATAAGGTGGTCCGATCCACACTCAGCAGCCCGGCCATGCCAGACACGGTTTCCCGTCCCTCCCGGATCATCTGGGCAGCGTGATTGATCTGCTCTCGGCTCAGCTTGTGGGGTCGGCCTAGGTGCTTTCCCCGACGCCTGGCCGCCTGCATCCCGGCCTTTGAGCGCTCGGAAATTAATGAGCGCTCAAATTCGGCCAAGGCACCCATGATGTGAAATACCAGCTTACCGCCTGAACTGGTCGTGTTGATGCCATCCGAGAGGCTTTCAAATCCTGCCCCCTCATTTCTCAATTTCTCGATCAGCTCAATCAGAAAGCTCAATGAGCGACCCAGGCGATCCAACTTCCACACTATCAGCACATCGCCTTTCCCCACTGCGGCAATCGCCTGGGACAATCCTTCACGCTCGATGGTGGCCCCGCTCACCCCCTGATCGGTGAATATCCGTTCACACCCGGCCTTGTTCAAAGCGTCCATCTGCAAGCCAAGATTCTGGTCGTCAGTCGATACGCGCGCATAGCCGATTTTCATGAATTTCCTCCTCTTCTGTTTTGCATCACCCTTATGCAACATAACGAACCAAAAAAAAACAATGTCTTGCATTGTCCGTTTGAGTGTAGCAAAAGGGAATCATTTTGCAACAGGTCGGTTTGAGTGATCAAGCACCACGGGCTGATGCAGGCATTCTCGCGCACCAACCCGCGTGCTCAACGACAGCAAGCCCTACGGCAACATCCTCGATTTCCGCCAGCAGCAGAAGCCCATGGAAGAAGCCATTGCGCTCTTCTCGGGGGAGAACATCGACAACCCGCGCGAAATCTGGTTGGTGGACCCGGCACCCAGGATCATCCACAGCCTGCAAACAGCGACGCAAAAGCTGATCGACTTCATGCAATCGCAAGGCTTGGCCAGCACACCGGAAGAAGTGGCCAACCTCAAGGGCGATGCCACGCGCAGCCAGTTCGTCAATCTGTTCAAGGAAGTGCAGCGCCTCAAAACCCAGCTTGACCAGTACACTGACCTGAGCGCGGAACAGAAAACGCAGATTGACGACATCACACCACCAGACCAGTTGCAAGGCTTCAAAAGCGTGTACCTGGAAACGGCGAAGCGGCTCAAGAAACAGCAGGACAAGCAAGGCGACCGGGCTCCGCCCGAAGTACAGCACCTCGATTTCGAGTTCGTGCTCTTCGCCTCGGCTGTGATCGACTACGACTACATTATGGGTCTGATTGCCCGCATGACGCACCAAAAGCCCGACAAGCTCACGCTTAACCGTGAGCAACTGATCGGCCTGATCCAGTCCGACGCCAAATTTATCGACGAACGTGAGGACATCGCCGAATATATCCGTGGCTTGCCTGTGGGCAAGGCGTTGGACAAACAGCAAATCCACGCCGGTTACGAGTATTTCAAGGCGGAGAAGAAAACCCGCGAACTCACTGACATTGCTACCAAGCACGGACTGGATGCTGCCTCGCTGCAAGCCTTTGTCGATGAGGTGTTGCGCCGCCGCATCTTCGATGGCGAACGCCTTAGCGAACTGATGGAGCCGCTTGGTCTAGGTTGGAAGGCACGCACTCAGAAAGAACTGGCGCTGGTAGAAGACCTGACGCCGCTGTTACATAAGATGGGGCAAGGACGCGATATTTCGGGGCTGAGTGCGTATGAGCAATAAGGAAATGGAGGTGGGGAGCGAACAGAACAACGTGAAGCGGGGGCTGGTGCCGCCGCTGCGCTTCCCCGAGTTTCGAGATGCGGGCAAGTGGGAAGAAAGGGAACTGAGAAAATTCCTCACTGAGAGCCGAATTCAAGGCAGCACGGGCGACGTTGCAAAGAAGATTACCGTCAAACTTTGGGGGAAAGGTGTATTTGAGAAAGAGGAATCAATCAAGGGCAGCAAAAACACGCAGTATTACAAAAGGGATGCAGGTTAATTCATTTACAGCAAACTTGATTTTCTCAATCAGGCGTTCGGCATTGTGCCAAAGAGCTTAGATGGGTTTGAATCGACCGTGGATCTACGCTTGGGAAGCGTTAGTTGCTGTTCTACCGTTCATAGAATCTATCCCGGCAGCATGGACTTTGAAAGTTGCCGAGGCATGAGGACTGAACAAAGAAGCTTTTATTGAGGAGGCGGCCAAAGTATGGCAAAGCGAATGTAGCGCAGGTCAGGGGAGTAATTCAGCCTATCCTGACCTGGTAACCTCTCCCAACGCGAAGCATTTCGAATTTTGACATACTCAGCTATACTGATTCTTCGCTCTTTCTGAGCATTAAACCTGCAGGAGTCAATAATGAGAAAAAAATATGTGTTCGGTTGTTTGCTGCTCGCCATTGCTTCTACCGCTTCCGCAGATGTTCTAACTTTCGAAGGTTCGAGTAATTCTTGGCTTGAAAGTGTGGGGGCGGCTCAAGTCACCACCATCACTTTCGATTCCATACCGGGATCTACTTCGCATCCGATAACAGGAACAGAGTTTGTATCTTTTGCCGGAGGGCCGATATTTACCTCTGTGGTGGGTGACGGAGTGTACGTCGGTAAGCTCGCCAGCGATCAGATCCCTAATCCGCCCAGCGCTCCCAATATGCTTTCACCCAGCAGCTGCTCCCCGTCATGCGAGGGAGTCATACGACTGTCTTTCGATATACCAATGAGGGCGGTGGGAGCCACTTTTGTGGATGTTGAGAACGAATTTTCCCTTACAGGATATTCTCTTGTTCCTGATGCGCCAGCGCCTACCATAGTCTTTACCTCAGCACCGGGTGATCTCAGCTTTAGCTTTCTGGGATTTGTAGCTGACAAACCATTTACTTCGGTAGATATTCACTTCACTACAGGTTCCAGCATCGACGGGGCTTTACTTGATAATCTGATGTATGCGCCCGTTCCGGAGCCTGAAACCTACGCCATGCTAATGACGGGGATTGGTTTGATAAGTATTATCGTGCGTCGCAAGCAGAGAATCGCATAGATTTTTTTATATTACCTGGATCGCAATGGCCTGGTAGAGAGCAAGCTGTAGGCCATTTCTTTTTATGCAAACCCATCAAAGCAGGCTTATTGCCTGTTCCTAAGAAACACACTCGGCAACTACCGAGTTTTGCGGTCGTAAAATTAAGCCAAACTGTGCTGCTCGACGATGTAGCTGCTTAAGCACGCGTTCCCGGTATTGTTGTTCATAGTGGTCGGCGCCGGGGTCTTTGTAATCCATGCCAAATCGCATGGCATTGTAGAACAGCACCGCGATTTTACGCGCTGTTGCCGTCACCGCTTTAGCATTACCAATCCGTGCGGCAAGTCGACGGTAGAATGCGCCGAGTGCAGTATTGGTACGTCCTACCGTGACGGCTGCTAATCGTAAAGCTGCTGTGATCCTATTGCTGGTCTTACGAGTATACGCTGAGAGCACTTTACCTCCGCTAATTCTACAACCTGGCGAAAGCGTGAGCCACGAGGTGAAATGCTTGGAGGTACGCCAACGAGAAAGATCAGTACCGCATTCAGCAACCAAACGCAGTGCGAGAAAAGGACCAATGCCGTGAATTTGTGTCAGATCAGTTCCGGCCAATTGATACATGGCTGAACGAACATCGAAGTTTACATCGTTGGGTTGGCTGGTACGGTGGCGCGCCTTGGGCAAAGGTGCTTCTGGCTTTTGCCGGTTTGCGTTAAGAGCTGCAACGACTTGCTCAATCTGTACATCACATTCCGCTACACATTCCTGATAGAAGTCATATAGCGCGAGCGCTTGCTTTAATGCGAATACATGTTCCGGCTGATAGTTGCCCACTAAGGCAGCACGCACTGTCTCGACACTGGACTTACAACGAATATCACGCATTGCCGCCAATATTTCAGGATCGCGTACACCAGCAACGATGGCACGAATGATTTTCATGCCTGTTGCCCCGGTAATGTCGCTGATGACGTGATGCAATTGCAAGTTCATGAAGGTCAATGCCTTCTGCATATGCTGAATATGTGCTGCCGCGTAATCCAGATGTCGCTCGCGTGAGCGCAAATAGGCTCGCAATGCAGCGATGTCGCGCGAAGGGCGAAAGCTTGCGCGTAGCAGCCCACAAGCATGAAGCCTCTGCAGCCATTGAGCATCGTTAACATCGCTCTTTCTGCCCGGAACAGCGCGCACTTCACGTGCATTGGCGAGAATGACATCGATACCGCGCGACTCAAGAATCTCGTATGCCGCAACCCAATAAACGCCTGTCGATTCCATCGCGACAGTCTTAATGCCTATGCTGATGAGCCAATCAGCCATTCGCCGCAAATCACCGGTGAATGCTTGAAACGTGCGCACCGACTCGTCGCTAAGATCGGGACTGACTGCGACGACATGAAATCGAGACCCAATATCAATGCCTGCGGCAAACTCATGAATAATGGGTAACCCGGCAGGCTTGGACTTCGTTCTATTTCCTGACATGATCCGCCTCCTGAAGAATAAATACGCAGGACGGGGACTCGGATTAAATCAATTTCCTAAACGGGGTCACCCGAAGATGCCGCCACAGATGGGTCCGCAGCTTCCCCTGGGCCAGGTTTTTTGACGGGGTCGATGCCTCCAAGAAGCTGACGGCCACTGTCCTCGCGCTATTGCAGTGTACTCGCCTGATGTTTCTATGCATAAGGGGCGCGGTGAGCCGGGGAGGCCGTTTTTTAACATGGCTTCAGCAGCCTGAAATGGAAGACGTGGAAGGCATTGTGTAAGAACCTGCGTTTGAAAATGGTTCGACCTGCATTCAGTGCGAATTTGGGCCAGGAATAACTGCAACTATCCGCCCCCGCAAACCGGGATTAACTGCAAATGAACCTGCATTTATCTCCGCCGGCCTGCATTTGATCTTCGCGAACCAGGAATAAGTGCGACTGACGGGCACTCATCAGCCATCCTGCTCCTGCTTGCGGAAAATTCATTTTTTTACTTCGTTTTACCCTTGCCCGGCGGCGCCGCTGGCCTGAATTAATAAAATAACGGTTCAGGGGACTACATTCGCCCTGGCGAACCAGATAAGTGCAATTCAGAAATGCCCCAAGCGCTGGTGCAACAAACGACTCCTTTTGCAGCAGTAAAACTGACAAGGCTACGTTGTTGTTTTAAAGAAGGCGTCAGGACGAACCGCATCTTTACCGATAAGGTGTCCGGCAGCCATGTAAACCGCGAAGGCCTCCAGATGCTCCGGCTCAAGGTCGAGGAAGGCGATGTCATCCTGGTGAAAAAGCTCGACCGGCTTGGCCGCGACACAGCAGACATGATCAATCTCATAAAGGAATTCGGTGAGGTGGGCGTGGCCATTCGCTTTCTGGACGATGGAATCAGCACCGAGGGGACGATGGGCAAGATGGTGGTCACCATCCTGTCAGCCGTGGCCCAGGCCGAACGGCAGCGGATACTGGAGCGCACCAATGAGGGTCGCCTGGAGGCCAGAGCCAAAGGAGTCAGGTTTGGCCGTAAGCCCACAGTAGACAAAAATCGTGTCCACTCACTAAACGCTCTTGGCGCAGGGGCGACAGATATTGCCAGGCAAATGAAAATAGGCCGGTCAACTGTTTACAAAATACTCAATGAGAAGGGTTAACGGTATGACTTCATCCGAGTGAAGATTGTCATAGTTTCTTGGCGTACGTTTTCGTTCCGTTGGACTTCAAACCCTTATTCCTGTCATCTCGAAATAACGTAAACCCTCTTTACCCTTATCAATAACGTGTTCGTCGAGCGCTTGTGGAAATCGGTGAAATACGAACGGGTCTATCTGCACGCCTATGATTCGGTCACCGAAGCCAGGACGTCAGTCATGCAATACATAAACTGGTACAACCGATCCAGACCACATTCGAGTCTGTGCAGGAAAACGCCTGATGAGGCTTATGCCGTGATGCTGCCGACGGTTAAACTGGCAGCGTGAGAATCAGCAGAGATTCCACTTAAAAAACTCGGGCCCCCTGTTCAAACGAGTGGAGCCAGCTCTTTCATAAAATTTTCTTTTTGTACTTGTATTTTCCCAAATGTAATCTAGTCTGGATGAGGTTGCCTATTTTTCGGCAACCTTTTGATATGGCCTCCCTTCACTATGCGGTTTCTGTTCTATATACAACGCGCTTTTTAAACTCATTAACACAACAGGAATATGAAATGAAAAAACTAACGGTTAACCTCGCCCTATGCGCATTATTCAGTACCAGCTTTGCAGCTCACGCCGCTTTGGAGGATCTTGGCAATGGAGTCATTGAGGATACTGACCTTGGTATTGTTTGGCTGGCAGATGCAAATTATTCGCAGACATCCGGATACAATACCAACGGGGTCATGAATTGGAGCGGAGCAAATACTTGGGTGAGTCAGCTTGACGTAGGGGGATATGATTGGCGTCTTCCTACGACGAGTGAGTTTGTGCATTTGTTCGATGAACTGGGCGGAGTGACAGGCACCAATATTTATACTACCCATACCAATGCGCCCTTCGCCCTGTTCAGTAATATCCAAGCTGCCACTTATGGAAATATTTACTACTGGACATCGACACCGACTAATGATGTTGATACTCATTCGATATTCGACTTCAAGGGCTTTGATTCTACTGGGAATAAGAATTCAGGATACTTTTCGATGGCTGTCGCAAGCATTCCAGAACCCGAAACCTACGCCATGCTCCTGGCCGGGTTGGGTTTGCTTGGTTTTGTCACTCGGCGCCGACAAAACTCCTCCAAGTAAACCAAATGGGGGCTAACGCCCCCTTTTTTCATTTAGCGGCCATTAATCGACCCCCCCTGTTTCGGGATTCCATTTGAGAATTGACGGGTTAAGAAATTTATCAACCTCTTTGGCGGCGTCAGCAATTGGCATTCCTAAGCACTTACCCTTTAGCGACTTTCACAAACATTGCTCCTGACCCCTATTCCTGTTTTTGCCCTGACCCAGTTCCTGCACCAGTCCCTCCGCAGCTTTCGGCCCCTGCTGCCTGAAATACTCCCGTATCCTCTCCAGCTCCCGCGCCCGCTCATCCTTTGGAAGGGTATTGAACCGATCTATCGCTTCACGTGCGCTCTCCGGCAGTGCCTTCCACTGCGCTCCGGCATCGGTGTAACCCTGCATGCCCCTCTCCCGCTTGAAGGCATGAACCTTCAAGAGTGAAAGGACCCGGTTGAGGTTCGCTTCCAGATAACGCTCCGCCCGCTCCTGCTTCATTTTTTCCGCATGTTTCTGCTCAAGCTTAGCCACCTGCTCGCGCACCGGCTTCTGCTCGATCTCTATACGCTGTCCGATGTCAGCGGCAATATGCTCGGCCCGGCTTCTCGCATCGTTGACCTCGGGCTTAAGATCCTCGGCCCGCAACCGGGCTTCTTCCCTGGCCTGCTCGCGCTCGATCAGGTAACTGGATGGGATCAGTCCCAGATCGTGCGTCCTGGCCCGCAACGGATGGGCTTTGCGCCAGGCGTGGATTTCCAGCGTGGCCCGCTGCATCTTTTCCTGCGCCTGCCGCATCTGATACGACAGGGAGGCATGGATCTTTCGCGCA
>Ga0182738_1007123_pt1 | contig 11424 bp, 2 predicted proteins | sample eDN5th30CBELigMG_FD_128876 | JGI IMG/M metagenome (GOLD analysis project Ga0182738, IMG submission 128876) | Enriched Miracle-Growth compost microbial communities from Emeryville, California, USA - eDNA 5th pass 30_C BE-Lig MG (version 2)... ...
CAATTGTGGTCTTGTGCGCTTTAAATGAACTGGTAACCACTCCCATAAGGTCTCAAATTCTTGGGATTTAAACGTATTTGATGGTGATGACATCATTGGAACTGGAAGGTATAATTTCTTTGATTCAGGAGCGTGAAAACTCTCGGGATGGATCGATGGCAGTTTCCTTTTAAAAGAACGAAACTTTAGTGTGGTATACGCCGTATTCAACAAATTATCAAACTCATCCTTTGTCATTTTTCGACATTTTTCCTTCAATAAAGGAAACACAGCTTCCATATTATTGCATGCAAGGATATCCTTTTCGTACATCTTGAGAATAGCCAGACAGAATCGATAATAAATCTTGATTCCTTCATTTAGATAAGCCATAAAAATTCTCAACGCCAGCGGAAGAGGCAAAATTCCCAAAAATAATGTCTTGCAAAGCTCCCAAAATAACTGATTACAGTCATAATGCTTCCCTTGTAAATGCTTCCAAAGACCACGAAATCCGCTTCTATGAGCCCTCATGTAAATACATTGAGACTCCAAAAACACCTCATACTCTTCTTTCTTCATTGTAAAGTACCATTTTAATGTCTTTATATTCTCCTTGTCTTCAATAAGATTCTGCGATCGATCAATCATCTCCTTTACAACACAATAACCCTCGCTTTCCGTCATGAAAACCAACAATAAAGAAACAACTTGAGATAAAATTGGGCAATATTCTAGTCTTGGAATATTCTTATCAAAGACCCACATTATTCGCTTCAATGCCATTATCCCTTCTTCATTCAGATAGTGAACAGGCAAAACTTCTTCTATCTCGTTAGAATAGCTGAAAAGAGGGACATTTTTGAAGGTCTCTGGGATGTGATCAGCAAATGCCACTTTTGATGCACATTCATATTCGATATTTGCTGAATAGCTATTCCTCTCAAAAATGTCAAGAACCACATGCCTCAGTTTATCCAATGGGATTCCTGCACGAATCAATAATTTTAGATGCGGAGCAATGGGCTGAGGATGATGGCTGTGGGAATTTTTATCTGGGTGAGAATCATTCTCATCTGTAGCATATTCCCAAATCTCATTCAGAAGTACTTGTTCTCTGAGATACTCTTTATATTCTGCGAAAAACTTTTCAGAATTGACAAGTTGGTGTTCTTTTTCGATCCACTCATGATGAGAAATTTGGCTCAACAGGTCATGGAAATGTTCAAGATCTTTACAGCTGACTGGGGAGTTTTCAGTTCGATGTGAAGGAGGCCTTGTAGTCAGGCTCTTTTTTGTGGGGCTATTGGTGAGAATTGGGTTGGAGCATTGAGATCCCATTTTGTAGCGCGAATTGGAAAGAATTAATAAAGTCAATATTTTTATTTAAACAGTTGGTCCAAGTCGTATAAATTATAATTTTGCCCTTTATGTGCACAAAGGACAGGCTTCGAGTTTTATTAATAAATGTTGAGCTAATTCAATAGTTGATTAAACTCAAAAATATTAATTAATGAGAGAATTGATGGAAATTTATGAAGAATTTTGACAAAGACCTCATTCAAGCTTTTATTTATTTTATCATTTCTTACTCCCTTGAAATTTTGAGTCCAAACAAATTTTTTTTAATTTCCTTGAGAGTCATGATTGGGTTGACTCTAATAATTTATGAAACTTACAAGATGGCACAGGATTTCAGAATTCCTGGAAATTTCATGGAAGGTACACGATCAGAAAAATGTTAACCTTTTTCAGGCTTTGAAACTGTTGAAAGTCAAACAATTTATCTTGATAAATTACTCAAATATTGGACTGCGTTATTTGGAAGAGGGCCTTCAACCACTCACTTCCTTGCAAGAGATCTCCTTAGATTTTACCAAGTCCGTCAACTTCGATTATACCAGAAAAACTCATTTATTGGATAGTTGTGAAAAGATCGCAAATCGAGGGTTGAACGACTTTGGAGAGTGCTTCCAAGCACTCAACTCCTTAAGGAAGATTGTTCTTGATTTTACCATATCAGTAAATTCAGATCAGCTCATCTCACAAATTTATCCAATAGATGTAATGCAATCACAGATGATGGACTGGACTATTTGAGACAAGGCTTTGAAACAATCACTTCTTTAGAATCTATTTCCCTCCAAGCTATAGAGTAAGTCAATTAAAGGATGCTAAATGAGTTACTTGTTGAATAGTGAACACTGCATTACAGAAGACGGGCTGATTTATTTGGATCGAGGATTCCAGAAATTGAATTCCTTAAGGAATATTTCTCTTCGCTTTGAGAAGGAGATTAAATCGCATTCTTCAAGTTATTGACGAAATAACTGTCATGGGACCCCAGAAGATGATTTGTGGTGCTTGAGAACAAGTCTTATGAAACTCCCGTCATTGACTCTCTTCAGATCTCTCCTTTGTAAATTGTACTGAATAAATATCATTGTTCTTTTGTGTGCACATCTTTATTTTTCCTCAATCCATCTTTCCTAATTTTTGAAAATCTCTGAACAAAAATAGTTAGAGTTGGAGTTTTTCCAAATTTGAGCTTGATTTATAGATCTATATTGGGTGATATTTTCTTTGTTTTTCTTAAGAAAAAGAAAACATGAAGGATTTATCAAAATGCAAACGAACTGATTTTTAAAAAAATTCAAACAGTTTTTTCAAAGTGAAGTGATCTCATTTTTTCTCCCAGTCCAACTCCATCCCTCTGATTAACGAATGAAAATCTCTCTTTGAGCTCTATGGACTATTTTTTTGAAAAAACTCGATTTTTGAGAGAAAGATCCCTCTATCAGGAAAAAGGGAAATGGACGATATGACTTGAATTATTTAAAATTTTTAGAAGAATTACTATCTGACAACCTCTCCAAAAAATGAAGGCCAACACCCAACACTTTTTTGAGATTTGAAGAGCCCAAGTCCAGTCAGCAAGAAGGAAAATTTACCTCATTATTCACAAAGCAAAACATCATAATTATTTTAATTTTTTCATAAAGAAGAGTCAACGAGGTCAAAAATAAATCCGAAAAAATATCATTCGAAAAGGTTTTGATATCTTTCTCTTCACCCCTCCTCATCAGGTCAAGGGCACCAAATGATGCAAATCCCAGTCGAAGAAGAAATCCGAGCAATAAAGAAAATCAATCCAATTAAAAAGTAGATCCCATCTCTTAGAGTTCACGCCATCTAACTTTGATAGCTCTATCATAGAGTTCACCAGGCCAAAGGCCATCAGATATCATTTAGTAAAGAGAATACAAGGGAAGACTTGGGGGCTGAACCGAATCAGGTAAGAAAATATCATACTGAAACGTAATATCAATAGGACTATGAGTGGAATAACTTTTGAAAGAGCTCTTTCAAATCTCAAGAGACAACAAAAACGTGTAGGAAAGCTCTCAATCAAAGTGTAGTGTGATAAGAGGAATAAAATCTCTTAATTTGAATAGACCTGAAAATATAAAAAGATTCCATCATGTGAGCACAGTTTTCGTCGGAAAGGGAACTTCCTTAAAATCCCTCTCCTTAAACTTTAACTCGTAAGTGATAGATTCAGTCAGGCCAAACAAACTCCATTCATTCAATAGATGTGCGCATATCACAGATACTGATCTCGACGATTTGAGACAAGGTCTTCAAAAGCTCATCTCCTTAGAATCTCTCTCTTTAAGCTTTTTCAAGTCAGTAAATTCAATGATATATCATCGATAAAATCGTAGTTGTGAAAGAGTTACAAATGCTGGAATGAATTATTTGAGACAGAGCCTGAAAAAGCTCATCTCCTTGAAATCTCTCTTTCTCAGGTTCAACTGGTAAATAAATTCACTCTGACCAGATTCTTCATCTTTTGAAAAGGTGCGACGAAATCACGGGCGCTGGACTGAAATTCTTAACGCAAAGTCTTCAAAGGCTTACTTATTTAGAGCAGATTTGTCTCGATTTTAGCGAGTCAGTAAATTTATCCAGATCACAAAAATCATTCATTTCACAGCTGTAAAGAAATCGCAGATGACAGACTCGTCTCTGTGAAACAAGTTCTCAAGCAGCTCACTTCCTTAAAACATCTCACTCTCAACTTTTCGGGGTCAGTTGATTTCAGTGTTGGGCCACAAACTCATTTATCACATAGGTGCAAAATCACAAACACTGGACTTGACTCTTTAAAACAAGGTCTTCAGACACTCATTTCTTTAAGACATATCCACCTCGACTTTAGTCAGTAAAAGGATCTACATCAAATAAATTCTAAGTTGCACACAACAGGTGTGGTGAAATTACAGATGCTGGCTTGGAATTTCTCAAACAAGGCCTCCAGACACTCACTTACTTACAAAACATCCTCCTCGACTTCCACATGTCAGTCAATTTTTCTCAGATAAAAGAAGTCATTTATTTAATAGATGTAATGGAATTACAGATATTGGACTTGGACACTTGGGCCAAACCTTTCAGACATTCAATTATTTAAAAAAGATTGCACTTTGGTTTCTTGAGTACCGAAAATCAGACCAAATCAAGTTTCATTTTCATAGATGCAATGGTGTCACAGATGAGGGAGTTAGATCTTTGATACAAACGCTCCCTCCCATAGAGCAACTCACTCTAAACTTGAATGAGTCAGTAACCTCAATCATTTCTCGTGTAAATCATTCGACCCATAGATGCAATGGTATCACAGATCTTGCACTAGAGTCCTTGAGTCAAGTCTTTCAAACAATCAATTCCTTAAAATATATCAATTTGGACCTTGGGTAAGCAAGTTCAACCAGATTCAACCAATTCTTTTTCCATAGATGTAAAGGGATTACAAATGATGGGCTGAGCTTTTTGAAAGAAGGTCTCAAATGTCTCACATCTTTAGAATATCTAGAGATCAAATTTAGTGGGTAAGTTGAATTCAACAAGATCACAAAAATCATTTGTTGAATAGATGTAAAGGCGTCACAGATACTGGGCTTTGCTATTTGAAACAAGGCATCCAGACACTGACTCATTTGAGGCGCGTTTCTCTTAAATTTTTCCTGTTCGTCAACTCAATCTTGTCAGAAAAAACATGACTTGAATAGGTGTCATAAAATCTCAAGTGCCGGACTCCACTCTTTGAAAGAAGGCTTGCAACCACTCACCTCCTTAAGGGACCTCTATCTTGATTTTACCAAGTCCGTAATTTGAAGAGCAGCTCAGTTAACCGCAATAGATGTGAGGCAATTACTGATGATGGGTTGGATTATTTAAGACAAGGCCTTGAAGCACTCACTTCCTTAGAATCCATCTCTCTGAACCTGAGCGGGTAAGGCAATTGAATTAGATCAAATAAATAACTTGTTTGGATAGGATATCTTGTATCACAAAGGATGGCCTGGCTTATTTGACAGAAGCATTCAAAACGCTCAATTCCTTAAAGAATATCTTTCTCCACTTTAAAGGGTAATTGAATCATTTTTCTTCAAGTTGTTTATGAAATAGCTGTGACGAAATCACAGAATATGATTTGCGCTGTTTGAGAAAAAATCTTCGTAAACTCCCGTCAATATGCTCTCTTCAGGTCTCCCCTTCCTAAATCAGACAAAATATTTCCAATTTTGTCACTCTGCATGAATGCATATACACTTCCTTTTCTTCAATTCGTACTGTATGAAAAGGTTTAGTTAAAGCTTTGAATTGATTCAAGAGGAAAAGATGAGAAAGACTCTTATGAAAAAATTCGCTAGCTGATTTCTGCTAATTTAGTAATGCATAAATGTGAAAATTCATTTAAAACTTTTGATTTTCTACGATTAATGACTTCCTTTTGATAAATTAAACTTTCCTTTCATTCTCTAAACGTTTCTTCTGTCCAAAAATATCTCTCGCTCAAAATTCTCTTTGAAGGAAAAAACTTCTAAAAAATCAATATCTCAATGTCTTTGGGGAGAATAAAATGTGACTCAATTCTGAATGTAAATCAGGAAACGATTGAAGAGAAGAAAGGCCAATTTGTCAAATGAATTTTTTGTGAAAGTTCAAGAATAGAAGTTTTTCTTGGATCTCATTATTTGAAAGCTTGGTAGGAAGAAAAATTGACTCAAAATAGTGAGTCTTCAAGTTGGATATCAAGAATTTTCTTTTAACAAAAAAAAGTTTAATTTACCGATTTCAAGAGGAGTTTTATGAAAATATTTTGTTTGAATTCTTTCTGGACGAGAAGTTCCACTTTAAAACAACAGATTTAGAAAATCTTGCTTTTTGTCATCACCAAGTTGGAGGCATGTTTTGTTTTTCTTAATCACTGATTTAAGAAATATTTTCTATTGTAAAATTTCGTTCTGAATAAAATTTTTGAGCTATTTTCTTGCATTCGAAAGAAAAAGCTGATCAAGTAAGGAGGTTTAAATATTATATTTAAACTTTGTTGTCGAAATAATAAAGCTTCTTGATCCAAAAGTACTCAGAATTTTTCAAAAGGCAAAACAAATTACCCGTTCCAATCGTTCAAAAAAGGTTTTCCTGTGAAGCTTTCTTCAAAAACAGAATTCAGAAATGAAAAAATATCTAAAGCTTCTCCCAACAGAAAATCAAATTTTTTATATCAGGATTTCTCTACTTCTGAATAAGTCATCCCCAACTTCTTAGGAAAAAACTTTCAAAGTTCCTCGTCCTTTGGGCTGTGCTTTTTGAGGGAGAAATAGTCGAGGCGGATTTCTTTCTAATGAGCACAATTTTTTCAATATATGAAGAAAAAAAATGAAAGAACTTTTTCAATTTCTTATTCGTATGAATTCAAGTTTGTATAAAAGAATTTCAACATAAAAGTATATAAAAGCTTTTTTGTTGAAACGAGAATCGACAAGCTCATTCAGAGTGAAACAAAAGTCTCCGCCAACTGTATATTTTGTTCAAGAAAATTTATGAATTTCCTTTTTTCAAGGCGAAAAAGAGTTCTATCTTGATTGAAGAGAAATATGTTTCCTTACAGTCAAAGAAATAATCCAAATATTTTTTAAAGAAGATTTTTGTAAAAGAGTTTTTTTCAAAAGCCTCCGTTTGTCTACCAGATGATTTAGGTTTTCTCTCCAAAGTAAAAAGTCCTCTCAATGATAGATGATTGAATGACCAAGTTTTCATATCAAATAGAGCAATGTAATAAAAGTTTTTTTGTTAATTATCATGAATTATTAATCTAATCATTTCTTATAAAAAATCTTATTATTAATTATAGTCAATTAGTAAGGTTTATAGATTCAACTTCTTAGTTACCCAAGAAATTGCTCTTTCTGGTCAACTCATGAACATCTTGAGCAGCCTTGATACCATGACTCACCATCTTCCCATAATCCTTGTTCTTCACATCACGATAAATTTCAAGGCCATCATGAATCAAATTTCCAAGAACTCTGAATTCATTGTCTCCCTCGTCATCTAATCCCAAAACACCAGCCTTTCCAGAGTCACCTCTCTTCCAATCTCTGAGTCCATAAAGATCATTGTCTTCTTCACTGTCTAATCCCAAAACACCAGCTTTGCCAGAGTCCTTATCGCCTCTTTTCCAGTCTCTGATGCCATAAAGATCGTTATCTTCCTCACTATCCAAACCCAAAACACCAGCTCTGCCAGAGTCTTTCTCTCTTCTCCAATCTTTCATTCCATAAAGATCATTGTCTTCTTCACTGTCTAATCCCAAAACTCCAGCCTTTCCAGAGTCACCTCTCTTCCAATCTCTGAGTCCATAAAGATCATTGTCTTCCTCGCTGTCTAATTTCAAAACATTGGCCTTGTCTCCTCCTCTCTTCACATCTCTAAGTCCAAAGAGGTCATTATCGCTCTTGGCATACTTATGGCGGAGCAATTTTGAGACCAAAGCTTCAAGATCTCTCTTGGCATGTTGAACATCATAGGAACCGGTGTGCTTTCTGTTCAAAATGGAGAAATTACTACGAGTAGCGCTCTTACCATGATGATTTTCTTCATCAGTCTTTTCACCTTCCTTTCTATCGAAAATACTAAAGTTGGATCTCTTTGGCTTGTTGGGATTCTCTTCTTCTTCTTCTTCTTCGGCTTTAGGTTGTTCAGCTGGAAGGACAGAGACAATTGGAATTCTAGTTCTGACATCAAGAATTTGTCTCTCAGGGATAGAAACCACCTTAGGTTGGGTTTTCAAATACTCCATCACGGTCATAAGCTCATCATCTGCTTCAACTCTCTCAGTAGTTTCGCCCTTTCTCTTGTTGAAAATTGAGAGTTTTGATCTTGATTCGGATTTCTGGTTGGCACCAAAAAGATCGTCATCGTGGAACAAAGGTTGAGTGTTGTGGAGCAGGGGTTGAGTTGATTTGAAAGGCATGGTCATGAACTCCGTGTCTTCGAAATCTGAGGCAAGACTGAGTCCAGCGATAGCAGCTAAGGTGACAGCTTTTTTCATTCCCAATTTTTCTTTATTAAAGTAAAAATTAATCGAGGAAGTATTAAATATGACGAGATTTTGGTTTTGATAAAAAATAACAAAAGGGAGAGAGAATTTTGTGAGCTTTGGTGCAAAGGTTGTTTTAATTATTTTGAATTAAAATCAATAAAACTGTGAGTGCAATAAAAATTTAACATGACTTCTAAATTTTAAAACCTTGTTTATTCGTTCAACAAAATTCCATCCGAAGAAGACCAGAAACAATTTTCCTTTAAAAACTATGCTTTTCTCTTTCAAATACTGTGTTACTTCCACTCTATAACTGTCAAAATTCTTCAATAAACTATTCATCTTTCTCTGATCACTTCGATAGACTTTTGATGTTTAATGCATTGATTCGAAGAAAAAACAAGGAGCTGTCAAAGTTCTGATAAACTCAGTAGATCCCAGATATATGATATAAACCAAGAAATCTCTCTGTTTTCTTTACACTTAGTCCCATACTTCAAATAAAAGACGGAAAAGCAATGTCATAATTTCGATAATGTTGATTTTTGAGATAGTTTTGAGGGAAAAGAAGAATTCCTTTCAAACAAATGATTCAGCCGCAACGAATATTGGCAATAAAACAATCAAAGAGAAAAAAATGTAAGGCTGTAAAATAGCAAAAAATTTTTCTAAGTAAACTCACCCTCTATGATTAAATGGAAAAGAAGAAGGGAAATTTTCCCGTGCCTCTTAATGGAACAGTTACAAGGGAAACATTTTTAGAAAGTTTCCTCGACGAAAAAGTGTCTAACTTAAGCAGCTAGCAAGTTTAATTCGATTATTTTATCCCAGAATATACAGCTTTTCATTAAAGTCTTCAAGTTTTAGATTTTATTAAAACACGTCATCCTCACCCTCAAATATTTATATTTATCACTTCACGGGGTCAGGGAATCTGAACCTCTTTTTTCCACAGTACTTGTCCCAAGCCGGAAAGATTCATAGTTGTTTCATTTGAATACCTGCATCCTTTCTCGCAGTCACCTCGGAAAATCTCTTTCCCATATATTTTCTTTCAAAATGTGAGATTTGGCTTTTTATTGAAGGAAAAAAATTTTAAGGAGTTTGAGCTTTGAAACGTCCATCAATATCTTGATTTAAATTTTTTCCTGAAAGGAAAGATTTTTCGTGATTTAATTCTGAAAGTTGTCCTGTTAGTTTGATCAATGCCAACAAATTTGAACGGGATATTGTTTATTCAAGAAAATTTTTTCTAATCAGCTTTGATGAGAGCCAAATTCTTCCATCTTCACGAAAACGATGGAAAGATTATTTTTTCTGAACAAAGCGCCAAACTTTAATTCATATCTTTTTTCTCTCAAAGATTCTCCAAATCTCCTTTGAATCTTCGAGAGTCTTCTTTCGTTTGTAAGTTTTTTTTTCAAGTTTCTCATTTTGATAGAATTTTTTCCTTTGCCTTTCCCGAAAAAAAGAATCCTGCTTTATTCTTTTCATGAGGAGTTGATCCTACAAAGTCAATTTGAATTTTGAAAATGAAGAATCAGGAGAGCGGAGAAATACTGAAATGCCTTAATTCCACAGACTCGGAACACAAATTTTTTGGGTAGTTCTTTGAGGCTCTTGATTCGAAGAAGAGCCTTCATTTTCATTAATAGAGCAACCTGAAACATAAACATGATAAAAAAAACCATTTACAGTAGACTTAAAGTCTCGGGAATTCAACAAAAGAGCCAAATTATCATGAAAAAGACTTTTTTTTGAATTCACAAAAAGCATCAAAGATTTCGATCCAAAACAGATTTAAAAAAAAAAATTGATCATCGATCCCTTTCAATCCAATTTTCTCCCAAAAAATTCTTCAGAATTTTAAAATTATTTCTGTTTTTTATTTTACAGATCTGAATCTGTGGAACTGAGAAACTTTTAACGATTGTTAAGATTTTTTTCTTTGTAGACCAAGACGAGATCTGTGAATTCGCACATTGGATATTCTCAAAGACAATTGCTATGTCTTAGGACCAAAGATGAAATAAAGCAAAATTCACCTTTTAATAATGAATAATGATAGAACACTTTTGTCATGAATTAATGTTCTCAAGGTGAAGGCTGCAAATATCCACTTCACTTGCATGTAGGTTAGGACACCTATTCAATTACTTATTCTCGTGGCCTGATCGAATTTACAAACATCTCCATATTGATAAAAGTCAAATTCTTTTCCTTATTTCTAACTTCACAAATTTTTAAACATCTCCAAAACCCAAAAGAATAAAAAATTCTTCATCCATCCCAAAGGCCAGAATTTTTCTTTCCAAAAATTTCATTTGGAGATAGAGTGAATTCTTTGAATAAGAAAAATTTCTCAACACTCAGCCATTCACCTGTGCGAATTTTCGAAGATTTCATTTTCTCTTTTCCGAGACTATTTTCTATTTTTTAAAAGATTTAGGGAGAACCTGACTTGTTTTGGCTTTAAAGAATTTTTTAAAGGAAATTCCACTCCTGAAATCATGAAATCTTGAGTCAAAACTCTTGAGGAATTTTCTTTCGGAATTTTTCAGGAAAAATTTGGAAGGAAAATTTATTTCAGCTCATTTATCTCTTGATCAATTTTACAGAAATTTCTCTGCATCTTTCCTATCGGAATGAAGAAATTGGAAAATGTTTTTCAGAATAGCAGTCGGATCCCTGACACATAACAAGACAAACACTTGCCTGAAAAATTAAAGGAGCAGAAAAATTCAAATTCATGAATTCTCCTTGATAGAATAAAATCAAGGAGATTTTTGTTTCATCATCTTCGGAATTTTGCTCTGACTTTAAACTTTTTTGAGTCCCAAATTCCAAAGGTCTAAGTTTCACAAAAAAGTTTAGCTTGCTGAAAGTTCAAATTTAAATCTTCTGTCATCATTCTCTTTTTTTAAAGTGATGTGACTCGCAAATACTCCTCACTCTTTGACCAAAACTCTCAAAGGCCTGTTCTTTTTATCTTTTAACTCTTTGATAATTAAAATGTCATCAAATATGGTAGGATTCGATTGAGACATTAA
>Ga0182738_1007124_pt1 | contig 11423 bp, 8 predicted proteins | sample eDN5th30CBELigMG_FD_128876 | JGI IMG/M metagenome (GOLD analysis project Ga0182738, IMG submission 128876) | Enriched Miracle-Growth compost microbial communities from Emeryville, California, USA - eDNA 5th pass 30_C BE-Lig MG (version 2)... ...
ACAAGTCGTCTTGGATCTACCAAATCAAAAGTATTGCTCTCAATATCAGCTTATTCTTACCAAAATAGTGTGCTCCGTAATGATTGCGCCAGAACACGAGGCAGTTCCTTTACAAATAAACTTGGTGTCAATCTTGAAAAACTGCTCACCTTCTACTGCAAGAGAGAAAATATTAGTTACAAGCAAGGGATGCATGAGTTGGCTGCCCCTTTTGTTTATTTTTTGGAAAGTGAAATTAGTCTCTCAGAGTCATACAATCTTTTTGCTCTTTTTGTTGAGCGATTCTTGCCCAACCTTTATATTGAAAAAGATTTTATTGGGCTTCAATGTTGTCTCAAAGTCCTCAGCTTGCTTCTAAAATACCATGATATTGGTCTCTACACATACCTCACTGAAAATTTCTTCACTCCTGAAATCTATGCCACACCATGGTTTTTAACCCTCTTCTCCAGCAAGCTCAAATTAGACATTGTATATTTGCTATGGGATCTCTATCTTGAAGAACAAGATCCATACTTTGGCTTGTTTGTTGCAGTCGGTCTTTTGATTGAGAATAGATCCTATATTATGGGTTCAGACCTTGCCAATGTCCCTGAAATCTTATCCAATCTCACCATTCAAAATCATGTCCAACTTAAACAAGTTTATTCAAGGTTTTATTTCAGTTGAAAAGCATCTTTTGTAACACTCCCCTAGAGCAAAGAAAGTCAAGCTTAATACACCATTATCTTTCACCAAGAAATTAGATGAATTTGAGATCTTCAAAAAAGGTTAATTCTTTCATCTCTTCCAAATCCCTAATTCCCCTCTCTTCAGGTCATTGGAAAGACAAAACTCTCAAAGTTAGAATGCGTCATAGTCTTGATTATCTTGATCGTCTGAATTGTATGATGCTATCACCATATGAGCTTTTGCAGGCACTCTACCCTATCGAAGCTGGCTGTCCAAATCCAACTTGTACTCAAGCAGCCAACAAAAAAAGAGACAGAGCTAATTCCAATACAGCAGGAAACCCCTTAATTATTGATCAAAATGGTAGCAAAAAATACTTTTTTCCATTTTCATATCTCCATCTAGGCGTGAAAAAACTTTCAATTAAACTCTTGTTTCCTGATAAAAATGGATCTTTAGCAAAGGAAATTGGTCATGAACAACTCTTTCCATGCTCGATTTGTAGTACAAAATCTTCCTCTCCAAGCAGACTGATTTTTGAAAAATCCATGCCTCATCTCAGTGAATTCCTTAAAGAGAAAGCAGAAACTCAAATCAATCAAAGTTCCAAAAGTTATCATATCAACTTTGTTATCATGGACCTCAGACCAAATAAAGAAGCTGGTTATCTCCCTAGATCCCATCTGATAAACACTTCTCGGCTTCACTACGACTCAATGAACTCAATAGTTGATGAATTCCTTAAACTGAAAGGCTTTTGTCATTTTGTGTTAATGACATCCAAATACGATAGCCAATCTACGAGGCAAAAATCTGAAGAAAATATCATTTCTGATCGAGATCGACGTAATTGGTACGAAGTTCTCTTCTCCTTACATTCATAGATGCATCAGATGAAGATAACTTGGTCACTAAATTTCTCAATATCCTAGCCAAAAAGAACTTTCAAAATGTCAGCATCCTTGAAGGAGGCTTTGATGGAATCAGTCAGATCCTCAATAAAATGTCTATAGAATTTCTAAACTTCAAATCTTGGACTCCGAAAAACTCAACAAAAGTCGGGAGTTATACTGAGATCAAAGACTCTCCAAGTTATACCAACAGACAAATCAATGAAACCGGTAACTTGTTTTTTTTGAAAAAGGAATAATTCCCAATCTGAAATAGAGGGGAGAGGAACATTTAGTGATCGAATGAATGTATTAGCAATGTTAAAGTCGATGGGAAAAGGGGGTTCACCAAAATCGCTCCTGAAGACTCAGCCTCATCAAGAAGGACTCAATCCTGAAACTATCAAAAATACTGAGCAAGCAGATGAATATTCGACTCCTGCTGATCTGCTGGATGTTCCAATTGCTTCACTTCCTTATCATTCACAACAGATGAATGAAAGTCTTTTGAAAATACAAAAAGTTAGCAGATCAAAAAGTTTAGCAAAATCGCATGAAAACAATGCAAATAGTCATCATAATAAAGAAGATCTTGTGGATAGTCCTTTGTTATCAGGAGTATCTCAAGCAAAATCCACGATTTTAAGCAACAAAGAAGTTGAAGGAGGACGAATTTTAAGCAAAGTTACCTCCTCAACTCTCAGCCCAAACAAGTCTGACTTTAAATATCGATATTCCGAAAAGGGTTATGTTCTCCAAAAAGATGTAGAAGGCTTCCAAAATTATGACTCTCAAGATGGATTTGAGGCCCCAAAACTTGAGGTCACAGGAAGCGACATAGAACCTTTTGCTGCATCTCGAGAAATCTTTCGTCAGAAACATCGCTCTGCAACTGTCAATGCTGGTAACAGTGGCTCGATTTCTCCAAGTATTCATAGTAATGGAAATCTATCTCCTCTGAAAATTCACGACGGACTTGTGAAAAGTACTTTCACACCAACAGCAACACCAATGTCTAGAGATACTCCAAAAGATGCATTCTCGACTCTCGAAAAATCACCTGCTGGTGCTAGAAATTCGCATCGTGTCAATAATTCAAGTAAGCCTTCATTTTTGGTAGAAATAACACTAAACTAAGCGGGTGACACGCCATTTGGTCCTTCGATCATAATGAATTCTTGGGGATTAAATTACAGCAAAGTTCAAATAAGCAATCTAGATAAGGACCACAAAAATCTTGATACAAACGTCTCAATGCACAAAACAGACAGAGAATTCATAACTGATAGGGGTGAGCTCACCCTTAGCAAAAAGCTCAGTGATCAAAGTATTTCTTCAAATCCAAGCACAGAAAGACAAAACCCGCTCTCATACAGCTTTGTTCCTCTAGAAGTTCCCTTTCAAAATCCCAATATCACCATGAATAAAATGCTTCCTAAATTTAAAAGCACTGAAGAATTTCACCCTCAGATTCTCAATAATTCAAATTTCGTCAAAAACAATGATCAAAGTTTGTTAAGGCAACAAAGTCAAGAAAGAGTACCTCAGGACGAGAAGAATTCTTTCTACAGAGTGCATAGATTTGAAGGCAACCAAAACACAGCATCCGGCATTGTGTACAAATCTAAAGAAACTAAAACCATTGAAAAAACACCAAAAGCTCATAATGTAATCTCAAAAAATTTAGAAAAATTCTTAACTCCCTTCCCTAGGGTAAAATGATCAATCTTTCAATGAATCACGAATTATATCCTGGAGAAATTCTTAAAAAAGCTGGGATGGCCAGAAAAGAAAGTATGGAAACAAGTGTTCGAGAAGGAAACTATCAAAGCCTTTACAATAAAGATGGACGCCATTCGCACAATCCCAATATGGATAATTCTATACAGAACGATTCTCTGTATAATCAATCCTACGTTTCTTCTCAAGTCGATATCCAGTCAAAATCAAAATTATTGAGTCCTCTTTTAAAACGTGGCGCAGATGATAATAATAACTTCTTTTACAAGTATTATGAAAACAGAAATTTTTCTTTCTTTGTCTGTGATCAAGTTTATGAGCAAGCATATCCACAACTCTCAAAAGGTATCTTACTCATCTCAGAAGGTAATTTTATTCTTGTAAAATGATTCTAATTTAATCATCCAATTAGACCTTGTTATATGCGTTGCTTATAATAATCAATTGCTCAAAAATATAACCATGCTTCAGAAAGGAACTCCATTGAACCAGATCATCTCAGCTCAACAAAGAGATTCTCATATTGTTGGACCTGGAAGCTATTTGAAAAAGCTTTCAATGGACTCCAATGCTGACAGGCAACAGCAGAAAGAAATAGTCTTGTTATCTGCTTTCCCAACAAAATTCTTACTTCGCGTTACATCCAAGAAAGTTGATCCAAGGTCAATTTCTCTCTACTTTAAATTGCCCAGATCAGAAGAAGAAAGCTTCAAAAGATTTAATCGACTTGTTGATTTGCTCAATCCTGAAATTCAAACTTTGTATCACTTGTTGGGAGAAAGAGAATTCAAAAGAATACTTCAGGATATTGGTGACTCCCGAGATGCCAAGGTTTGAAGAAATATTTTTTATCTCCTAAAATTTTCCTAGAAATTTATTGAAGAGAAGTTTATCTATAATTTGGAAAATGAAAAATCCGCAGAGGAATGTATCAAGCAAATAAAAGGAGCATATAAAAATAGTAAACCTTACTAATCAATTTTTTATATGCTTGTTTTCCGTCTCTTTGCATTATTATTTTTTAAAATCTTTTTGTATTCCTAATATTTAGCTGTTTTTCTTCATCTCAAATGATGAATTTTTACAGCTTCTAATTCATAATTTACTTTATCCACTTTTTATTTTAAATCAAGGCACCAAAACGATTTTCTCTTCTTCTTTAGACTGAATACAATTTTTTCCAAATCAAACCAAATCAAATCAAAGCAATATTCTTTCTTTGATTTGATTAATTTCTTTTGTCACTAAATTTGACCTTAAGAGCTTTGGACCAATAAAAAATAAAGACTGATTTAATTTTTTATTGCTTGTTTGTTCAACAAAAACCTGTATGTTTGTGTCTTTGAGCTTGAAGTTTTGATACTCGATTAAGCAAAAATATTTTCAATTAAAACATAAAAAAAACAAGCTTCCCACCATATTCACACCCCTAACCCTAATAAATGTCTGCAAACGTATCAATTGGTGATGATAGCTTCTACAACAATCAAACCCCTTTAGTTGACAACCTCATGAGGTTTGATCAGCTTACTGAAAGAATTTCTGAGAATATCGAACTCCTTAAAGACTATATAGACATCTTGACCGAGTATCGCGAAAAGATGGGAACTAACGAAGACTCAAAAGCCATGAGAAGAAGAATGAATAATGAAATCAGTGAAGGAAACGACCTCATAAAAAGAATATTTGAAGATTTTCAAGAAATGGAGGATCTCAAGTTCAAGAGAAGAAAGGATGTTGATAACTTCAACAAGATGTTTAGAAGATTAAACAACACCTTCGATGACTACTATGACAGATTTACAAAGGTTCTCAAGGAAATCCACAGCAGAGAAAAAATCTTTCTAGAAATTAAACAGTCAATGACACTCAACCGCTCAAGTGCTTCTGACCAGTCAGCTGTCGTCACCATAACAACTGACCCTCATGCCAACCAGGAGAATGATCAAAAGGAAAGTCTCCTCGATACCGCCAATAACTTGCAATTCTATGCAAGTATCATCGAAGAAAGAGAAAACCAATTGCAAGAAGTCAGAAAGCTTGCCTCAGAGATGAATCATCTTGCCCAAGTGCAAGCCAAAAAGATCAATGAGCAAACAGATGACATAGAAGGATTGGTTGAAGATACAGCTGATGCTGAAAAAAATGCGGAAGGCGCAAATGATGAACTCTCCAAAACTTTGAAGAACCAACAAAAAACCACAAAAAAGAATCTCATCATCACTTCTATCATTGTTTTCATCTGTCTCCTTGTTATTATTATCCTTCTCTCCACATCCTAAAATGGTGAATAAAGATAAAGTACATTTCTCTTAAAGTTAATGTATATTGTTGCATACATGAGAATTCTGTATGTTTGACATTGCCCTTGCCTTATCTTATCTTACCTTAACTTGAGTTGAGAAATTTCTAAACTATTTAAAAATCATTCAGTTAGGTAGATTACTTATTACTGATAACCACTTTTATTCTCGAAAATTTTCCCAGCCCTCACATCTAGGAAAAAATATCTTTTCATCTAGTCGAGATTTTTTTTCGTTTACCCCTTTTTACCCTTGAAAGCAACAAAAAGTGGTTTGCCAAAAAATTTATTTTCTAATTTCAGTATTTATGAGATGGGATGTTACTACTAAATGTAACTAATTTTATCCGCAAGTTATTAAATTAAACAGTCTTTAACAAACAAATAAATAAATAAACAAACAATAATTTATACACACAAATACACACCCCAAAAATGGCGACAAATCAACCATTCTTGAGTCTTAACAATGACACTGGGCCTGAAGGAACTGACGGTGCAAACTATTATTTCCCTGCTGACGACAAACTTTCATCAGATAAGGAAATCTATCCCGACGAACTTTCTGATGAAGCTGGTGAAGGTCATGGACATGCTAAAGATGGTGCTAAGGCTTCTGTGTTCGGATCTGCCATGAACATTGCCAACACCATTATGGGAGCTGGTATTCTTGCTTTACCAAATGTTATTAAACAATTTGGTGTGCTCTTGGGATCAGCCATTATTACCTTCTCTTGCATTCTGACTTTTGTCTCATGCACTCTCTTGCTGAAATCCAAAAACCTCTCCAAACATAGTAAATACATCTCAATTGGTAAACATTGCTTTGGTAATGCTGGCCTTTGGATTGTTAAACTCATCATTATTGTCAACAACATCGGTTTGTGTATTGCTTATCTCATTATCTTCACAACAGTCAGTACCAATCTCGTTCAAGGCTTCGCTAAAGAATGCCAACCTGGTGGCTCAGGTGATGCCATCTATTGCAATTCTTGGGCTTTAACTCTCCTTGCTTCTGTCATGGTCACTCCTTTCGTTTTCGCAAAGAGCATGGCAAAATTACAGGGAGCAAGCACTATTGCTGTCTTGGCCGCTGCCATCTTTTCCATTGTCACCGTTGAAAACTTTCTTGCTGAAGTCGTTGATGGGACCAACCCCACAGACATCAATATCCTCCCTCATATTGATAAAATCCCCACCGCCTTGGCTTCTGTCACTTCCGTTTTCCTTGCCTTCACTTTCCAATTCAACTTCTTCCCAGTTTACAAGACTCTCCAGGACCCTAGTGACCAAAGAATGAAACACACTACTTCTCTCGGATTAACTATCGTCCTCATCATTTATTTGTCAGTCGCTAATTGCGGATATTTGACTTTCGGAAAGGATTCCAAGGCTGGCTTCCTTGATAACTTCACCAAAGATAATCTTGGGCTCGTTAAATTCATAATTGTCAACGTTGCTTTCTTAATTTCATCAACCCTCACCTTCCCTCTCATGTTCTTTGGCGCTAAAAACGAAACTTATGGAGCTATCAAGCTTATTAGAAAAGCTTTTGACAAGAAAAAAGTTGAATTTGATGCCACCAGATTTGAAGATGATGAAAAAACTATTGAAGAAAAATATGGCTTTAAAGGCGCCCAGTTCCATATTTACACTTTTGTTCTCTTTGCCATCATTGTTGTCTTGGCCATCAAGGTTCCTGGTATTGATAGCGTCTTTTCTTTTGTCGGATCAACTGCTGCCAATGGTCTCAACTTTTTACTTCCCGCAATGTTCTATCTCAAACTTGCTTCCAAAAAAGGTAAAATGAGAGCTATTGCTTTGGTCATGTGCATTGTTGGAGCTGTCATGGGTGTTGTTGGTATCGTCTCCTCCGCTTTAACTCATTAATCTAGAGATTGAAATTTATTGTATGCTCGTTGTAAATGCTTATTTAATCTACTCATAGCATATCAAAATATTCAATATAAATCTCTTCATCTATTTATTTCAAAACAATCAAATAGGCTCATAAAAATCGACATTCTAGGCTTGGATCATCTCATATAAAACTCCAAATTTTTATGCACTCATAAGAATTTCTCGAGTCAAATTTATCAAATTTTCTCACAACCCTCAAGTATTCTCAGTTTTGTTTGGCCTTTCTTTGATCTCTTTTTTCTTTGAAAAAGTCTTGAATTCTCTGCTGTAACTCTGGTTGAGGGATCAACATTTCTTTTGTCAACTTCATTCTGTTGAATGGATCATTTTCATCACTCAATAAATGCTTCATAATTGTCAACCTGTCAGTAATAACTTTGGAAGTGGGCAATAAAACAGGATCCTTCATTATGTCTGAGGTGATAGGATCATAGAATTCATCAGGAATGTCCTGGAGTTCTTTCATAAAGTTGTCTTCATCAATCTTTTCTTTAGCCTTCTTCTCTAGTTCAACAATGAAATTTTCAAAAAGCTCAATATCCTCTTGATCACAGATCGAATATTTCTTAAGCAACCTTGCAGTCTCATGGAATAATTCAATCTCAAAGCTTCTTTCATCGTTCACAACTCCTCTGATGAACTCTTCTTTCTCACTAAAATTCAAATATGTTTGCACAATATTCTTCAATAAAAATTTGGGATCAAAACGCAACTCGGCATAATTGTGGACTTTAATAGTCGAAGTTGCTTTCCTTCCATTTAAAGATTGGAGACTGTTATTCAAATTAGCAATAAACTTGTCTTTAATCTCCTCAGTCAAGAAGAAATCAGGAGAAACTTTGGTGACACAGGCGCCCATTTCATAATATGAGTTCAACAGCACGCTAGAGTACTGCACCATTCCTTTATTTCCCCTATAGCTCTTCTCCCTTGCTTGCTTCTCTTCTGCAGTGAGACTCTCGACATTTGGCACATCTGTACCATCCTGATAAGCTTTAACTTTCCTCAATGCTTCGAAACCCTCATCCAACAAGCAAACTATATCATTCAAATACAGCATAACAAATCTCAAATACATATCATAAAATTTATGTGCCATTTCGTCAAGGCATTTTGTAACATAGGACTTCCTGTCAAATGGGAAAACAGTTGTCAAAAGATAATTTATTATCGAGCAGCAACTATGACGATGGGAAAACTTTTCATAGAATTGAGCATGAGTTCCTGTTTTTTCAACTTCAACAAACATTACAACTAAACCTTCAATCAAGTGATTTTCAAAATAAGGATTCTCTTTGAATAAGAAGCGGAAACTCTCGTCCCTGTAGTTTTTGTGAGCCTCCTTTGGAGGTAATAGAGAGCCCATAAAGTTCACATATTGAGCCTTTAGATAAGGATTTCCCAACCAGCTTCCACTCTTGCCCACGCTGAGCATAAAATCCAAAAGGATTTCAAGGTGTAATTTCGATTTTGTTAGAGCAGGAGGATTCAATGCCCGAATAAAAGGAAGATAGTCATGAAGATTTTCAGCCCAATAAAAAGGAAGGGAAGGCTTATCACTAAAATCCTCATTCTTGATATTCTTTGTTTGTTCGAATAACTGGTCAATTTCGTCCAAGTCTTTAATCTTCACTTCATAAGAGTGCAAAATCAACAGCACATTGAATGTCAAAAGCCGGCATATTTGGGTATGAAGATAAGGATCTTGAAGTTGAACCTCATAAGCTATCTGTTTTGCAGAAAGTTCTTTATAAACATGACTTTGTGGTCCATTCACTTTGTGCTCCTCTCGAAGCTTTCTCAAAAATACCTCCAAATACCATTTATTTAAATCTTTATGCAAAAGAAGAGCATGATTCGCAAAGAAAATAAGCTCCGTTAAGAAATTGATTGAGGTCTCTTTGTTGCTTTCCAAATCTTCCGTGGTCGGACCATTTTCCGGTTTCTTTTCAGGGACAACAACATTTGTTTTATTATTTAACAATTGTATATCTTTAAACAAGGCTTTCCCCTGTACATAATTAATATCAATTTTCTCGAGCCAATCTGGGTATTTCTTCGTGTCAAAGAGAACCTTCTCGCAAAACTTGAGAAGCAACAGCATAAAGTTCATAAACCAGCCATCACCACTAATAAGTTTTGTGTTTGCTACCACCATCTTTTGTCTTTCATTATTCAGGAGAAGTCCCTGATAGAACCAATCCAGAATGTGTCTTTTGTACTTTTGATCAACTTTGATCATATGTTCCATTATTCGGTGAACACAATCGACAGCAATGTGAACCTGAGACCTTAGCATATTGATCCTTCTATCAATAGCGACATTACTGTTTTCTTTTTCATAAAAATACAGCTTGTCCACTCTTGATTCTGTTGGGAGACATGTAAACGATAAGCAAGCTCCAAAAATCGAAAATTTTTGGAAGACCAGGCCGGTCATGTTATTGCTTTTTGGGAGAAATAGCTTGTGATTTACAAAGAATTCAATCACTCTCTTGTCTAAATATAGCATGGCTTCTAATAAATCGATTGCATCCATAAAGTCTGTTGTGTGATCAGCTGTAATTTTAAGGCAATCTCTAAGAATTCTCTTGAAAATTGGTTTCAAAATTCGAGAAAGGGATTCATCAGGAATATTAAGAATAAAATATTGAAGGAATTTCTCTCTGTCATAGCTTTTTAAACATCTGTAGAGAGTTTCGTAAAGCTCTGAAGTGCACTCTAGCATATTTTCAGAGTTCTCTTGAGGTCCACGAGGTGCTTCAAGATAGTTCACAGTCTCTGATATCAATATTTTGTTTAACTTGTCGATCTCGTTGGGATCGAGTTCTTCGATCCTGCCTTTGTTTTGTAACCTGCTGAATACCTCATAGAGGAAAGTTAATTTTCCTTCTTTTTGGTAATATGTCTCAGATGTCATCACATTCTGAATTATTTGCTCAAAGTTTTCCAGATTAAAGAAAGAGATCCTTTCATTGTTATCCAATAATCTCAAATGTGGTTTCTCTTGAATTGATGCTTCATAGATTGTAAATGTGTAAATTTCTTCAAACATAGTATGGGTTAAGTAAGCCTTAGTACCATGCTCCTTGTAAACAGGATGATTCAAAATGTAGTCAGGAGGTTGGTTTGAAACTTTTTTTATTTTGAGCTCACCTTGAACAGATGATTCTGCTTCTTGTTTGGTTAAATGGCCATTGTCATTGAAAACTCCTGTCCCATCTGAGATTCTTTTCGGGCTTTCTTGTGAATTCACAGGGTCTTTTTGGCTGTCTTCAAGTCCTCCTTGACTCACAGAATCTTTTTCTGGACTACTTTGAAGGAGGAGGGAGTCATCTCTTGGTGTTGGTTCTTCATTAGCTTTCGATTGATCCATTTTAGTCAGGTCCTCATGACTCTGTTGTTGTTCATACCTCTCAATTCGGCGCCTTCTCATCTCTTCTGGTGTAAGTTCTTTTCTCTTTGGACATGATAAAATTTTTCCCATCTTGCAAATTATAACAATTATTTACTTTAATTCGTCTGCACTTTTCCTTATATAGTTTTCATAAACATAGTTCTAGGCAATATCATACGAAGTCTATTTCAGCAATAAATAATAATCAAGTCAAAATGTAAATAAGAAAGGAAAAAGGCTACAGTTTGGTAGTTCTCGACTCAAGTACAAATCTGAGTGAATTTGACAAAGTTTGAAAAAGATAATGAGAAAGAAAATGAAAGTTTTTCCAACATACAAATTCTTTGGCTCAAGACTTCTTTAATTTTGACATAAATTAATTTGGTTCTATTTGTATACAAAACCGAAATCAGCCAGAGAGAAACGTTTTTCCACCAATCTTTCTCATAAGAAATTGGAGTTTGCAGTTGCCGCATTCGAAGTATCCCATTAAAAATCAACG
>Ga0182738_1007125_pt1 | contig 11422 bp, 5 predicted proteins | sample eDN5th30CBELigMG_FD_128876 | JGI IMG/M metagenome (GOLD analysis project Ga0182738, IMG submission 128876) | Enriched Miracle-Growth compost microbial communities from Emeryville, California, USA - eDNA 5th pass 30_C BE-Lig MG (version 2)... ...
ACAAAAAGACACTGAACACGAGGGCATACAAGCCTGGCATGCTCTAAAGATCCGCAACACATGAGAAGCAAGTCAAGGTGCAAAATTTGTCGGAGAATAATTTAAGAGTTATCAGACTGCAAAAAGAAATGAGAGAAGAGAGTCAAAGTTTTTGCAAATTTTCCCATTTTCTTCCATTCTGCTTCTAATGAAAACGTCTATTGGCACTAATAATCCTCAAAATATTTAGAAGAAAAACATAGAAAAAGTTAGAACTCTCCTTGAATTAAAATCAGTGAATTTTTTGAAAAATTATAAATCTTCGAAGTCTTTTTTCTCATGCGCTCTCTTTGATCAATGGAACATTAGGAAACTCAAAATTTGTGAGTCCTTGATTGAATTCAAAAATAAAACTATGTAATTTACGATTGATTGAAGAGCATATTTGTTTCATATTTTCTTCTCGATTTCAAACATTTTCTAGAGAAATCAACAGAGTTGAGAATCTGAAAAATTTTTTAAGAATTTTGAATAAACCAGAAAGTTTCAAGCCCTGAAAAAAAAACCTCGAAAATTTTTGTTGCGACAAAGTTATCGTTTTCCCACATTTTCAATTTTTCTCCAAGGCTGAGGAAACAAGAACAAATATTTTTTTAAAGTTTTGTTCTCAAATATGTTTTGTTATTTGTTTTCATCATGTTGCTGAAAAATTTAAAACGATGCGAAAGAATAATATCTCTTTTCAAACTTTCGTCATTTTATACGAGAAGGCAATAAGAAAGTTGACATGATCTCAGATATTGATACTGATTAAGACTGTCCTTTAGTCAAGAGCCTTCTGCCATTCAATCTTTTGTGAAAACTGAATGATCAAAGAATGCCTTTTGAAAGAATTATATTTTTCTGAAAAACTTCTTTGTAGTGCTTTGTTAGTTTCTTCCTCCAAGAAAGCAGTCTTCAAAACCGGAATTTTAATTTCCTCAAACTTTGAGCTGAACTTCAAATAATTTAAGACTCTTCTAAGTTTTGACAGAACTATTTTTCCACATTGAAAAAATTAGCCAAAAATTAGAAACAAGTTTTACTTTATTCTTTAGAGGAATATAACTGACTTACAGAATACAGGAGTCAAAAAGCAAAAACTGAGCTAAGTATTTTACTATCTTCAAGTTTTTTGGACAAAAATATGTTTATCAAAGAAAGGCCAAAATTTTATGCATACCTCCCCAAAAATTAAGAAACAGATTCATTTCAAGTCCAAAGATTATGAGAGTGACCAACAATCATGCTTTGATAATCAGTTCCATGAATATCTTCAATATCTTGGATTGCTCCAGGAAATGTCTTCTTTGGTCTCAAACTTGTCTCGTACAGGATTTTATGATCTTGTTGAGAGAATATTTGGACAATAGAAAATTTTTCAATTAATGCACCTCTTATCTTTTGGTAAAATTTAGATTTTAGGATTCAGATTTTTTAACATTATAGATTTAATAATTCTTTCGAATTCAGACGTGGATCAAATGAACACAAAAAGTGACAAAGTTCTTACTCTTCTATCAAGAAAAGAAATCAAAGAAAACATTAAAACCAGCATCAAAGCTCTCAAAGAAATCTATCCTAAAATTGCTGGCTTAAATTATTTGGCTGTGGGTCCAAAGTACTGGGGAGGCTACGCCTCTTCATTACAGCAGCCCGCTGAATGGTTCTATAAGCTTCCTGAGAATCTTCCTGAAAGCAAAATTCCTCCTCTTCTCTGTGCTGGCATCACAATGTATGCTCCTATTGCTAGATATGCTAAAGCAAGCGATGAAGTCGCCGTCCTTGGTGTTGACGGTTTGGGTCATATGGCTGTGCAATATGCTAAGGCTTGGGGGTGCAAAGTCACTGCTTTTACGTCTAGTAAGGGTAAGGAGGAGTTTATAAAGAAGCTTGGGGCTGATAGGGTAGTTGTGAGTGCTCCTGAGACGTTGAAGCAAGAGGCTGGAAGATTTAACGTAGTGCTGAATACATTGCCAAGCTCTGGAGATCTTGATGATTATCTTTTGTTTTCGACGATTCAAGGAACTTTTGTGCAGTTAGGAGCGCCTCCAAGCAATGATAAGCCAAGATTTGACCCTGCTGTGTTGTTTTGGAACCATATTAATTTCACAGGATCGTTGGTTGGATCAAGAAAGGAGACTCAGGAAATGTTGGATTTCTCTGCGAAACATAATATTGTGCCTCTTTGTGAAGAGTTTAGTTATGAAGAGTTCCCGAGGGCCTTTGATAGATTCGAAAATGGGAAACCTTTAAATGTGTTGTTGATGTGACTCATGCTCAGTGAGATGAGATATGTCTTGGGATATATTGAAGGAACAATTGAATATTTACGTAACCCTTAAAGTTGTTCAAATCCATCTTAAAAAGTCTTTCTTTCCAAAATAAACAAAATTAAAATTGACTTTGTTAGATTAAAACACTACCACCAGGAACTTGGATTAGAGATAAATGAAATAAATCCTTTGATTTAATGAATGATGGAAAAAAAAATATCTTTGATAAATCTCAGCCTTCTTGAAGAACAAAACTAAAAAAGTAGATCTTGAAAAAATCTTATTATTTTCCTCTTCTTAAGGCTTTGCCAAAATTATCTTCAGGTTTGTAATGAAAAGAGAAACTTTAATTAGAGTTAGAAAGAATCAAAGCAAACTTGAGGTAGTTACATAAATTGGCGGGATATAAATGCAAGATATATCAATAAGATTTATAACTTTCATACTTAATGATGATGAGTAGCATTGACGACGCATCTGAAGATGGGCTTGCCGTTTTCAAGTCTATCGAAAGCTGAAGGGAACTTTTCATAGTCGAATTCTTCGCACAAAGGAACGATGTTGTGTTTAGCAGAGAAGGCCAACATATCTTCAATATCCTTTCTGGAACCAGTACCAGAACCAGTGAAAGTGAGATGACCAAAGATGACAGAAGCGGGGTTAATTTGAGCAGGCTTGTTGAAAGCGGGGGCACCCAATTGAACAAAAGTACCAAGAGGAGCAGTAAGTCCGAGGTATTGACTGAAATCATCAGAGCTGGGGAGAGTGTTCAAAACAACATCGAACTTGCCAGCTTCTTGCTTGTAAGTCTCGGCATTACCTACAACAACTCTGTCCGCACCGAGCTTCTTGATGAATTCTTCCTTATCCTTGCTGGAAGTGAAGGCAGTGACTTTGCAACCCCAGGCCTTAGCATATTGGACACCCATATGGCCCAAACCACCGATCCCAAGGACAGCGACTTCATCACCAGGCTTGGCGTATTTGGCGATAGGAGTATAAAGGGTAATACCAGCACAGAAAAGAGGAGGGATCTTGCTTTCAGGAAGGTTGGGAGGGAGCTTGAAGAAGAAGTCAGCAGGTTGTTGCATGGAAGAAGCATAACCGCCCCAGAATTTAGGTCCGTAAGTCAAACCTTGTTCGAGTTGAGGGTTGATGGTGAAGCAAAGTTGTTCACAGTTATTCTTGCAAAGCTTGCATTTTCCACAGGCTTCTCTGGTGCAGCCGAAACCGACCTTATCACCAATCTTGAACTTAGTGACTTCAGAACCGAGGTGAGTGACTTCACCGACGATTTCGTGACCAGGAGCAATGGGGTAAGGGCAGGGACCCCAGTCTTCTCTGACAGTGTGGACATCACTATGGCAAAGACCAGCATAGGTGACTTTAACTCTGAGTTCGTTAGGCTTGATCTCAGGGAATTTGATGTGAACCTTGGTCATTCCCTTCTTGGGATCAGTGAAAATCCAGGCAGAGGCATCAGCTTCTTTTTCACTGACAAATTTGTAGGTAGGGTGAGTAAGAGTTTGTTCCATTTGTGTATTTGTTAAGATTTGAATTATATTTAGAAAGATTTGAGCGAGAATTTATAGCCTTGGAAGGGTTAATTTGCCTGTTAGATTACATTAACTTGTCTTGAAATTTTATTACAATCCCAGTTTTTAAGGAAATTAGCCCATTTGCTTGGTTATATTATTTGGTCTTAAATTCAGGTTTTAAGGAAATTAATGAATCAAATGCGATTTGAATACAATTATTCGTAAGCTATAAATCTCGAATTCTCATTGTCTTCGCATTCCAGCTTTTCTTGATGATGGTTTTTTGTTTTGGCTCTCTTGAATTAAGTCCAAGCGATGTGAAAAAGACCTTTAAGCAACGACTCTTCAAAAAGAATCCTTAACGGTGGTTATTAAATTAAAACAATCTTTTATTTCTTCATTAAACTTTTAAAGACAAGGATTTTCCTGTTAATCTCATATGAGGGATAACAATCTGGCCATTAAATGCCTTGGGACCCTCTTTGGGGTTGTCTTCCTTCATTTCTCTTCCTTGAGCTGACCCAAGGGTCTTTGACGAAGTGACGAGAGGGTTTTAGAGGGTCAAAAATTGAGATTTCGAATTTTAATATGAGAGCCCTGAAACAGAATTTTCCACGTAATAATTTCCTGAGATTTTCCTTAAAAATTAATTTTTGAGGGAAAGAGTTAGAAAGATTTTTTTCGAAGATCTTTTGATTTCCGGCTGTCCTTTCCTGATTTATTCACTCATCAGAGAGTGAAATAGAGGTCCTAATCTTGTATAGCTTGGTGACACAATGTTTTATAGCCTTTCAAGTTTCTTCTGTTTGAGAGAGTTTTATTTTCGAGAAAGAGCATGTCTTTCGATACACGAGAAACGAGAGCCTTATTCGGCTCAAAACAAATTTCAAGAGAAAGCACATCCATTCTTTAACAAAAACAACCAAGCTCCTCCCTAAAAATTTCTGAAGAGAAATACCTATGAGGCTGAGGGAGAACATCTGAAGAGGATTTTCGATGGATTTAAATGAGCTTTCTCATTTTTTTTTTGCCTTCCTTTGAGTGAGTAACAAGATTGAACACCGACATTAATTTTAGTTTTCATCCCTTCCTTCAGAGAATCTGATCAGGTTTCTGTTTATATTAATTCTAAACCAATAGATTTTTTTTCTGAATTTTTAGCTCCAACGTTTTTTTTTCAAACAGACGAGGAAAACTAGCAATCAGTAAGCATACGAACGTTTAAGCTCTATCAGGGCTTGTGAGAACCGATTCAAAGGCGTCAGAATTAAGCTTTGGTTCTTTGCTGGATTTATTTTCATTTTGAAAAGGGTGACAGTTGACTGAAAGAAAATCTTCTTAAAGGTTCCTTTGAGGTTCTGTTGAATTCAACAAAAAATATGAAAATTCCAGTTTTAAGGAAATTTCGCCACCAAATATTTCTAAATTTATGTTTTCAAAAATTATATGAGGACTTATCAAGCACAATTTCAGACTGTTCTTTGAGGAGGGATGGTCTACGAAGATTTTCTATCCCCTCATTCAAAGAAAAGTCACTCTATCAAAAGGTTTATATTACCTCTTTAAGTCTAATTTTTTTATTTAACTTAAAGGCCATTTGTTTTGATCAGACAAATTATCATCAGGCGAAATGAATACTTTTGTTGTTTTCAGATAAGTTCGAGTTTTTACTAGTTTGAACACTTCAAATCCTCTTCTTTTCCTAGACTGGCTAGGCGATTTTTACTTTTTGCATGCTTTCTCTAGAGAAATTTCTTCGGAAATGGATATTTCGGAAGTTGTTCTAGTTTCAGAATTTCAAAAATAGACATTCAAGAAAAGAGAAAAGTTTCAAGAAAAAGCATGCACTGAAGTTTCCATGGAGCTCTGTCTTGTATTGAAACATCAAGCGGTCGAAAATATCTCCATAAAAATGTCGAAAAGATTTTTGGATTGAGTGAAATTTTTTGAACAAAATTGTAAAAAATTTGTTTAGAAGGTGAAAAATCCTCAGACCAAATATTTCACAGAATAAAAAAAATGGATTTGGTTGAGAAACCTAAAAAAGAAGGTCTATTCGAATAAATAAGCTGCTTTCTTGAGAACTGCCTCACATAGTCCAGTCAATGATGGGAAAAATTTATTTGAAAGGAAAGTTTTTTCAAGATAATAACGAGAGATATCATGAATTAAGTACATGGTAGATTCACCACTATGTTTCGAACAATTAATGCTTATGAGTATGAGTAGCATCAACAACACATCTAAAGATAGGTTTACCATTTTCAAGTCTATCGAAAGCTTGAGGGAACTTTTCATAGTCGAATTCTTCACACAAGGGTACGATATTATGCTTAGCAGAGAAATCCAACATCTCTTGAGTTTCCTTTCTTGATCCAACACCAGAACCAGTAAAGTTGAGATGACCAAAGATGACAGAAGCAGGGTTAATTTGAGCAGGTTTGTTGAAAGCGGGGGCACCCAATTGAACAAAAGTACCAAGAGGAGCAGTAAGGCCAAGATATTGATTAAAGTCATCAGAGCTGGGAAGAGTGTTCAAAACAACATCGAACTTGCCAGCTTCTTGCTTATAGGTCTCAGCATTACCGACGACAACTCTATCAGCGCCAAGCTTCTTGATAAACTCTTCCTTATCCTTGCTAGAAGTGAAGGCAGTGACCTTGCATCCCCAGGCCTTAGCATATTGGACACCCATATGGCCCAAGCCGCCAATCCCAAGAATAGCAACTTCATCACCTGGCTTAGCATATCTGGCAATAGGAGCATACAAAGTGATACCAGCGCAGAAAAGAGGAGGGATTTTGCTTTCGGGGAGGTTAGCAGGGAGCTTGAAGAACCAGTCAGCAGGCTGTTGCATGTGAGAAGCATAGCCTCCCCAGAATTTATGGCCGTAAGTTGCGTGTTGCTCAAGGGTTGGGGATGCACAAAGTTGTTCTGCGCCATTTTTGCAAGCTTTGCATTTCCCACAGACTTCTCTAATACAACCAAAGCCGACTTTTTCACCGACCTTAAAGTCCTTCACATCAGAACCAACGTGAGTGACTTGGCCGACAACTTCATGTCCAGGAGCAAGGGGATATGGGCATGGACCCCAGTCTCCTCTGACAGTGTGCAAATCACTGTGGCAGAGACCAGCGTAGGTGACTTTGATTCTGAGTTCATTGGCCTTGAGCTCAGGCAATTGAATGTGGACCTTGGTCATACCTCCCTTGGGGTCAGTGAAGACCCAAGCAGAAGCGTTGGCTTCTTTTTCAGTGACGAATTTGTAGGTGGGGTGAGTCAGAGTTTGTTGCATGTTGATCGGCTTGTGTTTAAGTTTTGTATTATATTTGCATAAATTCGTTGGAATTTAAAGCATTGAAAGAGAATCGGATTCGACTATTACCGACAGTTTAATCGAAGCTAAGCTTAAAATTAGCATTGCAATAATCTTAAAAGATATTAAGTTTTGGTTTTTAAGGAAAATTCATTGGCAATTTTAACAAAGTCTAATTTCTCGAGATTTTTATTTTTTTGAGTGTTTTGAGGCCCTTGGAATCTTCCTCATTCAAATTCTCTGATCACCAAATCACTGATAAGTCATCAGTGGCTCCTTTAAAAACTTAGAATTATTGATTTCTTTGCGTTTTGGAAGGTTTTATGCTTTTAAACTCGAGGTAAAAAGGAGATTTTCTCATTTAGTTGACCTAAATTTTTCTACAGAATTTTAATCGAGTACAATTCATATTATTCGGAAGCAAATAGGCAAGTATTTTTCACTATTTGCTCTTTAAATAGTACATTCCCCCATGAACATCTTTCCATCATTCCATTCTCGATTTCCTTTCAATCATTTCTCAACAATGGCCTCAGACTAATTGACTGATTTTTATGAGGGATATTAGCCAATATGAAACAGTTTTATGTCTCTTTAATATCTGGAGGCTTTTCTCTTGATCCTGTTTCCCTTTTTTGAAGGGGAAAAATGTGATTTCTTTCATAAAAAAAAAACATCCCCAAAAATATTTAAAAAATTTTGTTCGAAAATTTCTCATAGAAAAGAAAAAAAAATCTTCAGTGACGTTTCCTCCAACCATTTGTAGGTGTCTTCTTTTGTTTCAATTGAGGAATCTAGAATCTTTTTTTTTTTTTTTTAACTTTTTTACAGAATCTTTTTCTTGAATAAACCTTTTTCTTTCTGGAGTTTTTTTCATTCTCGACTTTCAATGACGTCTTTGAAATTGTCTGAGGAATTTGAATAAAAGTTGAGTTTAGATATGATTCAACTCGAGTAAAAGGAAAAATTTCCAAAATGAATCATACACTTGAGAAAAAAGTTATTGAAAAAAGCTCCCAAAAAATGAATTAAGGATTCCTCGATTGAAGGGAAAACTCACATCACAGAAAATATTGGTAAGCCTTTGGTTTTGTTGTGAAAAAGGCTCAGCTTGTCTTCATATTATCAGGGGTTTTCTCATTTTCAGACTTTTCTATTTAAATGTTTTATCTCTTGGGATTCTTTCCCTTAGATTTTGAACTTGTTTTGTCAAATTTCTTTCCAAAGGCACCTCGGACAATTCAAACACCCTCCATTACCCTAAAAGCCTGAATATTCTCTCTGAAAGTCCCAAGCTTCTTTTCAGAACAAAAAATACAAGTCAGAGCCAGGATATTACAAAACCCTTCAGAGCCCAAACGATACCTACCAAGCCTTTCGAATCTCTAATCCAGAATTTTATTAGACCATTTTTGGGCCAGATATTATCAAGAAATCAAAATAAAACAGATTTAATCGCGCTTGACAATTTGCTCATTTGCTCGTTTGCTTAAAGGCAAGAAAATCAAAGAAAATATTTGATGGTGAAATTTCCTTAAATTTCCTTAAAACTCGAACTTTAATTTCCTTACTTTATTAAGCTCGATCTTTGAAATAATCTCCAAGATATTTCATCAAATCTAACTTTTTAAATGGGAATAAAAATCAGCAAGCAGCCAAAACTTACCCACCCCACCTACACCTTTGTCAACGAAAAGAAGGCCGATGCCTCAGCCTGGGTATTTACTGCTCCTGATAAAGGCATGACTAAGGTTCATATCAAGTTTCCTCAGCTAAAGCCAAACGAATTGAGAATTAAAGTAACATATGCTGGACTTTGTCACAGTGATATCCACACTGTCAGAGGAGACTGGGGCCCAGCCCCATATCCTATTGCTCCAGGACATGAAATCGTCGGCGAGGTCACTCATGTTGGTTCTTCTGTGACCAAATTCAAGATTGGTGATAAAGTCGGTTTCGGATGCAATAGGGAAGCTTGTGGAAAATGCAAGCTTTGCAAGAATAACTGTGAACAACTCTGTTTCACCATTAACCCTCAACTCGAACAAGGTTTGACTTATGGACCCAAGTTCTGGGGAGGTTATGCCTCTCATATGCAACAACCTGCTGACTTTTTCTTCAAACTCCCTCCTAACCTTCCTGAAAGCAAGATCCCTCCTCTTTTCTGTGCTGGTATTACCCTTTATACTCCTATCGCCAAATATGCCAAGCCTGGTGATGAAGTCGCTGTCCTTGGTATTGGTGGTTTGGGGCATATGGGTGTCCAGTATGCCAAGGCCTGGGGATGCAAGGTCACTGCCTTCACTTCAAGTAAAGGGAAGGAGGAGTTTATCAAGAAGCTTGGTGCTGATAGAGTCGTTGTTGGTAATGCCGAGACTTTCAAGCAAGAAGCTGGAAAGTTCGATGTTGTTTTGAATACTCTTCCTAGCTCTGATGATTTTAGTCAATATCTTGGACTCACTGCTCCTCTTGGTACTTTTGTTCAATTAGGTGCCCCTGCCTTCAACAAACCAGCTGAGATTAATCCTGCTTCTGTGATATTTGGTCATATTAAATTCACAGGATCTGGCACTGGCTCCAGAAAGGATATTGAGGAGATGTTGGCGTTCTCTGCTAAGCATAATATTGTCCCCTTATGTGAGGAGTTTGATTATGACAACTTCCCCAAAGCTTTTGATAAGCTTGAGAATGGTAAACCTATTTTCAGATGTGTCGTAAAGTGTTCTCATGATCATCATTAAAGTTATTGAATATTTTTTGGCTTTCATTTTTTTCCTTATCTACAGGTCATTTTGAGTATGTTTATATCTCTCATTATCATACCACCTAAAATCAACACCCTAAACTTTTGGTTCTTAAAACTGAAATCTCAGGAGGATCAGGAGTTCAAAATTAAATACAAGAGATCAGGAATCATACCTTGGTTCATTATGAATGAAATTAGTTATCTTTTAACCTTTTTCTGTCGATCAATTTTTTCCTCTTTTTTGATGGTTGACTTTTGTGTATGCATCTATGTAGTTAATAAAGGGATCATAATCTATTTTTCAGATACTTCCAACATCTCAATAGTTTCCTTCTTTCTTCTTAGGTCCTAAACTAGAACCAGTAATGTTTATCTCCAGAAAGGTCCAAAGAACAGAGTGCTGGGGAACTCAATTGAACAAAGGTTCCCAATCCTGAATCCTCCTCCATAATTGGGGCCAAAGATGATTGGATCCGTCAAAGAATGACAAAATCTAAGTTTGGAATTTGAATCAAGGCTAGCTTTTAAAGGAAATTAAATGGGCAATTTTGATCAGGTGGAATTTTTTGTCCATTTTTTTTTGAAATATTTTCAAAGATTTTTTGGGAGTTTTATCATTGAAGTTTTCCTTCCGCACAATCTATGATTTCTTGAAAGGCTCAAAAAGATTGTCCTCTTCTTGGCTTGAAAATTTGAAAGTTTGGAAAATAAAAACTCAAAAAATTTTTCTGTTGAGTGATTGTCTTTGTCAGGTTTAATTTATGACGACTCATTTGATTATCAATTTCTTCGTCAAGTTTTTTTAGCAAAAGGCCCTGAGCGAGCCCTCGCTTCTACTGATGTGAACAATATTTTCTGTTGTGTCGAGAAAGAAGAACAAATCATGAGTTCCACGAAAGTCTTTGGGATTCTTTTTCAGTCCAAAAGAAACTCAGAGTGATGAAGTGACATACCAAAAGGTCTTTTGAAACCCTCGTCCAGAATTGTGATGGGACCATTCTTTGCTTAGATAATGGGAGGAAAACGAAAAACGGAATATTTTATTCACACTCGAACTTTGTCCTTGCCCATTTGCCAATTTGCTCATTTGCTTCAAAGAAAAGTTATCTAAGAGACTTGATGGGGTAATTTCCTTAAAACTCGAATTTTAAGTTTCTGTATTTATAAAGCGTGATCTGAAGAATAATCTCCAAGATGTCTCATTAAAATCTCACTTTTACGAATGGGAGGAACTTGTTCCCAGCCTGAAATTCTTACTCATCCAACTTACCAATTCGTAAGTAAAAACCAAGCTGATGCTTCTGCCTGGATCTTCACCGACCCCGCCAAAGGCATGACTAAAGTCCACATAAAATTTCCTGAGATCAAGCCAAATGAGCTTCGAATCAAAGTTACCTACACTGGACTTTGTCATAGTGATTTGCACACAGTCAGACAAGACTGGTTCCCATGCCCATATCCTATCGCTCCTGGCCACGAAGTTGTTGGTGTGGTCACTAAGGTTGGGTCTTCTGTTACCAAATTCAGG
>Ga0182738_1007126_pt1 | contig 11421 bp, 10 predicted proteins | sample eDN5th30CBELigMG_FD_128876 | JGI IMG/M metagenome (GOLD analysis project Ga0182738, IMG submission 128876) | Enriched Miracle-Growth compost microbial communities from Emeryville, California, USA - eDNA 5th pass 30_C BE-Lig MG (version 2)... ...
CTTCCATGATGGCCCGGCAATGCTCTCCGGGCACCGAGAGATCGACGGAGGGGCGGTCGACGTCGGCCGTCTTGTAATTCAAGGCCCGGGCGAGGATACGCGCCGTCGTCGTCTTGCCGACGCCGCGCACGCCCGTCAGCATCCAGGCCTGGGCGATGCGGCCGGTGGCGAACGCGTTGGTGAGCGTGCGCACCATCGGCTCCTGGCCGATCAGTTCGGAGAAATCGGAGGGGCGGTACTTGCGCGCCAGGACGCGATAGGCGCCGGACGTCTTTTCAGTCACGCCCTTTTCCGATTCGCTTGGTCCGGCTTCGCTCATCGGCCTCGACGGGGTTTGTGCTGAGGCCGCCTCGGCAGCCGATTCCGCAACAAGTTTCGCCCGCGTGCCGATGCGCCGTCAACATCACCAAAGGGGTCGCCGAACGGAGGTCGCGGGGAGGAGAAGGCGGGAGGCTGGAACAATGACCCGTTCCGGGCTCGTTAGGGCTGCTTCCTTCCGGACCTGACCCGGTTGGCGAGTGGATCGTCCACCACCAACCTCCCGTCTTCCATATCGTCAATCCGGCGCGAGAATGCAAGGCCCGGCAAAAATCCGCATGGGCTTGCCGTTGTCCCCTCATGAATCGCTTGCGGGGGGCGTGGCGCCGCAATAGCCTCGTCACAAACGAGGAAAACGCCGATGATGCCTGGCCTCAAGGCCGGATTCACGCTCGACGCCCGGCTGGAAGCGGACAGCGAGCCGTTGCTGTGGCTGGGCCTGTGCGAGTTGAGGGTGATGAACGACCGCCGCTGGCCCTGGCTCATCCTGGTTCCGCAGCGGCCGGGCATCGAGGAGATCCACGACCTCACCCCGCTCGACCAGGCGATGCTGACCTTCGAGGTCAACATGGTGGCGCAGGCGCTGAAGAAGACCACCGACTGCACCAAGATCAACACGGCGGCCCTCGGCAACATCGTGCGGCAGTTGCACATTCACGTGGTGGCCCGCTCGGAAGGCGACCCCGGCTGGCCCGGCCCGGTCTGGGGCCACGGCCTGCGCGAACCCTACCAGCGCGCGGATTTGCACCAGTTTGCCCAGACCGTGAAGGCGGCGCTATAAGAGCCACCCACCAACCGAACACATCCTCCGACAGCAGCCATGACCTTTGCCCTTTTCGACGCGCCTTCGGCCGAGCCCAGCCAGTTCGTCGGCTTCGCCGGAAACCAGATCGACCGGCAGTCGGAGAACCGCGCCGACGACTGCGTCGACAAGGCGCTGGCCGATCCCGGCGCGCGCCTCATGCTGATGCGCGACAACCGCATCTGCCTGAAACTCGACGGCGAGGTCTTCGATCCATGGTACGGGCCCGGCGAAAGCGCCGCACTCCAGCCGCTGCTCGGCGAGGCGGTGCTTCTGGGCTTCGACGCGCACGGCCCGGTGCTGGCCGCGCCGGCCGGCATCGGCGTCGACGACCTGCCGCCGACGATCAAGGCCATCGACTACCGTTCGGTCTATATGCAGGGCCTCATCGATGCCGCGGCGCTCGGCGCGCTGGCGCAGGGCGCGGCGCTGCTTGCCTGGAACGCCAGCCACCGCTTCTGCTCGAAATGCGGCCATGCCAGCGAAACGCGCGCCGGCGGCTACCGGCGCCACTGCCCGTCCTGCGGCGCCGACCACTTTCCGCGCACCGACCCGGTGGCGATCATGCTGACCGCGACGCGGGAAAAATGCCTGCTGGGGCGCAGCCCGCACTTCGCGCCGGGCATGTATTCGGCGCTGGCCGGCTTCATCGAACCGGGCGAGACGATCGAGAACGCGGTGCGCAGGGAGACGCTGGAGGAGGCCGGCATCCGCCTCGGCCGCGTCGTCTACCACGCCAGCCAGCCGTGGCCGTTCCCCTATTCGCTGATGATCGGCTGCTTCGGCGAACCGCTCAACGAGGACATCCAGCCGGATCTCGGCGAATTGGAGGACTGCCGCTGGTTCTTCCGCGACGAGGTGCGGCAGATGCTGGAGCGCGAGCATCCGGGCGGGCTCGTCACGCCGCCGAAGGGCGCGATCGCGCACACGCTCATCCGCGCCTGGGTCGAAAACGGCGTCTGAACCGGCAGGTCTTGCCCCTGCCGGCAGGCAATCGCATACAGCGCGCCCCACCCCCAGCGGGAGGGAGACGCCGATGCCGCCGTTTCAGCCGAACGCCGGCTCGGCCAGCCGCCGGGCATGGTCGCGCAGGTCCGCCGGCCATGGCTCGGACACGGCAAGGAAGCGGTCCCGGTTGCCGGCGTAGAGCGCGCGTGCGGCTTCCTCGTAGCCCAGCCGGTTGCCCAGCATCGCGGCCATGAAGCGGTCGGCCGCCTGTTGCGCCGTGCGCGCGGCTGCCTTGCCGGCGTCGGCAGCGCGGGCGGCATCGACCAGCTTGCGCAAGGTCACCGAGGCGCCGCCCGGCTGCTCGGCCAGCCATTGCCAATGACGTGGCAAAAGCGTGACCTCGCGCGCCACGACACCGAGCTTCGGCCGGCCGGCACCGCGGCGCGCGGCCGGTTCACCGGGGTCGGCGCCGTCCTGTGCCGGCGCCAGCCGTGCCACGATCTCGGCGTCGGTTCCGCTCAGGTCGAAATCGACCTGCCGGCCGCTGCGGTCGTCGAAGACGAGCAACGGCACGTCGCCGGGCATGGCGGCGGCCGCCTTCAGGGCAAGCGCGACCTCGGCCGGTTGCCCGGAGGCGAAAAGCCGGTCGCCGGCGAAGGCGGTAACGGTGGTGATGTTCTGTTCCATGTGGCGCATTTAACAATCCGGCGCGCGCCCGTCAATATTACCCGGGTAAATTTACGAAAGCGGCCTTACGGCGACCTCCTCGTTGTCCCGGAAGCCGATTGCAACGCAGCGAAGATCTGCTTCCGGGATGACGAAAGCAGAGCGAAAAAAATCTTCCGGAAACTTATCCCCGTCCTTTGAACCCGTCCCATACTCACACCAGCTTCCCGCGCGGGAACACCGGTCATGACGGTGATTGCGTGGCGGGGAGCCGGCGCCTCCGTCCTGTTGCTAACGTGGCGACGGGACCGGGGAGGTTCCGTCCAAGGGTTCCCCTGCCGCTATTACGGGCGGCGTGCGCTGGACGAGCGCTTTAAGCTTCGGCCGGTGGCGGCGCAAATGCCTTCATCGTGTGCCGTGGTGAAGCGGAACGGACGGGAACAGAAATCGCCGGACGGCGGTCTTCGGATCGCAGTTTTAGAAATTTCGGCAGCGTTCCGACGACCGCCGTCTTCCCGACCTCAGCCAATCGAGGTCAGCTCTTTGACAATGGCCAGACGGAAGAGATTCCGGGCGTGGCAAGGAAGAAGTTTGCGTTGGAGAACCCCTCTCCGTCTGGGCTTCGCCGAGCCACCTCGGGGAGAGGGGGAACGACGGCGCTCAGTTCCGGCCCAATTCCTCCAGGAACGCCGGCAAGTCGGCCACCGAATCCAGCACCACGTCGGCCATCGGCGCCAGCGAGGCGCGCGTGCCGGTGCCGGACAGCACGGCGACCGCCAAGCCGCAGCCGCCGGCGCGGGCCATGTCGAGGTCATGGCGGTTGTCGCCCACCATGGCGATCTCGGCCGGCTTCAGTCCGGTCAAGTCGCAGAAGGACAGCACCACGTCGGGCGCCGGCTTGGGGTTGGCCACGGCGTCATAGCCGTAGGCGGCGTCGAAAAGCTGGGCGATGCCGAGCGCCAGCAGCGTCTTTTCCGCACCGCTGGTGGAATCGTTGGTGGCGACGCCCAGCCGGTAGTCGCGCCCGTGCAAGGCCGCCAGCGCTGCCGGTATGCCGGGCAGCGCCACCGCCTTGCGCGATCCTTCCACGGCCGTGATCTCGTTGAAGCGGGCAAGGGCTGCGCCCTGCTCCTGCCGCGACAGCTGCGGAAACCACGCCTCCACCACGTCGCGGTTGGTGCCGGCGGCGAAGATCGAGTCGGCCTTGAAACGCCGCGCATCGAAATCGTAGCCGGCCACGGTGAGCAGTTCGTCGGCCGCCGGCCGGTCGCCGCCCGCCGCCTCCATCGCCATGAAGTCGGCGACCGCCGACCAGGTGGCGTTGAAATCGACCAGCGTGCCATCCTTGTCGAACAGGATCCCCTTGATGGTTGCCAATTGCCGCCTCACCCCTTCGCGCCCAGCCGCCGGATATGTCCCACCAGGCCGGCGGTCGAGGCGTCCCTGCCTGCGGCACTCTCCTTGCCTTCCACGACAGGCAACAGCTGCGTGGCCAGTTCCTTGCCGAGTTCCACGCCCCACTGGTCGAAGGAGTTGATATCGTAGAGCACGCCCTCGACGAAGACGCGGTGCTCGTAGAGCGCGATCAGCCGGCCGAGCGTGCGCGGGTCGAGCTTCTCGTAGAGAATGGTGACCGACGGCCGGTTGCCCGAGAAAACGCGCTGCGGAGCTATGCGGTCGACGACATCGGGCTTTTGCCCCTTGGCCAGCATCTGCGCCCGCGCTTCCTCCAGCGTGCGGCCCTTCATCAGAGCTTCCGACTGCGCAAGGCAGTTGGCGAGCAGCAGGTCGTGGTGGTGCCTCAGGTTCGGCTCATGGCCGATGGCAGCGGCGAGGAACTCGACCGGGATAATGTCGGTGCCCTGGTGAAGCAGCTGGAAGAAGGCGTGCTGGCCGTTGGTGCCGGGCTCGCCCCACACCAGAGGCCCCGTCGGCGTCGTCACCGGCTTCGAATCGACGGTGACGCTCTTGCCGTTCGATTCCATGTCGAGCTGCTGGAGATAGGCCGGCAGGCGCGACAGGCGCTGATCGTAGGGGATGACGGCGCGGGCCGGATAGGCGCACACGACGCGATGCCAGAAGCCGACGAGGCCGAGCAGGAAGGGCAGGTTCTTTTCCGCCGGCGTGTCGCGGAAATGGGCGTCCATCTCGGCGCCGCCGCGCAGGAAGGCGCGGAAGTTCTCCGGTCCGACGGCGATCATCACCGGCAGGCCGATGGCGCCCCAGACCGAATAACGGCCGCCGACCCAGTCCCAGAAGCCGAAGACGCGCTCCTGCCGGATGCCGAACTTCGCCACCAGATCGAGCGCGGTGGAGACGGCGGCGAAATGGTGGCCGACCGCCTCCTTGCCGAGCTTCTCCTGGATCCAGTGCCGCGCCGTCTCGGCATTGGTCATCGTCTCGACCGTGGTGAAGGTCTTGGAGGCGATGATGAAAAGCGTCGTCGCCGGATCGAGTCCCTTCAGCGTGTCGTGGATATGGGCGCCGTCGATGTTGGAGACGTAGTGGCTGCGCGGCCCATCGTGATAGGGGGCCAGCGCCAGCGTCGCCATGGCCGGGCCGAGATCGGAACCGCCGATGCCGATGTTGACGACGTCGGTGATCGCCTTTCCGGTCGCGCCGGCCGCCTTGCCGGAGCGCACGGCGTCGGCGAAATCCGCCATGGCGGCGAGGACGGACTTGACGTCCTTCTTCACGTCCTGCCCGTCAACATGCAGGCCCTTGCCGTCGAGGTCGCGCAGCGCCGTGTGCAGCACGGCGCGGTCCTCGGTGATATTGATGTGCTTGCCGGAAAACATCGCGGCGCGCTTCTCCGCGACGCCGGCGGCACCCGCAAGCGCTATGAGCTGGCGCATCGTCTCTTCGTCAACGGCGCATTTCGACCAGTCGAGAAGGAGATCGCCGTCGCTGGCGGAGAATTTGTCGAAGCGCTGCGGGTCGGCGGCGAAAACGGCGCGCATGTCCATCTTCATGGCGGCGCGGTGGCTTCCCAGGGCGGCAAGCTGCTTTGCGAAAGCGGTGTGATCCACGGCAGGACTCCTCAGCGGTTTGCGGCGCAACTTAGCAGACCGCGTGCCACCGGCGGGAGGCCGGTAACGCGGTTTTGTCCCGCCGCGGGCGGGCGCGGACTATCGGCGGAATTTTCAACCGTTTCAACCGGCCGCGATCGATCCCCGGGCCGGCTGATGGATCATTGGCATAAATCGGAGAAATCAGAAAAATTGATTGGCGCAATGGCTTATGCCAAGCATACAGTCCACTGGTCCACCAAGATTAAAAAGACTGACCATCGAGGAGAGCTTTTATGCCACAGCGTAATGACACGGCCATCTGGTCGGGCCTGTTCCGCATCTCTGCCGAGTCGGGCCAGACGCTGCAGGCGCAGATCAGGCAGGCGATCGTCGCCGCCATCCTCGACCGCCAGATTGCCGCGTCCATGCCGCTTCCCTCCTGCCGCATCCTGGCCGAAAAGCTCGGCGTGGCGCGCGGCACGGTGGTGCTCGCCTTCCAGCAGTTGGTCGACCAGGGCTTCCTGGTGGCGCGCGAGCGGCGCGGCCATTTCGTCAACCCGGAAGTGCTGGCGACGCCGGCCAAGCCGCAGAAGTCGCCCGAGCAGCAGAACGAGATCGACTGGAAGGCACGCCGGCAGATCGCCGCCTCCGACATGCCCCCGCCCAACAAGCAGGAGAACTGGATCAAGTCCTCCTACCCCTTCGTCTACGGCCAGTTCGACCCGGCGCTTTTTCCGACCGCCGAATGGCGCGAATGCAACCGCATGGCGCTGGCGGTGCTGGAAATCCGCAACTGGGCTTCCGACATGGTTGACCGCGACGACCCGCTCTTGATCGAGCAGATCCAGGCGCGGCTGTTGCCGCGGCGCGGCATCTTCGCCAATCCCGACGAGATCATCGTCACGCTGGGCGCCCAGAACGCGCTCTACATGCTGGCCTCGCTGTTGATGACCAAGGGCTCCAAGGTGGCGATGGAAGACCCCGGCTATCCCGACGCGCGCTCCATCTTCAAGCTGGCGGGCGCCGACGTGCAGCCGGTGCCGGTCGACGAGTCCGGCATCGTGACCTCGGCCATTCCGGCCGATTCCGGCTTCGTCTTCGTCACGCCCAGCCATCATTGTCCGACCATGGTGCCGCTTTCGGCGGAACGGCGGCAGGACCTTCTGGCGCGCGCCAACCGCAACAACCAGATCATCATCGAGGACGGCTACGACAGCCAGTTGCTCGACGAGGCACCGCAGCAGGCCCTGAAGAGCGTCGACCGCTCCGGCCGCGTCGTCTATGTCGGCTCGATGTCGAAGACCTTGGCGCCAGGCCTCAGGCTCGGCTACATCGTCGCTTCCGCCGGGCTGATCGCGGAACTCAGGGCGCTGCGCCGCTTCATGCTGCGCCATCCGCCGGCCAACAACCAGCGCGCCGTCGCGCTGTTCCTCTCCCTCGGCCACCACGAGGCGCTGGTGCGCCGGCTCTCGGCGGCGTTCGAGGAGCGGCGCAAGCGGCTGGTGCACGCCATCTCCGCCTTCCTGCCGGAATGGCGCTCGACCGATTCGGCCGGCGGCACCTCGCTGTGGCTAGAAGGCCCGCGCGGGACGGATTCGCGCGACCTTGCGACGGCGGCGGCGAGCCGCAGCGTCATCATCGAGCCGGGCGACCGCTTCTTCGACCGCTCCGACCGGCCGTCGCGCTTCATGCGCCTCGGCATCTCCTCGATCGCGCTGCAGCACATCGAGCCGGGCATCCGCGAGCTTGCGACGGCAGCAGGGCGCCGACCGGCAGCGGCCTGAGCATCGCCTTCCGTTGCGCGACAGCTGACGCAAGGGCTGGCCCATCCGGCGGAATCGGCTGGCTCATGCTGATGGGCCAGACATGACGGCATAGTCCGATACGGGAACAGAGCTGGACCAAGGCGGATCAACCGCTACCGGCCGGCTTCGCCGCATGGGTGGAGTTGTCGTGATGTCTGAGACTGCCGAGAAGCTCGACGTGCCGGGAGAAGAACACCGTTCACGCCGTTCCGGCGGGCGCGAAGCGCGCCGTGCCATGCGGGCCGCGCCGCTGGCCGACGACATCAGGCCGGTGCGCGCCGGCCTCGAAGGCGGCCGCTACGCACCGCTTTCGCAGAACGACCTCGAGCGCATCCACGAGGCGGTTCTGACGCTGCTGGAAACGGTCGGCTTCGCGAATGCCATTCCCTCCTGCATCGAAGCGTTGACCAAGGCCGGCGCGACGTTGGGCGAGGACGGGCGGCTGCGCTTCCCGCGCAATCTCGTGCTCGATACCATCAAGCGCGCGGCGCGCAATTTCACGCTGCACGGCCAGGACCCGAAGCACGACATGGTGATCCAGGGCAAGCGCGTGCATTACGGCACGGCGGGCGCGGCCGTTCACCTCGTCGATGTCGAGAAGCGCGTCTATCGCGAATCGCTGTTGCAGGACATCTACGACGCCGCCCGCATCGTCGACGGGCTGGACAACATCCATTTCTTCCAGCGGCCGATGGTGCCGCGCGACATTCCCGACCCGCTCGATATGGATTTCAACACGCTCTACGCCTGTGTGATGGGAACGTCCAAGCATGTCGGCACGTCGTTCACCGTGCGCGAGAACGTGAAGCCCGCGCTGGAGATGCTCTATGCGATTGCCGGCGGCGAGGAGAATTTCCGCGCCCGACCCTTCGTCTCCAATTCCAACTGCTTCGTCGTGCCGCCGATGAAATTCGCCGAGGACGCCTGCGGCGTGCTGGAAGCCTGCGTGGAAGGCGGCATCCCGATCCTGCTTCTCTCGGCCGGCCAGGCGGGCGCGACGGCGCCGGCGGCGATCGCCGGGGCCGTGGTGCAGGCAGTGGCCGAGGTGCTGGTCGGCCTCATCTACGTCAACGCGATAAAACCCGGCCATCCAGCGATCTTCGGAACCTGGCCCTTCGTCTCGGACCTCAGGACCGGCGCCATGTCTGGCGGTTCGGCCGAGCAGGCGCTGCTGACGGCAGCTTGCGCGCAGATGGCGCAGTTCTACGACCTGCCGGGCGGTTCTGCCGCCGGCATGGCGGATTCGAAGCTGCCCGACATCCAGTCCGGCTTCGAAAAAGGCATCACCGACGTCATGGCAGGCCTGTCCGGCCTCAATCTCGTCTATGAATCGGCTGGCATGCACGCCTCGCTGCTCGGCTTCTGTCTGGAAAGCCTCATCATCGACAACGACATGCTGGGCATGTGCCAGCGTTGCGTGCGCGGCATCGAGGTGACGGACGCAGCGCTCTCGGTCGATACGATCGCCGACGTCTGCCTCAATGGCCCGGGCCACTATCTCGGCCATGAACAGACGTTGAAGCTGATGCAGACGGAATATTTCTATCCGGCCGTCGGCGACCGTTTCTCGCCGAAGGAATGGAACGAAAAGGGCAAGCCGGACATCCTCGAGCGGGCCATCGCCGAGAAGAAGCGGGTGCTGGCCGAGCGCTTCCCGCGCCACGTGCCGCGCAGCGTCGATGACAAGCTGCGCGCCCGCTTCGGCGAACTTATCCAACTGCCGCGCAGCGGCATGGGCGGCTAAGAAGGCGCTTCAGGCGATCCGGCCGAGCAGGCGCAGCAGCGTGGCGGCCTCGCGCTGGGTCAGCGGCGCCAGCGTTTCTCCGGTGATCGCGGCGGCGAGCGGTACCAGACGCCCGATCAGGTCGCGCCCTTCCGCCGTAAGGCTGACCAGCAGGCGGCGCTTGTCGGCGTCGTCCTTGCCGATCTCGACCAGACCGCGCGCTTTCAGCCGGTCGATGACGCCCTTCACGGTCGCCGCATCCATGGCGATCAGGCTGCCAAGCTGGTTCTGCGAGGTCTCGCCGACCTCCTTGAGCTTGGCGAGCGCGGCGAACTGCGGCGGCGTCAGGTCGCCGATGCGCGCGGAAAAGATGGCCAGATGGCGCTGGTTGGCTTTGCGTAGGACAAAGCCGATCTGCTCCTGCAGATGATAGCTGCCATCCGGGCCAGTCGTCATCGCTGGCCGTCCCAGACCTTGATGTCCTTCGCCTCCAGCCCGCCCATGCGGTTGTGGATGCGCGGGCCGCAGGCCATGGCGAGACAAAAAAGGATCTCGTCCGGCCGCGGCCCATCGGCGGCGCGCACCTCGACGGCGTCGAAATGGCTGCGCACATAGGCTGCGTTGGTGTGGCCAAGTGGCACGTCCAACGTGGCGCCGGCGCCACCGACCTTCATGGCTGACGGCACGATGGCCTTCGCCTGGCCGAGGCGTTCGCGCATCGCGTATCCGCCCGGCACATGCCACAGCGCGCCATGCTCGATCTCGCCTTCGGTGCCGACGATAGCGCCTTTGCCGTAACCGTCGATGGCCGCGATGTCGCCGCCGAGCGCAGCGATCAACCGGTCGGTCAGGTCGAGGCCGAGCGGCTTCAGATCGTCCATCGCCGGTTGCAGGTCTTCAACATAGCGGCCGGCGAAGGGATTCTTCACGATGCCGAAGGCGACGGCGCGGCGGCGCGGCTGTCTGGCTACCGGACCGCCTTCGTGAAAAATGTCTTCGATCTGGACCGCGATCATGCGGATGGGGAATTCAGGCATGGACGAGTTCTTTCTTTTCTGTCGAATGGGAGACAGCCGGAAGCGATATCGGGCCGCTGATGCGGGATTGCCCGGCAAGAAACAGGGCCGCCGCCGCGATCAACCCGCGATGGCGCAAGTCGTCGGCGACGGCCATGCCGCTCTCCAGCGCCGCGCCGACTTCGGTCGGAGACAAGACGCCGACGCCGGTGGTCACAAGCCGTTCACCGAGATCGCTGTCAGGCGCGAGGTCGCAGGCCGGCTGTCGGATGATCGCCGCGTGGCGGGGGAGATCGACGGCGTTGGCGATAATCGTGGCCGCCGCGTCGGCCTCGGCGCCGGTCCGGGCAAGCACGGTGACGGCATCGGCGATGCCCAGCGAGAACGATCGGCCACGCCAGCCGCTGGTGGCGACCCCGCGCACCAGGTCTTCGGCCCGGATCGTGACGCGGTCGGCGAATTCATGACCGATGCCGGCAATCGCCAATTGCATCGCGTGGCCCTCGGCGAGATGCAGCGCGCAATCGCCGCCATTGTTGACATAGGCGCGGTCGAGCCGGCGACCGGCCAGCATCGCCGCCAGGATTTCGTCGGCCACGGAGCCCGCTACCGCCGCCATCGGCGTGATGAAAGTTTCGGCCAGCGGGGCGAGGGCGGCCGCCATGCGCCGGGCGGTGGAGCCGGCAAAGGTGATGATGGGACCCGCCGGTTTCCGTAATTGCGGCAATTCCGCCACCAGTTCGGTCAGGATCGTCTGGAAGCGCTCGACCGCCTGCGCATAGGCTGCTTGCCGTTCCCCGGCCGCCCCGAAGGCTTCCACGATCAGGTCAATGGGGCCGTGGTTGAGGTGCAGCCGCCGCCCGTCGTCCAGCCAATGCGCCTGCGGGCCGTTCATCGCTCCGGCCCCTCGCGCCGGCGCGCCTGCACCAGCGGCGGCCACGGGTTGTCCGCCGGCGCGCCGGCGGTGCGGCGCGGGTTCAGGTATTCGCCGCCGCGTGCCAGCACATCCTCGACGCTGCGGATTTCAGCTTCGTAGCCGCCGAGCCTCAGATAGTCATCGCGACGCAGCGTGAACTCGATGGGGGCGACCAGCGCCGGCGTCGGCACATAGCCAAAGGCGTTGTCCGGCAAG
>Ga0182738_1007127_pt1 | contig 11420 bp, 9 predicted proteins | sample eDN5th30CBELigMG_FD_128876 | JGI IMG/M metagenome (GOLD analysis project Ga0182738, IMG submission 128876) | Enriched Miracle-Growth compost microbial communities from Emeryville, California, USA - eDNA 5th pass 30_C BE-Lig MG (version 2)... ...
GAGCATTCAAAAAAAATCCAGAAAGATTTCTTGAATTTTCCGCAGTTTATGAAAATCATTTTCTGGGCGTATCAATTGAAACGTTCCGCAGTTGAACATTTTTTTAAAAAATCTCTTTCGAAAAACTTTTTTTTCGCGCTCAGAAGGTTAAAATTTTGAAGGATTTTGAATCATTATTTTTCAAGAAATTCCTGCTTTTTTCAACATCCTTGTTTCTTCAAACCTTGGGGTGATCTGAATAAAGCCAAGGGTTCAGTATATCAACGCCTAAATTCAATGAGGTTTCTCAGAAAAAAGAATGAATCCAAAACGACTAGGGATAAAAATAAATATTTTAAATGATTTATTCGTAACAGTCAGGTTGACAAGTAGAGGGTTTCATGCCTGGATATGGCCGCTAAAAGAACAGAGAAATGGAATTTTAAAAGATTTAAGAATTGAATTCCAGAAGACGCTTTTTAAGACAAGGAAGATATGGATGAGACGAGGGATTTGTGTTGAATTTTGGCAAGAATTAATTTTAAAGGGGAATAAAAGAAAATGCATCTGAACTTAATTTTCTTTTTTCTGATTTTTGTTATATGTTTATTGGGTGAATTTGCTCCATTGAATTAAAGGACCCTAGAAATTCCTTTCCAAAATTCGTGTAAACGACCATATATTGCTTCCAATAAAGGTCTAAATAAAAATATTATATGGCAATTAATCAACGTGGAAAATCATTCAAGGGTTATTTTAATAAAATTCGCTCATCAAACGACTTCAAATACTTTATCATCTCTTCTTTGCTTATAAATAAAAATAATCTTTTATATTTTTTACCCCATCTTTTCTCTTCACATCTCTTCCAATGGTTGAATCTACTCAACAACAAATCCAAGACCTCGCTGACTTGGCCAACGTCTTCAGAATTGACGTCATCGAATCCATCGAACAAGCCAAATCTGGTCACCCCACTTCCTGTTCTTCCTCTGCTGAGCTCTTGGCTGTCCTTTTCTTCCACGAATCCGGTATGCACTACGACCCTAAGAACCCCAAGAACTTTGCCAATGATAAATTCATCCTTTCCAAGGGTCACAACGCCCCCATCCTTTACGTCTGCTGGGTTCATAATGGTTTCCTCCCCAAGGAATCCCTCAAGACTCTCCGTCACATCGACAGTAAGCTTGAAGGTCACCCCGTCCCCAGACTCGACTTCGTTGACATAGCCTCCGGATCCCTCGGACAAGGTCTCTCCGTTGCCGCTGGTATGGCTTATGCCTCCAAATATATGGACAAGATCCAAAACAAATTCTACGCCTTGCTCGGTGATGGTGAGTGCGCTGAAGGATCCGTCTGGGAAGCCGCCAACTTCGCTGGATACTACAACCTTAGCAACCTCGTTGCTATCGTTGACGTCAACGCCCTTGGTCAATCCCAAGCCACCATGCAAAAGCACGAAACTGAAGTTTATGCCGCTAGATTCCAATCTTTCGGATGGGAAACTATCTGCATTGATGGTCATGATGTCGCTGAAGTCATCAAGGCATATACCGCCGCCAGAAACAACCAAGGCCAAAAGCCTTTCGCTATCCTCGCCAAGACCTTCAAGGGAAAGAACTTTACCGAAAAGATCGAAAACCAACTCAACTGGCACGGTAAGCCTTTGGGCAACTCCGGCCAAGAAGCCATTGTAAACATCAGAAAGCTCATCAAGAACCCCGATGTTAAGCTCACCCCCACTCTCCCCAGCTTCACTGCTGAAGGCCCCCAAGAAATTGTTTTCACCCTCCCCGAAAACATCGAGTACGACCCCTCCAAGCCTTATGCCACTAGACAAGCTTATGGTAACGCTTTGAAGAGAATCGTTGACACCAACAACAAGACCGGCAACTTGATCTCTTTGGACGGTGATACCAAGAACTCCACTTTCGCCCAAACCCTTTTCGACGCCTATCCTCAAAACTTCGTTGAAGGTTTCATTGCTGAACAAAACTTGGTCGGTGTTGCTCAAGGTATCTCCATCAGAAGAAGAGTTCCCTTCGTCTCTGCCTTCGCTGCTTTCTTCACCAGAGCTTTCGATCAAATGAGAATGGGTTCCATCTCCCACATCAACATCAAATACGTCGGCTCTCATTGCGGTGTCTCTATCGGTGAAGATGGTGCCTCCCAAATGGCCTTGGAAGATCTCGCTCAATTCAGAACCTTTAGAGATGGTATAGTTCTCTATCCTTCTGATGCTATCTCCACTGAACATGCCGTCCTTTTGGCTGCTAACCACAAGGGCCCCGCTTACATCAGAACCTCCAGACCCGCCACCCCCATCTTGTACAAGGGCAACGAAAAGTTCGAAATCGGTAAATCTAAGGTCTATGTCCAAACTGATAAGGACGTTATCACCCTTATCGGTTGCGCCATTACCTTCTCTGAAGGCTGGGAAGCTGTCAAGAAGCTCGCTGGTGAAGGCATTCACGTCAGATTGATCGATTTGTTCTCCGTTAAGCCCCTCGATGTTGAAACTTTGACCAAGAACATCAGAGAAACTCAAGGAAGATGCTTGATCGTTGAAGACCATTACAGAGAAGGTGGTATCTTTGAAGCCGTTGCCAGTGAACTCGCCTCTGAAGGATTCAAATTCTACTCCCAAGCTGTTGATAGAGTTCCTCCTTCTGGCAAGCCCCACGAATTGGTTGACTTGTTCGGCCTTTCTGCTGCCAAGATCGAAGCTAGAATCAGAGAAATCATTAAGCAATAAAAATATTATTAAGATATAGAGGGCTTTCCCCGTACCCTACCTATACTTGCTAAATATTTAAAATGTATGTGTGTGTAAAACTTGCTTTTTATCTCTCGAGTAGAAAGTTGGAGTGTTACATATATATAAAATTTATACAGAAATATTAAAAACGTCTTCAAGACAAACAAAATTAAACTCCGGTCGATGAAAAGGACCCTTTTTTTGGTTGAAAATGTGAAAAGAATGAATGAATTCTTATAGAGCCAAAAGAGCAAGACATTATTAGTTCTTTCATTCAAAAAAATTGTTCAATTTTATTTTTCTTCAAAACAAGATCTTTTACAATAAGGCTCTCAAAAAAGAAAAAAAGGAATTTCGATGAGTATTTATATCCAAAAATAATAAAGTAGTCTTGATAAAATTTAAATAGATTTTGATTCAAAAGCCTTATTTCCCATGGATTTCTCTGGTTCTGTTGATGATCACTGCAGAAATGGCAAGTGCAGATGTGGATTATCTTGTCAATGTAACGGAGATTGCTCAAAGGAAGAGTGTTGTAAAAACTGCCATACAGGCGTTGAAGGAGGACAAGTTGGTCTTTCTGGAATGTCTGGGGTTTCGATAATGAAGAATGAGCCTGAGAAAGTTCAAGAGAACCTTCATCAGGAGATTATTGAAGATCAACGCCCAGACGTTCAGCTTGTTGAGAAATAATTGTGCATATGTCGTGTTTAGGGAAAATCTTTCTTTTGATCATAGAGTGATTGATTCTATGTGATTTTCTAAATTGTATTGTAAATGCTTTATATTTTCAAGTCATTACCTATCTTCTTCTATCTAATCTAGTTTGTATGGCTTCGTATCCAAAATCAAGTAATCTGAAATTTCTCAGAAAAAACGTGTTCATTTCATTTCAATTAAGATCCTCTTGTTCTTGAGAAAAATATTTTGGGAGAAGTACAAGATATTTGAATGAATCATAGGCTTCGGTATTTCTGGGGGCCTGACCTCAGAAGGAAGATTTTGGGATCTGGCTTCATCTAAAATTAATTTTAAGTGTCTGAAATTAGCAAAAATTTCTAGAAAAGAAAATTCCCCAAATTCGAAAATAATCGATTTTTCCAAAATTTGAAAAAGGAGACAAAGCCTTAGAAACCCACTCAAAAGAAGAAGTGAAAGTTCTTGTTGATATAAACTCGAGAATTCCTCAATAAAACAAAAAAACCCCACAGAATCCCATTTTCTGAAACCTTAAAATCAAGGAAAAAGTTGAGAATCTTTGTGTTGGTAATTCATCCATAGTGATTGTATTTTCTCTTTCAGAAAAATCTAAAAAGGAGAGAGAGTGATTCTTGAATGAAGCCTCGTGTATATCTTCACGCCAACTCAACCCAATACTTATAATCAATTCATATTCATTGTAAAAATGGACTCGAACAAAGATCATTGTAAGAACCCAAAATGCAAATGTGGTTCGAATTGTAATTGTGAAGGCAACTGTTCTAATGCCTCCTGCTGCAAGGACTGCAATCCACCTTTAATGGCTGACCCGTCAGGATTAACAAACCCTGTGGATATTGCTGGAAAAGCTAAGGAAGAATCAACAAAATAAGGAGCGCAAAGGGTCTTGTTTCTCGCTTTCTGCTCCAGACCTGAGCAAAAGGAGTTGGTAAGTCAAGTAAAACTGAGTAAAAGGGTGACACAGAAAGGTAATTTAAATGTATAAATTTGATCATCTATGTGTAAGATTCTCGCTTTGTTTTTAACAGTTTATCACTTCGTTGTGTGATTTTTCACCCTTGCAAAAAAATAAAAGACAATTTTGAACGGAATTTTTTCGGAAAAAATTTCTCCCATTTTGAAATCGTGAGTTATGACTTATGACTAGATTTATATCAAACGAAAAATAAGTTGTGCTTGATGTCAGGTGAGCATTTTTTTCCTTGAAATTTCCTATTTTTTTATGTTAACAAAGCCTTTTCAAAAAAAAAAATGAAAAGAAAATTTCCAAAAAAAGAAGAAATTCAAAAAATTTTTTGGTCAAAATTTCTCAGGTGAAACTTCTCAATTGAATACTCGATCATCATCAATCATGAAACGATCAGAAAAACCTTTTTGTTCTCGAAAAATACCAAGAAAAAATACTTGGAGGATTTGTCCTGATTTTTCAGCCTGCAAATTCCGGATTTCACAGCCGTAGGTCTGTCCTGGTTTTGCATCCACCCAAATTCCGAACCCTACTTGATCTTTGGAAAATCACTGAAATCCAGAGTTGAAAAAAAATCAAATCAGCCCAACAATGTTTAATTCGCTAGAGGCAGAAAATTAATCAAATTAATATGAGTCTGCCCGGTGCAAAAAGTAGTTTTGTCTCTCCCTCTGTATTAAAAATCGAATTATCTTTTCCTCTTTTCCATGTTCTTTTCTTTCCAGACTTCCCATCTGGCTACTTTCTCTTGTTCCTCTCTAAAACGTCTTCAAAATACATCCAAATCTCTTTTGCAGAGATCTGCTTCTAAAACATCCTCAAACCTCAGAGATCCCATCCTAGCAAATCTCCTGTTTCCTCTTAAAAAAGTAATCCAAACATAAATTCAGACTTTTAGCCTCTTTTTATAATCAAATAACAATTTTAAGCCAAAATCTCCTCCTCATTGTTTTATGGATCCTGTTTATTTTCTCTTTCTGTTCCTCACCCTTTCACACCCAACGTCTCCACAGTCCACAGGAATTTCCTCATCTCCCGAGAAAGAAAGCTGTGGATCTCTTAAACATTCTCCTGGCATATGTCCCCAAATTTATGAGCCTGTTTGTGCAGACATTCTTCGACTCTGTTATGTCCCGCCATGTCCCCAAGTCCAAGAATTTGCAAACAAATGTGAAGCTTGCAATGATCCTGAAGTGCAAACTTATACTCCAGGGCATTGTGTTTATAATTGTGGACTGGAATATATTGAAAAGAGTTCAATAATTCCAGTTTGCGCTAGTCTTGAAGAGAATTGTGAGGAAGCTTCGTGTAGAAGAACTTATCCGAATTCATATTTTGCATGTGAGGATCCTTTGGTTGTTTCGTATATTGTGGGATCTTGTGATGAAAATAATGTTGAGAGTGAAGGTTTCTGTGAAGAGTTTTTGAATGAAGAAAATGGAGAATGTTTTGAGTTCGAACAAGAGTTGGGATTTACAGAAGAAGATGTTTTAATTTTATAGAAATTCATGTTTATATGATTTTGTAAGATGCCTTTTGATTGAAGTGAATTGTAACTTGCTCATAGTTTGTTCATTTTCCTGAAATAATATATGGTTGAATTCAAGTATTTTTGAGGTTTCTGATGCAGAGTTCAAAGTTATCATTTAAATCATTCATGAAAAACTTCTAAATTTGTAAAACTCATCGTCTTTTAATGAGAAAACCTTGGTGATAAATTTCTTACATGAACTTTTCTCATTAACATGATTCGTGGTGAATTTTTTATTCTGAAATTTTGACTCTCTATTGAACTTAAAAAGAGGGAGAAAATTCATTAAAAAAACATATTGAAGAGTTGAGCTCCTCAAACAACAAATCAGAAATTATCAATTACTCTAAGTGGGCCAAAATTACAGTTTCCTATTGACTTTAAAACTTACAGAAAAAGCAAGGGGTTTTCAATAGCATGAAGAGCAAATGAGGTCATTAACAGGCTCTTTCTAGTCGGAAAGGTTCCAAAAAAAATTCGTTCTTTCTTTTCATCTTGATTTGCCTGCCATTTTTCAAATCTCATAAAAAACCTCCAGAAGAAATAGAATTCTATTGATACCAAGCAATACTCTGTTAAAAACCTCTTTGTTTTTCTTGAAATTTTTTCTCTTGGATTTGAAAAAAGCTATCTTCCTCATTAGAGAAAAAGAGTCGAAAATTGATCCAACACAAAATGACTTCCAAATTCTAACTGATGAAAATTCTTAATGTCCACTTTAATCTCCTATCGTCCTTTCGGACAAATTTCTCTCACTAATTTCAAAAGAGGATCTCTCAGGAGTCAGATCATTATTGGCGAAATTGATGGTAGAAATTAAAATAGGTTGGTATACAGACATTTTTCCTCACAGTATTCATTCTTAGGCAAGGAATTTAAAGTTTAACAGAAAGTCCAAGTTTGTTGCAACTTCCAATTTAAATTTCCTTCTTTAATTTTCAGTTTCGAGTCCAAATTTTAACTTTGGATCATCAAAGACGAGACTTTCATTGCAGGAAAAAACTGTTTTTTTCTAGAACTCCAATTAGCTAGCTTTTCTTGAAAAGGTGACCTTTCGAGCTTGTAAACAGCCTGTTTCCCAGTTTACCAGCTATTATCATAGACTTTCTTTGGTAAAACTGTTTGGGAATTAAAATTTTTCGATTCTATTCATCGAAAAATGGTTCGAAAAAGAATGATTTTCTACAAGAATTCGAATCCTAAAAATATCTTGTAAAACAGCTCCCAAAAATAAAAAGAAATTTTTTCTTATCTTTTCAGGCCCACAGGTCTTTCAGCCAATAGAAAAACTCTACTTCTTTCGTTTTGGCAAAAGAAGACGATAGGCCATAAAGTATTTTTGGCGTTTTGCAAGCAAAAAAAAATTGAATTAAGCTACAATCCTCCTCAATTGTGAGGATCAATAATGAAATTAACGGAAAATAATATGGATCAGGAGCAAAAGAGATGAAAAGATTGAAAAAATAATTTTGAAATATTTTTCTTACAAAACTGCAAGCCAATCCGAAATTTCTCTTTGCTAAAATTTATACTTTGACGACTTCAAAGTGAATGGATTCAAAATAAATTGGAATTTCAAACCCCAAATAAATATTTAGGAAGGGTCAAAACATTATTTGAGCCTTCACTTTGGCTGAGGATCTCATCAGTTTCTTTGTAAAAACTCGGCTTTTGTAGAAACTATACTTATTTTTATAATAATTATAAAGCAGTTTTTCAACTAAGAAACGCTATTCTAATATGAGCCTTTCAATATTTTTCAATAATCCTCTCAAGGAAAAAATTAGATTTGTTACATCCTAAAACCAATTCCGGGGCCAAAACTCCTATTTTAATCTCTCGTCCTTTTACCCTTAAAAATTCTGTCAGTTAATTCTCTTTAAAATCAAACACAAAAAACCTTTTTAATTTTAAAAAGTCTCAAGTCTCTACGATCTTTCTTTTCTCTCAATGTCTCTCCTACTTTTATCCTTTATCCTCTCTCTTTCCTCCCTCCACACCCTCTACGCCCAAGAATCTAACAGTACAGTCTATTGCGGTCCTTACGCTGACACCTCTGTTGCCTGCCCAGACGTTTCTGACCCTATCTGTGCTCCCTACCCCAGATACTGCATCAGCACGCCTTGTCCCCAAGTAATGGAGTTCTACAACGGCTGCGTGGCCTGCCAAGACCCCACTGTGACCAGCTACACACTCGGGCGGTGCGTATATACCTGTGCTACCGGCGAATTGAACCAAGATGGCAAGGTGGTTTGCGCGATTTATCAAGAAGGATGCCAAGATGACTCTTGTAGAAGAGAATTCCAGGACTCTTACACGGCCTGTCAGGACCCTGCTGTTATATCCTACACAATCGAATCTTGTCCGGTCAGTACGACTGCAGCAGAATCTGCCGAAGCTGAGCTGCTTCCAATTACTATTGAATCAACAGCTCCAATTGGTGGTGTTGAAACTGTGCTTGCGATAGAAGAAAGTGTGAATGAAGAGCAAGAATTATCAGCTTTGGGGGTGATTGAATGTCCAGTGGTCTCTATTACAGAAACAGTAGCCTGTACGGAGCAATATGAGCCAGTATGTGCATATCATTATAGTTGTGTGGGAGAAGATTGCACAGGCGTAACGGTTGCAAATTCATGCTTGGCATGCATGACATATGCATACGATTATTATTTGGACGGTGCATGTGAAATGGGGGGCACAGATAGTGGTCTTTTGGCAGATCCGACTGAAGATTGGAATGCGCAATAAATGAGGTGGGAAAAGGGAATAAACAAACACCTAGAGGAAATGTCTTGCTTTTGAATGAAATAAGATGAAGTGAAGTGATGTGATCTGATGGAAATAATTTATAAAATAGAATGAAAATGAATGAACAAATAATCATAATATAAGTATCATTTCTGTGATGATGTCTATACATAACCATTTTTGCAATCACTCAAAAAAAAATTATAAATTGTTTTTTAATGATAATGTTAAGAATGTCTGAATTGTCTCAACCATATTTTGTCTCGAAACTTTAGAAGCGAAAAAATCATCTGAAACTTTTTCGAAAGATTATCGGAGATCTTTATTTTTTCAGTTTTTCGAATAGTATTTGGTGAATGTGATCTTAACGAGATGTAATTCGATAAAGTATTGATGGTTTTGTTAATTCTTTTGGGCTAAAATTGAAGAAAAAAACTGATGAATTTTGTTCCATTTTGTTTTGAATTTCTTTTCAGAAAGGATCGGGGAAAAATATTGGTGAATTAAAAATGAAACATTTCGCCAAACCCCTTTCTTTCATCAAAAATATACAGTTTTTTAATTTGATCTCAAGAAACGCTCGCCTTTAAAATTTTTCCTCAATTTTTTGCCTTAATCCCGTTTCATCTTTCCATTGAATAAATCTTCAAGAAGCTTTTTGACTGAAAATCCTTAGGATATCCTCAACAACAGAATTAAGTTTTTTCATTGAGGTTAATCCAGGAATCATAATTTTTTGAATAATGTTTTCTTCTAGATTCAGAAGCTCATAAAAAGAGCTAAAATTCAAATTTATTCTTTCAAAAAAGAAAGCGTCACAAAAATAATGATCCCAGAGAAGGTTTTGGATGGCAGATAAGCCTCACACTGGGGATCTATTTTTAGATAATTTATTCAAAATATCAAAAGGATCTCACAGCTTATAGCTCACTCTCCAAAGCAGAAAAATGGAGAACCAAACCTTGATGAATTTTTATTGAAGAGAACGGCCAAGCCTAATATCTTTTCAGATTAGTGAGTAAGGCGAGGCGAATAAAGGCTCTTTCTGTTTTTGTAAAGTTTGTGGGGGAAGTTAGAATATGAAATTTTTATTTTAGCTTTTAAAAAGGAAAAAAGAGAAAAAATGATCTCTAAATTTTAAACGCGTTTCCTCTTTCAAATGCCCTTCCCTCATCTAATGATCTATTTTTATCACTCATCAATCGATTAAATTACCTATAAGTGCTTTCACTTCTCTCCAACTTCTATAATTAATTGTTTTTCCTTTTCATTTTTCATCATGAAGACTTCTCAACCACTCCCAATTTTCTGCCTGCTCCTCTTCCTTAGCACCAGCATGACAATTCACCAAGAAATAGACTTTTCAGAGTTTGTCGAACTGAGCAATCAACAAGACTATCTCTGCAGCGTTCAATATCCAAATCCTCCTTACCCTTGCCCTTTAAATTTCGACACAGTTTGTGCCAAATATCAGCCTCAATGTGTTCAGCCGCCTTGCCCTTTATATGAAGCGGAATACTCCAGTGGCTGCCTTGCCTGTAATGATAACACTGTGGTTTCTTACAGATATGGTCCTTGTGAACCGGGTTCTGAGAATGAAGAGTTTTATCTTGAGAATGAGGAGTTGACCTATGAAAATGAAGATTTTGTAGGAGCTGAATACAACCAAGAGATTCATGTTTGCAATGTAGACACCTTGATCAAGGTGCTGTGTATTCAGTCGTATATTCCGGTTTGTGGACATTTTGATAATTGCGAAAGTGGAGCGTGTAGTAAGACTTTTTATAATAGTTGTGAGGCTTGTTATTATGGCGGTGCGGATTATTATACTGATGGAGAATGTGCCATAGAGTAAAATGTATTGTAGATCTTGTAAATGAAGATGATAGAGCTCCTTTTTAGGCTAAATCTATTCGAATTAAAATGTTATGTAGAAAACTGTATGGAAAACCTGATGATGAGTTTTGGACTTCTATTTAATCGAAAAAAAAATTGATGTTCCTCTTTTATCATATTTTCATTTCACAGAAGAAAGTTGGATCTCTCGTTGATCTCCTTGACATTAAAAAACTATCCTACTGGAGATAAGAAAGAGATCTTCATGATTCGTACCATGATAATTCGTCTGTTATACTGGAAAAATAATTGGCGGTTCTGTTCCTTTGTAACTCATCAAAAGCTTGCTTAAAACACTTTTTTTGGTTGCAAGCTTGCTCATCTTACTCTTCATTACACTTGGAAAGAGTATTAAAAAAACGAGTCTTTCATCAAACTTTAGAAAAGACTTCCAATTTCTTACTTCAGGTCAAGAAGCACTCTGGTTTGAAATTTATCTCTTCATTTTTTGATCTCGATGTGGTTCCATATTCCCGTCGAATAGAGTTGATTAAGAAGCTTTGATGTCTCAATCTAAAGTGATATGACCAAAAAGTACAATTGTTTTTGTTCATGAGCTTGATTGAGTAAATAGAGATTTACGAATTCCTTTTTATTCTAGATCAGGAAACTAAGGAAAAGAGCCAAAACTATCAAATTTATTCATTGACCAAAAGAGACAATTTAAAATGATTTCGAGGGATTTTTGGAAGTGTTTAAATCTCATACTGGGGAACTATTTTTAGTTAATTTATTCAAAATTTCAAAAAGAACCTCACAACTCTTTGGAAAATACAAGGAAATTGTGGTTGAGACCAAATGAATTTTTGCTGATGGAGAAA
>Ga0182738_1007129_pt1 | contig 11420 bp, 7 predicted proteins | sample eDN5th30CBELigMG_FD_128876 | JGI IMG/M metagenome (GOLD analysis project Ga0182738, IMG submission 128876) | Enriched Miracle-Growth compost microbial communities from Emeryville, California, USA - eDNA 5th pass 30_C BE-Lig MG (version 2)... ...
CGATCGGCAAGGCGGCGAAGAGAGCGAGGTAGGCTTGATACAGGTCATCGGCCATCGCCCCGTAAGAGGCCTCGATCCCCTCGCGGAACCGATCATTCAGCGCCCGACCGTCCTTGCCGATGGTTCGCCCGGTGATCTCGGAAAGCTCGTGATTGCCCAGAATCACATGGACCCGATCGGGATATTGGCACTTCAGGGCCGCGACCACGTCAACAAGCCGGTGCGACAGGTCGGGCCGATCGTCCTGATTCTTATTGATCTCATGAACAAGCTCTTGAAGCACGAGATGCCGGCCGGGATGCCGATCGAGGGCCGATTCGGCCAAGGCCCAGCGGAACGCCCGCAAGTTGCCGTGCAGGTCGCCGACGACCATCACCTCTTCGGCGTCGTCGAGACGAACGACCGAGCCCGATCGGCCCGGCGTTTGTCGCGTCAACTCGGTGGCCTTGCGAACGGTGGCGAGAACTTTGAGGGGATCGGGCATGGTCGGCGTTGTCCATACTAAAGCGGCAAATGCTTACGCGGCGCGCGAGTTCCCCGGGAGGGCGAGGCTCCCGCCGAGCCGGCGCTGGGCTTGGGGCGAATTTGGGAGGGCGAGGCTCCCGCCGAGCCGACGCATAGCGTATGGCTCGGCGCCCGCCTCGCCCTCCCGAAACAAATCCTCCGCGACCGACGCCACACGATTGTTCGCCGCTCCATCTAGAGAAGGCGCGTCGAGCTTGGGTCCAATCGCTCGAAGTCTACCACTCCGATTCGACGGCGAACTCCCAGTGCTGAAACAGGGTCTCCAGCCGCGACTTCAACTCGGTGTGCCGATCCTGCGCGCGGGTGGCCTTGCCCGGGTCGCGCCAGGTGGCGGGCTGGCCCAAAACGTCTTCGACCTCGACGATCTCGGCCTCAACTTCGGCGATCTCGCGCTCCAGGTCAACCGCCTTGCGATACGCGAACTTCTTCTTCGGCTTGCCGTTGCCCCCGGCCGATTTCGAGGGCGTCGGGGCGGGCGCGGCCGCCGCCTTGGCCTTCGCCTTGTCGGCGGCGGCCTGCTTCTCCCTCTGAATCAAGTTCTGGAACGCCTCATAATCGCCTTCGACCACGCGGGCCCGGCCGTCGGCGACCTGGATGATGCGGTCAGCCACCTTATTAAGGAAATAGCGGTCGTGGCTGACGACCAGAACCGTCCCTTCGAACTCGCGGATCGACCGCTCCAGGGCCTCGCACGACCAGATGTCGAGGTGATTCGTCGGCTCGTCCATCACCAGCAGGTTGGCCCCGGTGGCGCAGAGCCTCGCCAGGGCGGCCTTGGCCTTCTCGCCCCCGGAAAGCTGGCCGACCTTCCGAAAGGCCTGCTCGCCGGTCAGGCCGAACCGGGCCAACAGCGAGCGGACATCGCCCTCGACCCATTCGGCGTCGTCCTCGGGCCAAACGGCGCGGACGACGGTGGTGTCGTACGAGAGCGATTGCAGGCCCTGGTCGTGGTAGCCAACCTGAACGCGGTGGCCGAGCTTCACCTCGCCCGAATCGGCCTGCTCGCGGCCAATCAGGGTTTTGATTAGGGTCGTCTTGCCCGCGCCGTTGGGTCCCAAAACCCCAATGCACTGGCCCCGGAGGACCGACATGTTCAGGTCTTGAAACAGCGGCTTGTCGAACGCCTTGGACAGGCGGCGGGCCTCGATCACGATGTCTCCCGAGCGGTCGACCTCCTCGAAGCCCATCGGCGGGCCGACGATCTCGCGAATCGTCTCGACCTTCTCGCGCTCCAAACGCTCCAACTTCCGTTCGCGGTCGTGGGCCTGCTTGGCGCGCTGACCCGCGCCGTACTTTCGGATGTACGCCTCAAGCTTCTCGGTCTTCTCCTCGAAGCGCTCGGCCTGACGCTCCAGGACCTTCGCCCGCTCGGTTCGCAGCCGCCAGTATTGGGAGTAGTTGCCCGGATAGGCTTCGAGGCTCCCCTCGTTCAGTTCCCAGATTTTGGTGACGACCTTGTCGAGGAAATAGCGGTCGTGGCTGACGACGATCATGCCGACCGACTGGCGAGAAAGATAGTTTTCGAGCCATTCGGTCGTCTCCATGTCCAGGTGGTTCGACGGCTCGTCCAGGAGCATCAGGTCGGGGCTCTCAAGCAAGAGCTTGGCGAGCATCAGGCGGGACTGCTGCCCCCCGGAGAAGGTCGACGCCGGGCGCTGAAAGTCGGCCTCCTGGAAGCCGAGGCCCGAGAGGATCTCTTCGACCCGGTGATCGATCGCGTAGGCGTCCTGGATCAAGAGGCGCTCGTTCAACTCGTCGTACCGACGGCCGGCGCGCTCGCGATCGGCCTGGTCCTCGGCCTCGGCCATCTCCTGGGCCGCCTCCTCCAGCTCGCGCTGAAGTTCGACGAGCGTGGCCAGGCCCGATCTCGCCACGTCGATCAGGGTTTGATCGGGGGCGAAGTCGGGCTGTTGCTTGAGCCGGCTGACACGAATGCTAGGCCGAATGTGAATCCGGCCGTACTCGGGCTGTTCCGAGCCGTCGAGCAGCTTCAGGAGCGTCGTCTTGCCCGCGCCGTTGGGACCAACCAGGCCGATCCGATCGCCGGCCCGGATCTCGAACGAGACGTTGGTGAAGATCGGGTCGCCGGCGTACTGTCGGCCCAACTCGTGGGCGTTGATCAAAATCATGGCGTCAAAAGCGTTTATGAAAAATCCAGGCGGGGCGCGCGATCGTCCGAACCGGGGCCGCCGCGCCTTTGAGGGGGAGTTCGGCCGAGACGCTCCGGCTCCTTGGCACACTCGATGATAACCCGGCGGGGCGAGGGGTGGATAGGTGGAAAACCGCCCGTCCCCGGCCGAGCGAGCCGCCATTCCACCTTCTTTTAGCGCTTCCTTCTTGAAGAGGTCGGGTTTCCGGCGAATCATCTGATGGGCCCCTCAAGCAACATTGGCATCGGTACGGATCGCGAGTTGAGCCATGAGCATCAAGAAGGTCCTCGAAGTTCGGCGCGACGTTGCTCCCCATTGGGTGGGAGACGGGTTCCCGGTTCGGACGCTCTTCTCCTACGACGAGGACTCGGGCCGCGTCAGCCCCTTTCTACTCCTCGACTACGCCGGGCCGATGCAGTTCCTTCCCGCCCCCCATCGGCGAGGGGTCGGCGGCCACCCGCACCGGGGCTTCGAGACGGTCACGATCGTCTTCCAGGGCGAGCTGGAGCACCGCGACTCCAAAGGCCACCACGGCGCGATCGGTCCCGGCGACGTCCAATGGATGACCGCCGCGTCGGGCCTGGTTCATGAAGAGTTCCACGGCGAGGCGTTCACTCGCAACGGCGGAACGCTGGAGATGGCCCAGCTCTGGGTGAACCTGCCCGCGGCCGAGAAGATGAGCCCGCCCCGCTATCAGGAGATCCTGGCGAAGCAAATTCCGGTCGTTCCCCTGGAGGGCAAGGCCGGGACGGCGCGCGTTGTCGCGGGCGAGTTCCACGACTCAAAGGGCCCGGCGAAGACCGTCACGCCGATCCACCTCTGGGACGTTCGCCTTAACCCGGGGGGCTCCACGTCCCTGGAGTTGGAGGACGGTTTCACGACGATCCTGCTGCTTCGAAACGGGGCGGTAACGATCAACGGGAAGACCGCCGCCCGAGGTGTCGCCCTGATCGTTCTCGACCCGATCGGAGAGCGCGTCGTGTTGACCTGCGGCGAGGACGAGGGCGCGTCGATCCTCGTCATGGCCGGGGAACCCATCGACGAGCCGGTCGTCGGCCGAGGCCCGTTCGTCATGAACTCGGTCGACGAACTCCGCCAGGCCATCCGCGATTACCAGTCCGGGACGATGGGGAGCCTGTAGAGCCGCTTCATTCTTGGCGCGCCGTTTGGATTTCCCTGGGTGCCCCGGGTTCGTCTCGAACCCGGGAAGCTGGCCGAGGCTCGCGTCCCCGGGTTCAAGCGGAAAATCCCACTGGCCGGGGGGAATGCACTCGCTGGCGCTTCGGGCTGGTATTCGGATTGCGCGTCCACCGATACCAGCCCGAAGCGCCAGCCAGCGCGTCGACCCGGTCCAGGGGGCGCGGCTTTCCTTCCCGGGAACGCCGATCTCCCGGTCGGCTCTTCCCTCCAGCGCGTATTGGCCCGGATGCCGATCAGGAGATCGGCGTTCCATTCCCGGCTCGGCGCGTCCGGCGGTTTCTCGGACGGAGTCCAAGCCTACCGCGACAATCACCAAATTCCGCGCGGCGATTTCCGGAATCATGAAATCGGGAGCCCACCGCCGCTGATCATACTGAAGCGGGAAGGTGTCGCCTCCCCTCGCTCTTTCACAATCCGCAAATCAGAAGACGCCGCCAACCGCGCGATTTTGGCCAAACGAACCCAATTTCCCGCCCCGAAGCCGAACGGCGAATCGCGCGATTTTCGCCAAACGAACCCAATCTCCGCCCTGAGTCCGATCGACGAACCGCGCGAATTTCGCCGAACGAAGCCAATTTTCCCGCCGCGGGCCGAGCGGCGAACCTCGCAATTTTGGCCGAACGAAGCCGATTTCCAGCCCGCGGGCGAAGGACGCAAAGAACTGTCTCTGCTGGGTTTGACTCCAAAGTCATCCTCCAAACCGCCGCGCCGAACGAACCCAATTGGGGAGGAGAAGAAAGGTTGTGGGAGAGCAACGCCCCTGGTGGACAGGCATTCCCGCCCGTCCGTCGCCGAGTTCGGACGGGCGGGAATGCCTGTCCACCCGGTTTCAACTTGAACGCGGTAAAAGCCGTTTCGGGGCTCGTCTGGGGGACGGGCGAAGCCTCGCGCGGGTCGTAATGACCGATACGGCCGCGTCCCGCGTTCCCGCCATCACGTCCTTGACAGATAGTCCGGCGGCACGGAATCCGTCAGCCAGACGCCGTTGGTGGAGAGGAAGAAAATCAAGCCGTCGCGGCTCATCCGTCCGGCGGCGACATTGAGGATGATCGGCTTGCCCCGCCGCGAGCCGACCTTGCGGGCCGTTTCAACGTCGCCGGAGAGATGGACGTGGTGGCGGTTGCCGCGCAGTAGGCCGTGTTCGAGGATCGACGGCAGGAACCGCTCCACCGTGCCGTGGTGGAGCGTCTCGGGCGGTTCACGCTCCTCCAACTGAAGGTCCACCGCGACGCTGTGGCCTTGGTTGGCGCGGATCAGTTCGCCCGAGACATCAAACGCGAACCGCTGCTTGTCATTGGTCTCGACGCATTCGACCAACTCGTCGAAGCTGATGGGGAACCCACGCCGACGCGCCGCCTCGAGTAACTCGTCCACGCCGACCCACCCGCCGGGCCGGAGGGTCAAGCCGATCTTCTCCGGAGCGTGCCGGAGATGCTTCGCCAGGTATTTGCTGACGGCGACAAGTCGTGTGCTCATTCAGTCCATGATCGCATGGCGAACCTTGTCTTTCCATACCAGGGATTTTCCGGTCGGCGCGCCCTGGAGGGGGCGGGGGTTTCGACGACCCGCGCCGGTTCCGTTGAAGACCGTTCGTCACTCATCCTCACCCAGCACGCGCTTCTTGCGGAGCATGTGGTGGTAGTGCTGGGCGAAGCGGTGGGCCTCGTCGCGGACGTATTGGAGGAGGCGGAGGGCGTAGGAGCGCCGGCTCAGGACGATCGGGTCGGAGCGGCCGGGGACGTAGATTTCTTCTTCGCGCTTGGCCAGCGAGATGATCGTCGGCGGGGTGATCCCCTTGGCCTTGAAGGCGTCGAGCGCCGCGCCGAGCTGTCCCTTGCCGCCGTCGATCAGGAAGATGTCGGGGAAGGGCTCGTCTCGCTGGGCGAGGCCCTCGATTCGACGGGTCACGACCTCGCGGATCGACGCGAAGTCGTCAATGCCCTTGACGCTCTGGATGCGATAGCGGCGGTAGCCGGGCTTGAAGGGCAGGCCGTCGACGAACGTAACCAACGAGCCGACGGTCTCGGTCCCTCCCAGGTGGGCGATGTCCACGCCGTCGATGGTTCGGGGGACGGAGTCCAGGTGGAGGACCTTTTTCAGACCCTTGAGCCCCTTGCGCGGGTCGACGTAGAAGACCTCGGGCTGGGCGTGTTTGGCCAGGTCGCCGCGGAGGCTGATGTTCTCCAGGGCCTTGATCTCGTCGCGGAGCCGGGCGGCCTTCTCGAATTGGAGGGCCTTGCTCGCCTCGCGCATGTCGTCGTTCATCTCCTTCAGCACCGCGGCCTTCTTGCCGTCGAGGAAGAGACGGAGCCGCCGGATGTCGCGCCGATAGGTCTCGCGGTCGATCCTTTGGTTGCAAGGGGCGGTGCACTGGCCGATCGAGGCGAGAAGGCAGGGGCGGAACCACCGCCAGCGCGGGTCGTCCTCGTGGATGTCGAGCGAGCAGGTCCGGAACTTGAAGATGCGTTGAAGAACCTGAATAGCACCCCGGAGGCTCTTGGCGTGGGGGAAGGGGCCGTAGAGCTTGACCCCCGAATCGAGGGGCACGCGCGTGAAGTTGACCCGGGGGAAGTCTTCGCCGACGGTGATTTGCAGGTAGGGGAAGCTCTTGTCGTCCTTGAGGTCGCGGTTGTACTTGGGCTGAATGTCCTTGATCAGCCGAGCTTCCATGAGAAGGGCGTCGACCTCGCCGTCGGCCGGCAGATGGTCGATGTCGGCCACCTCGCCGATCCAGTCGCAGATGCGGCGGTCGCGGGTGGCCGTGGCGTGGAAGTACGAGCCCGCCCGGGCCCGCAGGTTCTTGGCCTTGCCGATGTAGATAACCCGCCCCTGGGCGTCCTTCATCAGGTAGACGCCCGGGGTGGTCGGAAACGTTTTGACTTTCTCGCCGGGAGCAAGCTCGCCGCTGGTCGATCGCTGGGCCATGCCAATCTCGCCCGGGGGATCCTGGCCCCGGCTCCAAGCCCGGTCGGCGATCGACCTGAAGCGGCCGATTGTTTGCCGGGTCGGTTTAAACGACTCCTCCGATGTATTTTTCGATGTCGGCGGCCATCTGGTCAAGTCGCTCGGCGGTTTCGGCCTTGGCCTGGGGGAGCGCCTCGGGACTTTTCACGTCCGAGCGAGCGAAGAGATAGAACTTGATCTTCGGCTCGGTCCCCGAGGGCCGGGCGGCGAATCGGACGCCTTCGCGCTCGGTGTGGAAGATCAAGAGGTCGCCCGACGGCTCGGCCAAGAGTTGGATGTCGGTTGGGTTGCGGGCGTTACGGATCTCGTGGGTCTTGTAGTCGTAAACCTCGGTGATTTCGAGCCCCGCGATGGTGGCCGGCGGGGTGGACCGGAACGCCTTCATCAGCTCCCGGATCGTCTCAACCCCCTCGCGGCCCTTGTAGGTCTTGTTGATGAGGTGCTGGCCGTAGTGGCCAACGTCAATGTAAAGGTCGTCGAGGTACTCCAAGACGGTCTGTTTCCGGTCCTTGACGGTCGCCGTCAATTCGGCGAACAGCAACGAGGCGACCGCGGCGTCCTTGTCGCGGGCGTAGCACCCCTTGAGGTAGCCATGCGACTCTTCGAAGGCGAAGAGGAAGCCGGTCGGTCCCGCCTGATCGATCCGCTGGGCGATCCACTTGAAGCCGACCAGAAGATCATCCTCGACGCGGATCCCCTCGCGCTCGGCGAGCGCCTTGGCCATTCGGGTCGTGACCAGAGTGTTGACCAAGTAGTGGTCGGGCCGCAGCTTGCCCCGGTCGGCGTACTGCTTCATCACGAACGCGGAGATCAGGACGCCGATCTGGTTGCCGTCGAGCGTCGTCCACTCGCCCGACGGGTCTCCCATGACGGGAAGACCCACGCCGATCCGGTCGGCGTCGGGGTCGCTCGCCAAGACCAGGTCGGCGCCGGTCGCCTTGGCCTCGGCGATCGACGCCTCAAGAGTCTCGGGGTACTCGGGGTTCGAGACGTGGTTGGGGACGTTGGGAAAGTCGCCGTCGGGCGTCCGTTGCGAGGCCAGAACGTTGACCTTTTGGAAGCCGTCGGCCAGGAGCGCGGCGGCGACCGAAGTTTCGCCGACGCCGTGCAGGGGCGTGTAGACGATCGAGATGTCGCGGGCGTGGCTGACCGACTCGCCGACGACCGACGCGATGTAAGCCTTGTCGACCTCGTCGCCCGCGAAGACGATCGAGCCGTCCTTCAGCCCTTCCTCCAGGCGCTTTTCGGGGATCTCGCGGTCGGAGGCCTCCTTGACCCGGGCGATGATCTCGGCGTCGTCGGGAGGAATGACCTGGCCGCCGGTGGGGGCGTAGCACTTGAAGCCGTTGTCCGAAGGCGGGTTGTGCGAGGCCGTGATCATGACGCCGCCGTCGCACTTCAAGTGGCGGACGGCGAAGGAGAGCAGGGGAGTTGAGCGGTGCTCCTTGAACAGATAAACCTTCACCCCCGCCGCGGCCAGGACCCGAGCGCAAAGCTCGGCGAACTCGGGGGAGTTGTGGCGGGTGTCGCGGGCGATGACGCAAGACCGAGGCTCGCCCGGGGCCTTCTTGGCGTTGATGTGGTCGGCCAGCCCCCGGGCGCTTTCGGCGATGGTCCGCTCGTTCAGGACGTTGGTGCCAACCGGGTACATCATCCCGCGCCGGCCGCCCGTGCCGAACTCAAGGACCGTGTAGAAGGCGTTGTCCAACTGTTTCCAGGCCCCGTCGGCGATGTCGCCCAGCAGCTTCGGCAGGTACTTGGCGAACGGGGGCTCGGTGAGCCACCGCTTCATGGCGGCCACGGCCGAGGCCGAGAGTTGGCCCTCCTTTTCGGCTTCTTGGATCTTCGAGAGGGCGGCTTCGACGGTAATCATGATGGGACGGCTCCGCGGTGCGACAACATGGCCCGATCGGCGGATCGGGCCTCGATTTTCAGGCTACTCCGAATCCGCCGATCGGACAAGCGGGACGGGCGAACCGCTTGATGGGCTCGCTGGAGCGACGAACATTCGGGTGACGCTGGCTCGGGCTTGAACCGGGAGGGCGAGGCTCCCGCCGAGCCCCACGCATGGCGTCGGCTCGGCGGGAGCCTCGCCCTCCCAACCGACTTCCCCTCGCGACGCTCAATCGCGTTCGCCGCTCGCGTTCGGTCGACGCAACTTCAAGCTTTAACGAAAGTTATTGGAAATTCGGGCGTCGGGAGGCCCTTGTAAAAAGGGCGAGTTTGTAAGTTCGTCTTGACACATCCGGCCGCCACGCCGCGGTCGGCGGCCGCCGCGTCCTCGAAATCGAAGCGAAAAGGTCGGCGGATTGGAAATTTTAAGTCCAGGCTTCGCAAGAGGTTGGGCGCGTAAGCGGGGCCATTTTCCGGGTCGGAATCAGGCTTTGGCGCGGTGGTTGCTTTTTCCCTTCGGCGCCGAGACGAAAATGGCGATCGATACGGCGGGATTTTTTCCTAAAGTCGTCAGGGTCGTCCGGCACGATAGTTAGCTGACACGGAAGACTGCCGATACCGGCCGGGGCCATTTTCAGCCTGGTCGTTGGGAATAGACAGGGAGGTTTGGGATGGCTCGGCCGACTTCGCGACGATCGCTTCGTTTCGAGAACCTTGAGGATCGCCAGTTGCTGTCGTCGGGCGGACCATCCAGCCAGCAGCAGTACATGCTGCAACTGATCAACATGGCTCGGACCACCCCGCAAGCCGCCGCCCAGTGGATCTCCAGCAACGTCACCCCCGAGGTTCGCAACACGCTGAACCACTACAACGTGAACGTCGACGCGGTCAAGCAGGCCATCGCCAGCAACAACCCGCTTCCCCCCGTCGCCTGGAACGGCGCCCTGGCCGACGCGGCCCAGAGCCACAGCCAGGACATGGCCGACAATCAGTTCCAGGCCCATGAGGGCTCCAACGGCTCGTCGCCCGACGATCGGATCAAGGCCGCCGGCTACAACGACGCCGACTCCACCGGCGAAAACGCCTACGCCTACGCCAACAGCGTCGACAATGCCATGCAGGCGTTCCTTTACGACTGGGGCGTCGCCGACGCCGGCCACAGGCGCAACCTGATGCAACCGGGAGTCCCGGCCGGGAAGTCCTTTACCGACGTGGGCGTCGGCATCGTCAACACCGGCATGCGAGCCAGCCGGGCCCAGGTCGGCCCGGTGGTGGTCACCCAGAACTTCGCCAGCCAGGCCAACGCTCAGGCCAAGCTCGTCGGCGTCGTCTACAGCGATAACGACGGCTCGAAGTTCTACACGCCGGGCGAGGGCGGGGGAGACGTCCAGATCGACGCGACCAACCTGGAGACCGGCCGGACGCAATCAACCCGGACCTGGAACTCCGGCGGTTACGAGCTGGCCCTCGCCCCCGGACGCTACCGCGTCGCCGCCAGCCGGAACAACGTCCTCATCAAGCAAACCACGATCAACATGGGGACGATGAACGTCGCCCAAGACTTCGACATGAGCGAGCCCTGGGACGGCGGAGCGGTGGACTCGGCCGCCCCCGCGACGCCCACGCCCACGCCGACGCCGACGCCCACGCCCGAGCCGGCCCCCGTCGTCGTCTCCATCCCGGATACCACCCCGGCGAAGGGAGCCGACAAGACCGAGGCCGATTGGAAGACGGTCTCGGCCGCGGTCTCCAATTCCGCCGCCAAGGCCCCCCGGATCAACGCGAGCTTCCGCCCGCCGCTGCCCGACTGGACCACCTGGAAGGCCAACGCCCGCTAAAGCCCCCTCGAATCACGCTCGTCGTGAGTGTCTGGGTCGAGACGATCGGCCCAGCCGAAATCCATCCCTCCGATGATTTGGGGATCGTCGGAGGGGTGGTTTCGTTTTTCGAAAGGGGGGGCTTATAAACTCGCATCCGAAGCTGTTAGCCCTCGCCCATGACGGTGACGACCAGGGAGCGCCGATGGGGATCGGTTCGATGCTCCCAGAGAAAGACCCCCTGCCAGGTCCCAAGCGCCGGGGCCCCCTGGGCGACCGGGATCGTCAGGGCCGATTGGGTGAGGATCGACCGAACATGCGCCGGCATGTCGTCGGGGCCCTCCAGCGTGTGGCGGAACAGGGGATCGCCGTCGGGAACCAACCGAGCGGCGAACCGCTCCAAGTCTTGCCGGACGCTCGGATCGGCGTTCTCGCAGATGATCAGCGACGCGCTGGTGTGCCTGATGAAGACGTTGCAGAGTCCCGTTTGAACGCCCGAATCGGCGATCACGCGCTCGACGTTCTCGGTAATCTCAACGGTCCCGCGCCCTCGGGTCTGGAACGTCAGGGTTTGCTGGTGGATCATAGAGTTCTCCCAGGAATTGAGAAACACGGCCGCCCGGATTGTATGATTGCGGCGTGGATCATACCCTCCTTTGGCTAGGAGATCCGCCATGGCGACGGATGAATGGAGGATCGTGGGTGCCTACGACCTCCCGGTCTACCAATGCGGGCTTCGCGCGGGACAGATCTTGGCTCTACGGCGGGATCTCGTCATCACAGACTCGGACGGGCCCACCGGAGAAGTGCGACGCAAGGGCGAGCGGCATACGGTCCTCCACGGCTCGTCACATGACCCAGGCATCGTGGC
>Ga0182738_1007130_pt1 | contig 11419 bp, 9 predicted proteins | sample eDN5th30CBELigMG_FD_128876 | JGI IMG/M metagenome (GOLD analysis project Ga0182738, IMG submission 128876) | Enriched Miracle-Growth compost microbial communities from Emeryville, California, USA - eDNA 5th pass 30_C BE-Lig MG (version 2)... ...
AGATTATTTCATGAGGACAAATTATGACTCAGAAAGACATTTTTCTTCAAAAAGTCTCAAAGAAGAAAAAACCTTTCAAAACAAAATGAAAGGTCAAAATGAAAAAATGATTTATTTTTATGATTTTTTTCAAATGTAAAATTTTCAAATAAGCATAAATGGTATTACCAAACTTATCAATCGATAGATGTGGCATCTTCTATCCATTTTCTTATTCAAATAAACTCAAATACATTATTTTAATACAATATAATAATTTTCTTTTATTCAATAAAATCCATTCTGGAAATTAGTTAGACTAATAATCTTGCAGATTCTCTATCATCAGGTGTCATTTCAAGTTCAAAGTTCTAAAGAAAATTATTCTCATTTCCTCTACTCAAAACTTTCTTACCTCAAATCTTGATCTTTTCTCTTGTCTACAAGCATACACAAAAGAAGCTCCAAACAAAATCAAAAAGATAAAATTGCCAATGAACATAAGCGATCCCAATAAAGGCATAGTCAAAGATATCCTAAAAGTTTCCCCATTAACAATTCAATCTCTTCAAAAATTCTTCTTTACTTGTGGAAGAAACTTGAAATATTTGAAAGCTGACAATCACTAGAGCCACCAACCATTTTATTCAAAGAGCAAAGACTTTTCATTCCAGTTTCTTGATTGTAATATTCCTGATGTCCAAAAGAAGTATATTGAGGGCTCAAGGTGATCATTTGTGAAGAAAGTGCCAAGACCATAATACATGTCATAAATCCAGTGATTAACAAGGCATTTGGCAATGTTGCATCCTTTCTTATTTCATACTAGAAAAGGGATTTATTAAAAGGAATTTCATAAAGAAAATTTTACTTTTTTGAACATCATTTTAACACCAAATTTGATGGTTCCAAAGAAGGAGCAAATGAAGCAATAGAAGACAAATAAGGAGAAGAAGAGATAATCTAAGGGGAAATATTTGGAAGACTTGACAAATAACCAATCAACTGGGTTTAAGAAATGTTCTTCTTCGATGATAAATCCACATGAAAAACCACATTTTGAATTGATAGCCTTAAGGGCTGATTAAGATTCTGAAAGAGAGGGAGATGAAATACTCTATCAAAGGTGGTAATGAGGATAGAAGCAAAGATGAGCAAAGAGAAAAAGAGACAGAGGAAACCAAGAGGTTTTTCGAAGCGTCTTAATATTCTCATGGCTTTTGGGAGGAATCCCTTGACATCTTCATCAATATCGAGCTGTACATTTCTGACAGTGAGAGATCTATGATGGACTTTGAGGACGAGGGATAAATAGAGAGATGTTACAATTCTTTCTTTTTGAGATGAGCGAGCATTTTTTGATCTTCTTTGGTAATTCTGCTATGACTGCCTGCATATTTTTCTTGGATAGCGTGATATTGTTGTTGAATTCTCACTAAATCTGTTCTCAACTATTCCGCGTAAATCATTAAAAACCACTCAAATTTTAAAGAAACTCACTTCATTCTTCGATTCCAACAGAGATTTTTTGCCTTTTATTAAAAAGACCGGAATGCAGGCAAGGCCAAAAGAAGAATGAACGATCCATAAAAAGAGACTTCCACATGTTAGGATTGCAAAGCAGAACAATAATGCATATTCTCCAGCTTTATATGATTTTTTAGCTTCAATATGACATTAAGAGGAGGTCCTTACAACGATGCCCAACCATATGATTTCCCCAAGCTGATTGGATATTTTGTGATGATCCTGGTTTGAAGATCATGCCGACTGTGAGGAGTCCAGCTAAGAAGGCAACAAAAGTAAGCTAAGAAATGGATTATTGATGAGAAGATGGCGAGATAGAGTACTGTTCTTCGTCCAGCGGAGATTATTCTAGCTGCGGGTTTCTGGATGTCAGAGTCGAAGTCGCCTTTGTCTTCTTTGAGTTCTGTGAAGAAATAGACAAAAGGAATCCAGATAAAAGCAAATAATAGCATGAATATATTGAGATCTGAAGGGAGTGAGATGAGAGACATGAGAAGAGATCCTTACTGAGGTCAAATTTGCCGATGCTTCTTCTATTCACAATATCATTGCCATTTTTACCCTTAAAACGACGGTTAATATGAGGATTATCGATTGAGATATTTACTTGGGAGAGGGCAAAGACATCGACAGGAACAAGGAATATACACAAGATGCCAAGAGTAAAACTAGGATAGGGTGAGAAGCTTATTGAGGAGGAATTAGTACCTTGTTGCGACTGTAAATGTGACAAGGCGGCTTTTTTCAGTGCTGTCCATATAGTATTTGACAAGAATGTAGCAAAATCCAAAGATAAGCTTGCGAGGAATGAGGGATAGTCAGGAATAAGAAGGTTACTGCTAAGAAGATAGCGAAAATGAACCAAGCTAAAGACATTGAAGGTGGGAAGTAGAAGAGTTTGGTTGATTTTAAAAATTATGTTTATTTTGTGTTTTTTTGAAAATATGATCTCCAAAAAAAAACGGCAAACAAACAAATTTCTTATCTGTTTTTTTTTCTCTTAATTTGGATTTTCGCAAAAGGGATAAAAATATTGATTTCTTTGTCGGTACATAATATTAATTTAGGATTGAGAAATTCAAAATTTATTGACTTTCTTTTCTGTAGATTTCGCTAAAGAGGAACATTGGACAGATTTCTTGTTGATATTCTTTTGAAATATTTCAGAAAGAAAAGACATAAATTTTGTTTATTTTTGGCTTCATGATTTCAATTGAATTAAAATAACTTTCTCACAAATGATTTGAAAATTCCGAAGAGAAGGATCGATTTTATTTGAATTTTGTTGAAGTAGATAATACCTTGATATATGTATTCTTACACATATCTATCGCTTACAGCATATTTTTATAAAATTATCCACCAATGATGGACTGTTATAAAATTATTTTCTTATGTAATTTTTTTTCAAAATCAAACCTTCCTTATATACTAAATTCTATTGAGTGGCAGCTTGGAATCTTTCTTCAACGTTAGCCCAGTTAACAACTTGCCAGATATTCTTGAGATATTCAGGTCTATTATTCAAATATTGTAAATAGAAAGCGTGTTCCCAGACATCAATACCTACAAAAAATTCATTAAAATCACCCTTTCAAGCCAAAAATTTTCTTACCCAACAAAGGAATATGGCCAGTCATGATCAAAGGATCTTGATTAGGTTGTTCTTGGAGGATAAGGCTCTTGGTGCTCTTGTTATAAGCAAGCCATCCCCATCCAGATCCTTGAATAGATCCGCACTTCTTGGTCATTTCAGCAATAAGATTATCAAAAGAACCAAAGTCTCTGCTGACTTGTTGAGCGAGCTTAGAGCCGCTGGTGGGAAGAGTACCACCTTGTTTGTTCTTGGGGGCCAAATTGGTCCAGAAAATGGAATGGTTGATGTGGCCACCACCGTTGAATTTAATAGCGGATTGCAAAGAGCAGATCTTGGAGTGATCTCCCTTGGCTTGAGCGTCGAGAAGCTCTTCAACGGCCTTGTTGTAGTTGGTGGCATAGGCGTTGTGATGTTTGGAATGATGGAGTTGCATGATTTGAGCAGAGATGACGGGCTCAAGAGCGTTGTAGTCGTATGGGAGGTCAGGAAGCTTGGCAGGTTGGAAGTTAGTAGAGAAGGATCTCTTGGAGAGGAGAGAAGCACGAACAGCAGTGAAAGACTTGAGCATTTGAAAGAGGTATTTGTTTTGTTGTAAAATTTTAAATTATAATTCTATACTTTCGTGTGAAGTTTGATCTTATATAATATATCGACTGCTTTAGGCGATAAATTAACACTTTTAGATCGAATTTTAATTACAAGCAATTCGTTGAAGACAAGCTTTTCTTAAGAAGAAGATTTGAAATGTGAGGAGAATTGTGAAAGGAAAAATAAAGGGTTCTCTCTTTTGGGGTCTTATCAACTAATCCCCTCCTCCTTTGCTAAAGAACTGGGAAGAAAAGCTTGAAAAGTCTTGATCCTTCATGGTATGAAAAATTATGAATTTTTAACGGAATTGACAAGTGGTGAGATTGGGTGACATGTTGAGTCTTTAACTGAAATATTAAAAAGAATAGATTGAGAATCGAAGAATAATTGTATTATTAGCTCTATATAAGTTTTAGAATTTCTTTTGCCCGCCTGGTGCTGAGTTTTAGCTTGATAAACTGTATCTCAATTATTGAAAGTCTAAATTATTTAAATCAACTGTATCATAAAGCTACTGAAGAGTTTATTGATTTGAAACCGAAGATCCTAAGGAGTTCTCTATCTGAGACTCAACAAGAGGCCATAATTAAATAAAATGACTCGAAACTCGGCTTTTGAGTATTAAAATATAATTTAGAAAAGAATTCTTTTTAATAAATAGAAAAATAGAATTTTGTCTTTCTTCTGTATGACTTCAAAACTTCCTTGTTTATCTACTCTGTCCTGAGCTCTTTTCTTCTTGAATCTCTTTCTTTCTTTTGAGCCAGAAAACCTCTTTATGAAAGCAACCAGACAATGCCCTTCTTTTGTGAGAGGCTTCCTTGGTTTCCAATGAAAAGTTTTCGGGATAAAATCATTGATATTTAAATTAAAAACAACATCAATATAATTTCAAAACAAATAAACAAACAAAGGAATGAAGGATATCTTTTATATTCAAAAACACACAAAACGCCAAAGATAGTTCAAAATGAGTAATAGAACTTTAATCATTTTTTATAAAGCAGAAAATTTGTCAAAGATATTATTTAAAAATCAAGCTCTCTTATACTCTTCTCAAACTTTTCAATTCTCATCATTAAAAAGTTGTCTATTCTCTTTATATTTACACACACAATTACAACAAAGAACTTTATTCTGACAGCTTTTCCTGTTCCTTTTCAACTTCCTTTTCTTTCTCTTTCTCTTTTTCCTTGTCTTTTTCTTTATCTTTTCCTTTATTTATAGTGGCGATTCCTTTCAAAGGATCAGCAGATATACTCACAAGGAAATCAATTGCGACTTTAAACGTCGTAAAGTAGTAGCTTTGCTCTCCAAATTTCAATGATTCTTCATCAACAAACTCCTCTACAAATGCTTGGTGAGCTCTCATTTTCTCATTAACAGAAGCCACTAAACAATAACAATGCAAAGGTAGCAATTGATCAGCCGTCACGTTTAACTTTTTCTTGATCAGCCCTTGCTGATAAGATTCCGACCAATATCTATCGATTTCTTTTAAAATTTGCCCTCTCATTTTGGCAATAACATTGAATTTGTCAAAAGGATTAGCAAAGGTATCAAGATAATTGTAAGAATCAATGACATGTTGATAAGGATTTTCCTTTTTTTCCAAGCAGAAATTTGGGTCAATACCAAAATCAGCAGGCTTCAAATTCCTTAATTTCGAAATTGAATGCTTCAATTTCGTTTCTTCAATAAGCGTAGAGTATCTTATCAAAGTAAAATACGTATGATAACATTCCGTCTTGCTGAAAAGCAGCTTGATATTTATTTGGTCTATGACTTTATTTACAGGAACCAGCGTCTCATCATTTCCAGACCATTTGCTCACTTCAACCAAGAACGCTCTTATCAAGTCAAATTGCAAGTTTTGATATCTTTTGAGGTCAATCCTGGCCTTTTCATAAGTCGCCTTGACACGTTCTTTGACTTTGGGGCTTATGACGTAATCAAAGGGAATTTTTCCGTCTCCAAGGACTCTTTTAGCGGTCCCAAAGTTCTTGACGCCTTCGTCATATTGTAAAGCGTATAATTTTCCAAAAGCTTCAGAGATTTCGTAAAAGATGTTTTCTCGTTTCATGATTTCCATTTCGAAGAATTTACAAAGAGAAGTACAAAGACTAGGAGCTGGTTTTTGTTTGCGAGGAGATTTTGGAACATTTTCTGCTGGCTTATTTTTGCCAGAATCGTTACTTATACTACTAATGCTGGAAAGGTCTTGCATTGCTTTTTCTGATTGTGATTTTTGCTGGACTTGTGACTCTGGAATCTGAGGGATTTGCTGTTGAGTCTTTGCATGTTGAGACTTGAGTGTTGGGACTAAGCATATTGTCAAAGAGAAACAAGGAGAATTTTACTTTCAAAGAGTTCGTTTTGGCCAGAAGCAATAGCGAGAGAGTCAACAAAGAATTTTGTGAGACGTAAAGGGTTAGTTTCATTGATGCATTTCTTGAGACGAGGAGCATAATTTTGAAGGAGATTCTCATCAGCATAGCCTTTGAGGACGTTCTTCAAGATTTGCTTTAGTTCCTTTGAGAAGATTTTGAGATAAAATAATGAGAGATTAGATTACTTTAGAAGGGATAGAATATTCTTCAGCGTTGCTCATATGGCCGATTTTCTTTTTTTGGCGGATGTTGAAGTAGTCTTCGGTGGCCATACTGACAGGACTGTTGTCTTTGGTGGGAGTCTGACCCATTGGTTATATTTCAGTATTAGTGATTAGGAATAAAATAAAAAGCACTTTATTAGTCAAGGCTAATTGCGAATAATTGTGAATATATTGGGGACATTATTTCTTGATATTAACTCTTTTCGTTCAATTAATTCTGTCTTTCGAACTCAGTTTTACCCTTTTTATTTTTTTGAGATAGATTTTACTTTTTGAATGTTAAGGCTTCTTTTGTTAAAAAGAGGCTAGGCTGGTTAACAAAAACAGATGTATAGAGAACAAGGTTTTCTTTTAGATTTTAGTTGAAAACCGCGATTACTTTTGAAGTGAGTTCTCTCAATATGAATCCAAATATGTCAGAAAATGACGTAAAGAAAATAAACTTGAATCATAAATTGTCAGAAAATATTTGTATTTTAGAAAAGGGTTCAAAAGAAATCCAAATTTAGACATTTTTATCTCTTCCGCTGCGAATAATACAAACATCTTGATCCTTCAATATAATCACCCTAATTTGAACTGGACCAATTTTCTTGAAATAAAGCTGTTCAAGCCCTGGTCTCGATTCTGAGAAAGAAAACTTTTTTTTGTTTATAAAACGGCAAAAAATAGCGTAATTTAATAAGGTATTTTGGAAGAAAACTAGATTTTTTGTTTTTGTTGGCATCTGAATAATTACTTTATTAACAAATAAACCACTAGCTTCTCAACATAAAATCCTCAATTTCTCAACTCTTCCTTCTCCTTTTGTTGCCAGTTACATACTATCAAGGAACTAGAACAATGTTTTGCCACAACTAATTCAAAAGCTTCTTTTCCAAAAAGCCTACAAAGAAGGTTTGAAAGGGAGAAGGGGTTATTTTCTTTGAGAATAGTGAGAATAAGACGCGACTTGCCTCGAATATTGAAGAAGAGAATCTCATTTTAGGTGAGGTTTGTCATAATTAAATGATAAAGGATGAAGCGTAGCAGAATTAATAATTTGAGGATTAGGCCACCACGCAAATGCGAGAATATGGGAGAAAATTAATTTTCACAGAATTTAAACCCTGCAAATAAATTAAAGCACCAAAAGCAAAATCAAAAACAAAGTTTAATTACGACATGCAAAACAAAACATTGATTGCATTGCATTACAAAAAAAAACAAAGCAAAATTTTCTCCTAAAATACCCTTCACTACTACAAAAATTCTCATTTTATAGACATACTTCTTTCTTGATAACTTCGTTGTTCATCATCAATACGACTCGAAAATATTTGACCATAGCCATTAGCATAAGTCTGAGATGGAGGATTATACAACATTTTAGCCAGATATTTCTTTCTCGAAGGAGACTCAAATCTCAATTTAGGATCCCGCATAGGATGCACTGTCTGAGCCTGCATATCAACATCCATGGCCCCAAACTTACTTCCCGAGCTTTTTCCCCTGCTCTTAGCACCACCATTTGACAACAAAAGATCAGTTCTATAGAAGGCTTTCTTCATAAGATGAGCAGTAGATTCTGTGTCCTTTTGACTTCCTGGATACCCACCATTCGAAGTCGCCCAGAATCCAACCATTTTAAATATTTCTTTCTTTACTTGTGATCTTTTGGAAAATGACCCATTATTCTGTGTTTTTGCTGTCTCATTTCTGGTCAATAGAGCCGAGTCAAAGCTCATGTTTCTCGTGGTTTTTCCTGGATTCTTTTGGGCACTTATATCATTTTGCTCTTTCCAATACGTTCCACCATTCGCCATTTGATATCGACTGATCAGTCTCTGTCTATCCATCAACGGGTCCTCCTTCTTCATAAGCAAGCCTTCATCTTTATTTAAAGGACGAACTCCTCCATTTTTGTTGGCAAATAATTTCTCCCATAATGTATTAAACACTGGATTATTCAATGGGAATTTCTTCTCTTCTTCTTGTTTCCTAGTTTCCCTTTCAGAATCCAATCCTAACCCTCTGCGCGTAAAATTCGTCCCAGAAGTATCCATAAACATGGACATTCCTGTCTTTTGTGCTCGGTCAAAACTATAATGACTCATTTCTAATTTCTTGGTCGCTTGTAAAGCCAGCTCAAAATCCTTCTTTACTGAAGAAACATCTCTGTAAGGACGTGGATGTGCCACGTGAGTCTGCATGCCAACACGGCTTTTGAGACGATCTAAATGATGTTTGGCCTTCTCTCCAACATGAACAAATTTGGGCATTTGTGATTGGGTATGTGTTTTGATTGTTGTCCTGTGTGTTGTTCTTGAATCTCTTCCTGTATGGAGAATAGATTGATCTTGTTCAAAATTAACGATATCATCCATCTATGTTCAATATGTCTGATGCACGGAAAAAAGTCTTTTTAATAAATAATCCAGCAAAAATCAGCAAAAATTAATTTCAATTTTTAAAGGGCAAAAACCTAAAAAGTCCTCTCTTGTTTTTCTTCATAATAAAAAGCAATTAGAAAAACTCTATACTCCCCCAAGAATTCTCCAAAAAATAATTAATTAAAAGAAAAAAGATCCTACTTCCTTTGATCCAATGGCTCAAACCATCAAGTCCGATCTTACTCACCTCTCTCTCGAAACCGCAGCAATCTTCAACAACATCACTCTCAAGAGCAAATCCTTGTAAATAAACCTCTCTTGGAATGCTAATTTCTTACAAATAGGCTGTTTAAACTCGAAAACCCAGAGCTAGATGAGCGAATAAATCTCGAAATCTGGGAGGCATTTGGTAACTGTGAAGTAACTTGGCTTCTAATTAACCTTTTGAAAGGAGTTTATATCCAAAGACAACTCAAAGCTGGCAAATCAGTCAATGTTCCTTCTCTCGGAATTTTCACTTTTACCTATCCCGACGTCAACCTTCGCGTAGAATGTTTTGAATAGTCTTGTGTATAACATATTTCCCAGGGAACAACGAATGAAGCCATCAGAGATAAACAATTAAGGAAGCCGATATTTTTGATCAGCAAGGATTTTATCAAGGGTTTTTCCTTAAAGTCAGGGCTTTTTACTGAAACTGGCATAATTCCATACTCTGGGCTCTCGCAACTTGGAGCTATCCAGAAAGTCAATCTGAACCTTGCGGAAATAGCTGCCCAAGCGAACACGAATAAAGATACCGTGAAAACTAGCTTGCAATGGTTTTTTAGAGAATTCATCTCTAAAGTTAAAGATGTAGGAGAGAAATATCTAATTAGAGCTTAAGCTTATATTGAATAGAAACAAGCTTTGAAGATGGATATACCATATTTGGGAACATTGATTATACAGAATGGAGTTGCATGTGTAAAGTTCTTGGAGAGTATCGTCGAAAACGTTCGAGATTCTGTGACTCAGAATCTAAAGCAAAGAGAGAGAAAAGCTTCAGCGCCATCATTTTTTGAGAATAGCAATAGTAATTTCTTTGCTTCAACAGCATCTGGATCTGGTTTCTTGCTTGAAAGTCCTCGTCCGTTATTTGCTAATGAAGGTGCTCTCAAATACTTGAAAAATGAACTTGATATTGATGTTCATTGTTTGACTAGATGTAAGGCATTTCTTATAAAAAGCGGATAAGATAATAATTGTTTCTGTAGCAAGTTCAGCAAGTGGATTAAAGAAGATAACAAAGCTAGATATGAATAAGCTAAACAAAAAGCCATCATTATCATCATTCCGAGCTTCAACTCCGACTTCCAGGAGTTCTTTATTGACGTCGCCAAGATGGAAGAAGCTGGAACCTGGAATATATGTGAAGAGAGTTTTGTATTGGATGAGGAATAGAAAATTATCATCAGAAGATGCATTTTATGAGTTGGCATCAGGGATTGTAGATGAAGAAAGAGGAAGGAATGGAGAAGGAGTGACAATAAATTTCATTGATTTTGAAAAGATATTGAAAAGAATCGAAATCAAAATTGCTCGAACTTTTGTATAGAAACGCTATTGAGAAGTTTTTATTGAAATTTTTTAGGCACAACAATTTTTTGAATTTATTGATAAAAAGATGGACGGTCAGATTGACTTGGAAGAATGGACTGAGACATTTACTGAGGAAGAAGGAACTGTCAAAATCCTTGATAATGTAATGAAGCAGCGAGGATTAAATGTGAATGGACTATTGAACACAATGGGAATAAGTCGTACACAGAGCTTTGTGAACCAGGATATTTTAATAGAAGGAGTTCTTAAATTGGACCCTTCTCTGACTCAGGATCAAGCTAAAGAGATCTTTACGAACATGTTTGATGGGAAAGAACAAATAGAAATTGAAGAGCTTGTACAGATGGTTGAAAGTTATCAATGCAATAAAAAGTCAAATTCGGTCTGGCTAGCCACTATCCAAGCGAAATTAAAGCTGAAATTTAAACGAATTTTCGGTGATGAGACTTACCTCCAAGAACTCCAAGTAATTTTTACGAGAAGAATTTTTCGCTTACTTGTTGAATAGAAATTATTTAATAATAACAGCTCAGTTGAAATTCTCGATTTCCAGAAAAAGCTTCTCAGACTTAATCTCAATGTTGATAAGAATGAAATCAATAAACTTGCTAAATATTATTGGCTCGCTGACCAAAAGGTTGACGTCAAAAGGTTTGTACAAGAGCTCGAGGAATCTAATGCCTCAGAATATGAAAGACAACTCCAACAAGTCGTCTACAGACTCTTCGATTACCTTGAGTAAGAAATGAATCTTTTAAGATTCCGCTCTTAACATTTTTCTCTCATAGGGATAAGAATATGGATGTGCAAGACTTTTTGAAAGAGCTGTCAGCTGTTTATTTAACAGCGAGTGTTAGTTCAATAAAAGGAAGCATGACCCCAAGAGATTCTTTCGTTCGTCGAGATATGCAGACTCAGAAGATTTCTGTGACGCTTTTCGCGTTATTTTTGAAGAAAAGAATCGTTCCTCATTCTTCAATTTCAGACTTGACAGTTGTGAGCGAATGTATTGATATTGATAAAGACGGATTTATCGGCAAAGAGGATCTCGAGACATTCCTCAAAAGAAGCTACTTGTACCGTTCGGATAACCAGCTCGCCAAGACAATGAGAAATAATGAAAAATTGCCCTTATATCCC
>Ga0182738_1007132_pt1 | contig 11417 bp, 9 predicted proteins | sample eDN5th30CBELigMG_FD_128876 | JGI IMG/M metagenome (GOLD analysis project Ga0182738, IMG submission 128876) | Enriched Miracle-Growth compost microbial communities from Emeryville, California, USA - eDNA 5th pass 30_C BE-Lig MG (version 2)... ...
ACTATTCGGGCGGCGTCGCCGAGATGACCGCGCAGGTCGAATCCGGCAACATCCAGTGGGACGTGGTCGACATCGAGGCGGTCGACCTCGAGCGTGCCTGCTCGGAGGGCCTGCTCGAGGTCATTCCGCACGACGTCCTCCTCCCCGGCGACGACGGCACCCCGGCCGAGGACGACTTCTATCCCGCCTCGCTGTCCAACGAGTGCGGCGTCGGCGTGATGTTCTGGGCGCTGATCTACGCCTACAACACCGAGACCATCCAGGGCGGCACGCCGACCACGGTGGCCGACTTCTTCGACACCGCGAAGTTCCCCGGCAAGCGCGCCCTCCGCAAGCGGCCCCAGGGGGCGATGGAATGGGCGCTGATCGCCGACGGCGTGCCGAAGGAAGAGGTCTACGGCGTACTCGCCACCGAGGAGGGCCAGGCGCGGGCCTTCGCCAAGCTCGACACCATCAAGAAGGACATCGTGTTCTACGATTCCTGGTCGCAGGCGCCGCAGCTCCTCAACGACGGCGGCGTCGTCATGGCCCAGGTCGCCAACGGCCGCATCTTCAGCGCCATCAAGGAGGAAGGCCGGCCCTTCGCCATGGTCTGGGACAACAACCTCTACGACCAGGACGTCTGGGCGATCCTCAAGGGCACGCCGAAGCTCGAGCGGGCGCTCGACTTCGTCGCCTTCGCGACCGGCACCAAGGCGGTGGCCGGCATGCAGGAAGTCGCCTACGGCCCGAGCCGGAAGTCGGCGATGGCGCTGATCGACCCGGCGATCATCGGCGTCGAGGACCTGCCGACCTCGCACATCGACGAGGGCGTCCAGACCGACGGCCTCTTCTGGGCCGACTACGGCGAGACGCTGGGCGAGAAATTCAACCAGTGGCTCCTGACCAACTAGGCCCGGGACGACGGATGGCGCACGCTTTCCCCGCGCCATCCGCCGCGGCCGGAGCCGCGCGTCGCAGCGCGGCATGACGGCGGCGGCAGCAGCGCCGGGGAGCCCGCCGGCGACGGCGGGCCTGACGCGGGAGCAGATGGCGGCGGCCCGGCAGGACCGCTCGCGCCGGCGGGTGCTGGCGCTGGCCCTCGTCGCCCCGCTGGGGTTCTTCCTGCTCTTCGCGTTCTTCGCGCCGATCGCCTCGATGCTGGTGCGGAGCGTGCACAATCCCACCGTCGCCGAGCTGGTGCCCGAGACCCTTGCCCGACTCGCCGGGTGGGACGACGCGGCGGGCCCGCCCGACCGGGCGGTGATGACCGCGATGGCCGTCGACCTCAAGCGCCTCCAGGGGGAGCGGAGCGCCGGCAAGCTCGCCGACGAGCTCAACCGCCGGCTGCCCGGCCTCTCGAGCGTGGTCAAGTCGAGCGCCCGGAAGCTTGCCCAGGAAAGCGACGAGGAACTCGCCGCGAGCGGCGCCGAGCTGCTCCTCGCGAGCAACGCCCGCTGGTCCGATCCGATGATGTGGTACGCGCTCGAGGCCGTCGGGCAGCCCTACACCATCAACAACTTCCTGACCGCGCTCGACCTCGAGCAGACCATCGGCCCGGAGTCGCGCATCCAGGCCCGCAGCTCCGCGCAGGTATACATCCCGCTCTACCTCAAGACCCTCCGCGACGCCTTCATCATCACGGTCTGCTGCCTCCTCCTCGCCTACCCGCTCGCCTATGTGATCGCCCGCGCCTCGCCGCGGAACGCCAACCTCCTCCTCGTCCTGGTGCTGCTGCCGTTCTGGACCTCGGTGCTGGTCCGCACGACCGCGTGGATCGCGCTCCTCCAGACCAACGGCGTGCTCAATTCGGTGCTGAGCTGGAGCGGGCTGATCAGGCAGCCGCTCGAGATATTGTTCACCGAGACGGCGACGATCATCACCATGACGCACATCCTCCTGCCGTTCATGATCCTGCCGCTCTATGCGACCATGAAGGGCATCGACCCGAGCTTCATGCGGGCCGCGCTGTCGCTGGGCTCCCGCCCCTTCCCCGCCTTCCTCCGGGTCTACCTGCCGATGACCCTCCCGGGGCTGTCGGCCGGGGCGATGATCGTCTTCATCATCTCGGTCGGCTTCTTCATCATCCCGGCGCTGGTCGGGGGCACCGAGGGGCAGATGATCTCCAACCTCATCGCCTTCCACATGCAGCAGTCGGGGAACTGGGAGCTCGCCGCCGCCCTCGGGGCGCTGCTGCTCTTCGTCATCCTGGTGCTCTACTGGGTGTACGACCGCCTGGTCGGCATCGACAACATGAGGCTGGGATAGGCGATGGCCGGACCGGCGCCGCTCTATTTCAGCCCCTCGCACCGGCTGAGCGTCTATGCGCTCCGCGCCGTCGCGGCGGCGGTCATCGTCTTCCTGCTGCTGCCGGTCGTGATCGTCATCCCGCTGTCGTTCAACGCCCAGCCGTTCTTCACCTTCACCGAGGGCATGCTGACGCTCGACCCGGAGGCGTTCTCGCTCCGCTGGTACCGGGCGATGCTCGACGACCCGAACTGGCTGCTCGCCATCCGCAACAGCTTCGTCATCGCGATCCTTGCGACCATCCTCGCCACGACGCTCGGCACGGTGGCCGCGATCGGGCTGGCGAGCGGGGACCTGCCCTTCCGCCGCTTCGTCACGGCCCTCCTGCTCTCGCCTATGATCGTGCCGCTCATCATCATCGCGGCGGGCATGTTCTTCTTCTACTCGCGCTTCAACCTCGTCGCGACCCTGCCCGGCATCGTCATCGCCCATGCCGCGCTCGGCATCCCCTTCGTGGTGATCACCGTGAGCGCGACGCTCGCCGGGTTCGACCGCTCGATCTACAACGCGAGCCTCAGCCTCGGCGCGAACCCGGTCCGCACCTTCCGTGCGGTGGTGTTCCCGCTGATCCGGCCGGGCGTGATCTCGGGCGCGGTGTTCGCCTTCGTCACCAGCTTCGACGAGGTCGTCCTGGTCCTGTTCCTCGCCGGGCCCGACCAGCGCACCATCCCGCGCCAGATGTTCTCGGGCCTCCGCGAGCAGATCAGCCCCACCATCCTCGCGGTCGCGACGATGCTGATCCTCATCTCCGTCGCCCTGCTCGCGACGCTCGAGCTGCTCCGCCGCCGGACGCGGAAGATCCAGGGCAGCCGCTGAGGCTCCCCCTTCGGGGCGACGCAGCGGCGGCGTGTCGAATCCGGGTTGCCCCGTTCGTCTTCTCCCGTGTGATGGCGGAAAACGAGGAGATCGACATGTTCCAGCGGCGGGTGGTCATCATCGGTGGTCTCGGCGCCACCGGGCGTCCCGTGCTCGAGCGCCTGCAGGCGCTCTCCGTCGAGGCGGTCCCCGCCTCGCGGCGCACGCGCCCGGCGTTCGACTGGGGCGACCGCGCGACCTGGCCGGCGGCGCTCGACGGCGCGACGGCCGCCTACGTGACCTATCCCCCGGGGCTCGGCGCGGCCGCGGCGGCCGACGACATCGGGACCCTTGCCGGCGTCGCCGCCGAGATGGGGATCGAGCACCTGGTCCTTCTCTCGGTGCGCGGCCGGCGCCGCGTCCTCCGGGCCGAGCGCAGCCTTCGCGCCGCCCCGCTCGACCACACGATCCTGCGCACCGACACGACCGGCACGGTGCCGCCGGACGCCGTGGCGAGCCTTGCGGTCGCCGCCCTCTGCGACGCCGCCCATCTCAACCGCACCTACGAGATCGATCGCGACGGCGGCGTGCTGGTCGGCGACCCGGGCGGGCGGGAGGACGGCGGGCGCGGACGCGATCGGCAACGCATTCCGGTGCCCGTCGATTCGGCGGCGTCCCGTTCGTCGTGATCCCGAGACGACAGGACGAAGATCGAAGGAGAGACCGATGCGCACGATTCTCGCGGCGACGTTCATGTCCCTCGACGGCGTGATGCAGGCGCCGGGCGGGCCTGAGGAGGACCCGAGCGGGGGGTTCAGGCATGGCGGATGGCAGGCGGGAGCCTGGGAGGAGGCGATCGGCGAGGCCGTGGACGAAGTCTTCGCCCAGCCCTTCGACCTGCTGCTCGGGCGGCGCACCTACGACATCTTCGCCGCCCACTGGCCCTTCGTGCCGACCGACCCCGCGGCGGAGGGCTACGAGCCGGACATGGCCGGGATCGCCGAACGGTTCGCCGGCATCAGGAAATACGTCGCCACCCACCGGCCGGATTCGCTTGCCTGGGCGGGCAGCGAATGGCTCGGCGCCGACCCCGTCGCGACGCTCCGCGCGCTCAGGCAGACGGACGGCCCCAACCTCCTGATCCAGGGCAGCAGCGTCCTCATCCAGACGCTGCTCGCCAACGACCTCATCGACCGGTTCCGGCTGATGATGTCGCCGCTCGTCCTCGGCGGCGGCAAGCGCCTCTTCGGCGACGGCACCCTGCCCCGCACCCTCCGGCACCGCCGGACCGTCACCACCCCCGGCGGCACGCTCGTCGTCGACTACGAGCTCGGCGGCGCGGTGCCGACCGCATCCTTCGCGATGGAAGACCCCACGCCGGAGGAGATCGCGCGGCGCGAGCGGATGTCGGCCGAGGCCGGCGGCGCCTGAGGCGCTACTGCCCGAGGGTCTCCTTGACGGCGACCGCGAGCTGCTTGAGCGAGAAGGGCTTGGGCAGGAAATGGAAGTCCTCGCCCTCGGGGAGGTTCTTCTTGAACGCCTCCTCGGCATAGCCGGAGACGAAGATGATCTTGAGCTCGGGCCGGGTCTTGCGGAGCTCGCGCAGGAGCGAGGGACCGTCGAGCTCGGGCATCACCACGTCGGAGACGACGAGGTCGACCTGCCCGCCCGCCTCCTGCATCACCTCGAGCGCCTCGACGCCCGAGCCCGCCTCGAAGACGCGGTACCCGCGCGACACGAGGGCCCGCGCGGCGAAGCTGCGCACCGCCTCCTCGTCCTCGACGAGGAGGATGGTGGCGCTGCCGGTGAGGTCGGCGATGCGCGGCTCGGCATCCGCGACCGCGGCGCCCTTCTCGCCCTCGGCGGCCACGTAGCGCGGGATGAAGACCCGGAACACGGTGCCCTTGCCGACGGTCGAATCGAAGTGGATGTAGGCGTCGGTCTGCTTGACGATCCCGTAGACGGTGGAGAGGCCGAGGCCGGTGCCCTTGCCCACGTCCTTGGTCGAGAAGAACGGCTCGAAGATGCGCTCGCGCACCTCGGCCGGAATGCCGACGCCGGTGTCCTCCAGCTCCAGCAGCACGTAGTCCGCCGCCGGCAGCGGCCGGTAGGGCAGCGCCGCGACCTCGGCGGCAAGGAGGTTGCGGGTCCGGATGGTCATGGTGCCGCCGTTCGGCATCGCGTCGCGGGCGTTGACGGCGAGGTTGACGATCACCTGCTCGAACTGGTTGAGGTCGGCCTTGATCGGCCAGAGGTCCGCTCCCGGCACCACCTCGAGCCTGACGTTCTCGCCGAGCAGCCGGCCGAGCAGCGCCGAGAGGTCGGAGATGAGGTCGCCGAGCTGCAGCACCTGCGGACGGAGCGTCTGGCGGCGCGAGAACGCGAGCAGCTGCCGGACGAGCCCGGCGGCCCGGTTGGCGTTCTGCTTGATGTTCATGATGTCCTGGAAGGACGGGTCGCTCGGCCGGTGGTTGGCGAGAAGGAGGTCGGAGAACCCGATGATCGCCGTCAGCAGGTTGTTGAAGTCGTGGGCGATGCCGCCGGCGAGGCGGCCGACCGTCTCGAGCTTGTGGCGCTGCGAGAGCTGCTGCTCGAGCGCCCGGTGCTCGGTGATCTCGATGGCGTTGACGATCACCGCGTCGCGCCCGTCGGCCCCGTCCTCGACGGCGTTGATGTAGAACCGCGCGCTGCGCTCGCCGTCGCCGATGATGCCGACGTCGATCGGCGCGGTGACGCCCGGGCGACGGGCGGCCGATTCGAGCGCGGCGGCGACGACCTCGCGATCGGCCTCCGCGACGAGGTCGATGAGCCGGCGCCGCCCCGTCCACCCGGCGAGCCCGCTCTTGAACAGCCGGAGGAACGCGGCGTTGGTGCGCCCGATGGCGCCGTTCCGGTCGAGCGCGGCGATGGCGATCGGCGTGTTGTTGAAGAAGCGGGTGAAGCGGACCTCGGCGGCGCGCAGCGCCTCGGCGCCCTCCTCGCCCGGGCTGCGGTTGAGGACGATCGTCCGGGTCGCCCCGGGGGCGCCGTCGGCGGCGATCGGCACGCGATGGAGCAGCCGCACGGGCAGGCTCTGCCCGCTGCGCTTGACGAGGTCGAGGTCGATGATCTCGGTGCGGTCGTGGCCGCGCTCGGCGAGCACGCCGGCGAGCAGGGAGACGCTCTCGCCGCGCACGAGGTCGCCGAGCGTGAGCGAACCGCTGCCGAACTGGGCGATGTCGATGCCGAGCCACTCGGCCAGCGTCGCGTTGAGGTAGACGATGCGGCCGTCGGGCTCGGCGGAGAAGAACCCGGCGGGCGCATGGTCGAGGTAGTCGATGGCGTGCTGGAGCTCGAGGAACACCGATTCCTGCTGGGCGCGCTCGTCGGTGACGTCGGCCACGGTCCAGGCGCTCGCCCGCCGTCCCGCCCCCGGCATCGGCCGGACCCGGACGCGATACCAGCGCGGACCCGTCCCCGGCGCCCCCGGCAGCGGCATGGGAAGGCGGATCTCCTCCTCGCTCGCCCGCCCCTCGCGGCCGGCCTGCGCCACCCTGTACATGGCCTCGGCCGCCTTGCGGTCGCCGGCGAAGACGCGCTCGACGGCGCGAACCTCGCCGTCGCGGCTTCCGGTCAGCCGGTCGTAGGCGGGATTGGTGTAGAGCACCCGGCCGGCCTCGTCGGCGATCATCACGCCTTCGTGCTGGTCGTCGAGATAGCCGCGCGCGACGTCGACCTCCGGCCGGCGGACGCCGACCCGCACCAGCCCGAGGGCAAGCAGGAGGAGCATCGCCACGCCGACGATGGCGAGCATGGCGAGCAGCCCGAGCATCAGCGGCTCGGTCTCCTCGCCGTCGACGAGCATGAAGCCGATCGCGACCCCGACCAGGCCACAGATCGCGATGAGCAGCCGGCCGACGCCGCCGATGCCCTCGTGGCCCCCGCGCGCGGATCGCCGGGGCGCGGCGGCGTCCGCCGCCTCGGCGATGCCCGGATCGCGGATGTCCGGATCGCCGATGTCCGGCCGACGTGCCACCGGCGCGCTCCGCGTCACGTCGTGCTGCCCCATCCCGTCATCGGCGCTGCTCCACCTGCCTTGCCGCGGTCGCAATTCCGCCTTTCGGCTGCCCCATCTCTGGCTCAACGGGGATAACGCACGCAGCCCGGCGCAGCCTGACCTTCCGGGCCTTGCATTCCAGAGGCGAGGCCCGAAAACTGTGACCGTCCGACGATTCGCCGACAAGGACTGTGCCGATCACGGCGTTATTGAGCAAGGTCGGCGATCATCGATGGCGTCAGGAAGCGCCTAAATGCAGGACATGCTGGTCCCGATCTTCGGCGAGAATGGTGCAATCATATTCGAGTATGCCATAACCCTTGCGGTCATCGTCGTGCTGATCGCCCTGGTGGTGTGGGGCGTCCGCTACTACGGCAGCGGCTCGGTGCGGCCCGCGGTGCGCGGCCGGCTGCCGCGCCTGGCGATCATCGACACCCTGCCGGTCGACAACAAGCGCAAGCTCGTGCTGCTGCGCCGCGACAACGTCGAGCACCTAGTGCTGATCGGCGGCCCGAGCGACATCGTGGTCGAGCCCTCGATCGTGCGGCAGCGCGTCGCCCAGCGTCCCGGCCAGCCGACGGCGTCGCGGCCTTCGCCCGCAGCCGTCGCAGCGCTCGCCGCGACGGCGCCGGCCGAGAGCACAACGGAGCTCGCCGACACCGAATCGCCCCCCGTCGAATCGCCCCCCGTCCGCGTCGCGGCCGGCGAGGCGGAGTCGGCCGAGGGCACCCTTGTTTTCACCGCCCGGCGGACGAGCGCCGGCGCCGAGCGGGCGACCCCGGAGCGCCTCGGGCGGACGCCCGTCCCGTCGCGCCGCGACACGTTGCGGACCGCGGCTGCGGTGGAGCCGGTGCGGCTGCAGCGGGCGCACGCCGCGTCCCCCGGGCAGGAACCGGCGGAGACGCAGCATGCCCTGCCGGTGCGGCCCCTCCATGCCGCGCGGCAGGACCGGCTCCATTCGCGCTTCTCCCCCGCCGCCGCGCGGGAGGAGCTCGACGAGCCGCCGAACGGCCCCGTCCCGGGATACGAATCGGCGGCCGAAGGCCGCGATCACGAAGCGGTGAGCGCGTTCGCGCCGCGCGCCTATGACGAGGAGCAGGGCGACGGCGCGGAGCCGGCCGCGCCGGGCGGCGACGACGCCCCGGCGGCCGAGGCCGGCGGCGGGGCGCCCGCGGCCGGTGCGGACACGCCCGAAGCCGACACGCCCGAAGACGGGGCGCAGCCTGACGACATGGGCGAGCTCGAACAGGAGATGGCGCGCCTGCTCGGCCAGATCTCGACCCCGCCGCGCGGGCGGGAATGAACGGAACGGGCGCCATTTCCCCGCCGTATTCTGCCGTTCAAGACACTCATCAAACCGTCATCGAAGCGCGGCTATGCGGTTATTGTGGCGACGGGGTCCCGTCGCTATATTCCGCGCCGCGTCAGAGCCGCATCAGAGGGTCCTCCATGCCGCGTTCGACTTCCCAGGCCACTGTTCGGGAATACCGGCCGACCGACGCCGAGCCGTTCATGAACGAGCGGCAGCGGGAATACTTCCGCGCCAAGCTGATCGCCTGGAGGGAAGAGATCCTGAAGGAGGCACGCGAGACGCTGCAGCACCTCCAGGACGAAAGCCAGAACCATCCCGACTTCGCCGACCGCGCGTCCTCCGAGACCGACCGCGCGATCGAGCTCCGCGCCCGCGACCGCCAGCGCAAGCTGATCGCCAAGATCGACGCCGCGCTCCAGCGGATCGACGACGGGACCTACGGCTATTGCGAGGAGACCGGCGAGCCGATCAGCCTCAAGCGCCTCGATGCCCGCCCCATCGCCACGCTCTCGATCGAGGCGCAGGAACGGCACGAGCGTCGCGAACGCGTCTATCGCGACGACTGATCCCGGCCCATCGCTTTTCCCTTCCTTCCCGCGAGCGGCGGTGTGGCGCCGTTCTCTTGCCATGCATCGGCCGTTGTTCCATGTAACGGCCCCGAGGGTGGCAGGGTTGCCCGCGGCCGCGAACGGCGAGCGGCGGGCGAAAGACTGACGAGGAGAACCCGGAATGAAGATTGTGATCTCTGCGATCGCGCTGGCCGGCGCCCTGGGGTTCGGCACCGTGAGCGCGTCGGCGCAGGTTGATCCCTATTGCGACCAGTATGCGCGCAACTACGCCAAGTCGCAGGCCGGCGGCGCCGCCGTCGGCGGCGCGGTGATCGGCGGCATCGGCGGCGCGCTGCTCGGCAACGTCCTCGGCGGCAAGAACGCCATGCTGCCCGGCGCCGCGGTCGGCGCGCTCGGCGGCGGCGTGGTCGGCGGCTCGGCGTGGAAGAAGCAGTACAACGCCGCCTATGTCGACTGCATGACCTCGCGCCAGCCCGTCGCGGCCCCGGCGCCCCAGCCGATCTACCTGCCGCCCGTCGGCTCCAAGCAGTGGAAGCAGATGTGCTCGCAGAAGTACCGGTCGTTCAACTGGGACACCGGCTACTACAAGGGATACGACGGGCAGTATCACCTCTGCGCCCTGCCGTAGGCCGATCCGGCCCGTGAAGCTCGAAGGCGCCCGCGGAGAGGCATCCCCGCGGGCGCCTTCGCGTCTGCGACGCCGCGCCCGCGGCGCCGCCCTCCGGGCGCCGCGTGTGTCCTCCCGCGCCAAATCCGGGTAAGCCATCGGGAACAGGCTGGGATTGATTCGGGACATGCCGCGGCTCCTCCTGCTCCGCCACGCCAAGTCTTCCTGGGGCGACCCGGGACTGCCCGACAGCGAGCGGCCGCTGTCGCCGCGCGGACGGCGGAACGCGGCGGCCATCGCCCGCGCGATCGAGGCCGACGGGCTGATGCCGGAGAAGGTCCTCTGCTCCCCGGCCCGGCGGACGCGCGAGACGCTCGCCGCGCTCCTTCCCTACCTCGACGGCGAAGGCCGCGTCGCCATCGAGCCGAAGCTCTACGATTCGACCCCGGGCGACTACCTCGCCGCCATCGCCCGCTCCGGCGGCGAGGCGCGGAGCCTCATGCTCATCGGGCACAACCCGACGATCCAGGCGACGGCCCGGTGGCTCGCGGCCGACGGCGAGCCCGGACTGGTCGCGGCGCTCGCGGCCAAGTACCCGACCGGCGCGCTCGCGGTGATCGATCTCGGACAGGCGGGCTGGGCGCACCTCCAGCCCGGCGCCGGCCACCTCGCCGCCTTCATCAGGCCGCGTGATCTCGATCCCGCCGACGCGGGCGACGACGGCGACGACTGAGCGGACTTTGCCCGCGCCCGGCGACGTCCTAGATGCGAAATGACGGTCACTTCCTCGGGGACGCGCGGCTTGCAGCTTTCGACCATCACCGACGAGACCCGGCTGGCGCTGTCGACCCTGGTCGAGCGGACCGTCGGCATGCGCACGCGCACGGTGCGCCTCGGCGTCACCGGCCTCGCCCGCGCCGGCAAGACGGTGTTCATCTCCGCGCTCGTCCACAACCTGATCCACGGCGGCCGCCTGCCCCTGTTCAAGGCCTATTCGAGCGGCCGGGTGACGGGCGCGGGCCTCGAGCCCCAGCCCGACGACGCCGTGCCGCGCTTCGACTACGAGCAGCACGTCAAGGCGCTGGTCGAGGAACGCATCTGGCCCGATTCGACCCGCCAGATCAGCGAGCTCCGCCTCACCATCGCCTTCGAATCCGCCTCGTTCCTCGGCCGGACGCTCGGCAGCGGCCGGCTCCATCTCGACATCGTCGACTATCCGGGCGAGTGGCTGCTCGACCTTCCGCTCCTCGGCAAGGACTATGCGGCCTGGTCCGCCGACACCCTCGCGGTGGCCCGGAAGGAGGGTGGCCCCGGCGACGCGACGGAGTGGCTCGCCCGGCTCGCCGCGACCGACCCCGCGGGGCCGGCCGACGAAGGCGCGGCGCGGGCCCTTGCCGCCTCCTTCACCGCCTGGCTGCGGGCGGTGCGCGCCGACCAGGGCAGCCTCTCGACGCTGCCGCCGGGGCGGTTCCTGATGCCCGGCGACCTCGACGGGTCGCCGGCGCTGACCTTCGCCCCGCTTGACCTCGGCGACGGGCGCATCGCCGCGGGCTCGCTCGCCGCGATGATGGCGCGCCGCTACGAATCCTACAAGGATGCGGTCGTCCGGCCCTTCTTCCGCGACCATTTCGCCCGCCTCGACCGGCAGATCGTGCTGGTCGACGTGCTCGAGCCGCTCAACGCCGGCCACGAGGCGGTCGTCGGCCTCGAGGCGGCGCTCGCCGACATCCTCGGCGCGTTCCGGGTGGGACGGTCCGGCTGGCTGAGCAGCCTCGTCACCCACCGCATCGACCGCATCCTCTTCGCCGCGAC
>Ga0182738_1007133_pt1 | contig 11416 bp, 7 predicted proteins | sample eDN5th30CBELigMG_FD_128876 | JGI IMG/M metagenome (GOLD analysis project Ga0182738, IMG submission 128876) | Enriched Miracle-Growth compost microbial communities from Emeryville, California, USA - eDNA 5th pass 30_C BE-Lig MG (version 2)... ...
AACCAACTCAGAGAATACATGGCTCTTTCTAGCCAAACAATGGGCCCAGAAAGACTCAACAAGAGCCTTGCCGATGCTGTCCAGTATATGAACGCTGATGAAATCCAAGGCTTCATGAGCAATCTCAGAGCACAAGGAGACGCTGCCTATCAAAAAGGTCTTACTGATATCCTCCAAAAGATGACTCCCGAACAAGTCCAAGCTACCATAAACCACTCCCAAGGCATGGATTTGATCTATCAAAAGGATCTTGTCAACGCCGCTAGCTCACTAAATGCTCCTGGACTTTATTACAAGACCCTTGCTGGCTCTCTTCTTGGACTTTCCCCTCAAGAACTCCAAAGCTATATGACTGCTTTGAAGATCAAGGGTCCTGAAATGTACAAGAAGGAGCTCGCTGGCATGCTTCTTAGCATGACTCCCGCTCAATTAAAGCAACTTATCACTACTTCTAGAGCTATGGATCCTGCTTATTTCCGTGATATGGCCGATGTCTTGAGAAACTCTGAGAAATACTTTAGAGAAATCATCCCAGCTGCTCCTGCTCTTTTACCCACTGTTAGTAACCTCAGTTTCAATAGAATCCCATCTACTATGAGCAATTTGCCTATGACTAAACCAAGAGAAACTGAAGTTGCTACTCAATTCCCTGAACCTCCAGTTCTCTGCAGTGAATGCTCCAAACATGTTGGCACAGAAGAGCATGTTCCTCTTGAACACCAACATTCAAGAACTGTTGAAATTCAAACTAGTCCTGAGGCCAATGATGAGCCCCTAATTGAAAGTATCGAAGATGAGCCAGTTTCAATGAATAGAGTCAACAGCCAAGGCGCTTCAATTCTCATCAAAGGAGAAGACAAGACCCTTAGACAAACCTTAAGAACTTCAAATCTTCCTAAAGATCCTGAAGCCAAATATTACAAGAAGAGCTCAGTTAAGAATTCTCTCAATGTTTCCCAAATTAGAAAAGGAGAGTCTATTGCTGATGGTGACGAAATCCCTAATGATCATCCTATTGGAGAAACCATCAATCCTTTGGTCAAAACTGAACGTAGAATCAGCAGAAGACCTTCCAATCCCTCCAAATTCCTCGCTTCTAAGGCCACTGATGAAAGTCTCTCAAAGGCTGTGGAAGTGAAACCTCAAGATCTTCAAGTTGAGCCCAAGAAGCTTCAAGAATCTCTTGAAAATCTTGCATCAAAAACTCAAACTATGAAACAAAAGATTCTTCTTGATGAACCTGTAAGTGAACCTATTGCTGTTGAAAAGAGCGAAGCCACAACTCCTAAACGCTCTATCCTGAAGAAGAATCCCGTCTACAGCCCCAAGAGTATTCACCTTGTTCCTTTGAGCGGCATCGTCCCTGAATCAACTGCTGAAATCAAGAAAATGCCTGGAAAGGATGAGACATGGCATATTCCAGAAGCCACAGAAACCGAACAAAGCGTTTTTAGCGTGAGAAAGCCAGAGCTTGGTGCGATGGGAGAGGTTCCTGCTAGTGGTGCTGATCAAGAATTGGATGCTACTTTGAATGAGAACTTGAATGAAGACGGTAAATTCAAGAGAAGAATTGTCAAGAGATCATCAAGAAGACCTATAGGAAATACCAGAACTATTGATATTCAAACGGAAAAGCACCAAAATAAAGCAGAGGAATCGAAGGGAGAGACACCTTTAGGAGGAAGACCTTCAAGTTCTAGGACACTTTCTCATCAAGGAAGTGCATGGTTGGCTAAAGAAGACGAAGGACAAGCATTTAAGAATGGAAAGTTAGGAGAAACTCTGGATGGTATTGATAAAGATCAAGATGTGAGATTGGCTCCTTTGAATAATAGCGTGATTTCCAAAAGAAATATGACAAGATCAAGATTGGATATGTACAGACTTTCAGCTGAAGATGCTGCTAATCAAGATAGCGTGACAAATTTCAGAGAAGAAATGGATAGATCAAGATCAGTGAGATTGCCAGGAACTGGTTTGAAGTTGGGAAGAGTGGCTAGTACTGATACTAAAGCTGATTTTGAAGTGAAACTTGGAAAACAAAACTCTGTGGTGAGCAAAGGATGTAACCATCATGATTTGATTTAGATAGAAAAAGAATTATTATAAAATGTTTAGATAAAATTCTTGGTAACATTTTTGTCTATATAAATAAGAAAACTCCATAAATTAAATTGTTACTTCCATTCAATAATTTAGATATTCCTTTATGACTGATATAAGAAAATATTATGTGATCATTATATTAAAAAATTTTTCATTAATTTTGTCTCTTTCCTTTTTTGAAAAAAATAAGAAAAAAATTTTTTTTTTTTTCTCCACTCAAAGAACAAAAATTTTTCGGACTTTTTTTTCAATTCTTTCTCCACAGTTTTCCCTTCCCAACCCTCCCCTAAAAATTTCTTCATATCATATCTCTCACATTTTCAAATCTTTATCTCAACTTTTCAATAAAAAATAAATTTACAATTTTTCTCTCCCCAAATCTTTGACAGCAACAACAAAATATCCATATGAAGAAAAAATTCCCAAACAGTTCCCCTCTTGTTCTCTTCATCCTCCTCATCACCCTCTTCCCATCTCCAACCCACTCTGAAGAAATCATCAATCTCTCACCAAACAACCTCCAATCAACAATCGCTGATCTTGCATATGTGTTGATTCTCTTTTACCACCCTTCCCATCAACCTTCACAAGCTTTCCTTCCTTATTTCTCCAATTCCTCCCAACAACTCTTTGACCAAGGCCATTCTATTCAGTTTGCTAAGGTTGACATCTCAAAACAACTCGATATTGCACAGCAATATCGTATCGGAGACTATCCTGCTATTAAACTCTACATCTTTGGAAAGCTCCATGAATACAATGGACCACTCGAGATGCCTGAAATTATCTCTTGGATGGACCAAAAATTAGTCTTGCCAGAGCCTGTAGAAACTGTCGAAAGATTTGAAGAAATATTAAAAGAGAATAATGTGGTCCTGGTTTACTGGAATAACGTTACTGGGAGCGACTTTGTGTACTTTTCCTATTACACTCACGGCTTAGAAGGCATCAAAAGAGTCTTCACAGAGCATAAAAAAATCAAAGAAAAGTATATTCCTGAAGAAAACATGCAGACACAAATCAGTCTTTTTAAAAATTTTGATGAAGGAAGAGTCGACTACACAGGGTATATGAATGAATATGCCATTAAGCGCTTTATCAACCAAAATAAAGACCCTCTTATTGTAGAGTTTGACGGCCAATATATTCAAAAATTCTTCCATGATGATCTTCCAACCATCATCCTTATCACTTCAGACAACCAAGAAAGCAAAAAAGCCTTGGACGCACTCACTGCTGTGGCCCCGCAATACAAAGGCAAGGCGTATATGACGACAATAAATCATGAGAAGGAATTGGGACATGAGCTTTTGAAGCTTTTTTATGAGAAGGAACAAATTGATTTTCCTTTATTAGCGATAGTGAAACCTGGCTTCAAAGAACCTGTACGATATGTCTATGATGATACATATATTTCAGAGAAGGTCATTCAGCAATTTTACCAAGACGTCAACGACCAGAGCATAGCCCCACATTATAAAAGCGAACCTGCAAGGTATTCTGATGAAGAATGGGTTCATACCGTCGTTGGAAAAAACTTTAAAAACATCGTTTTGGACCAAACCAAACACGTCTTTATTTTATTCTATGCTCCTTGGTCAAAAGAGGCAACAGAGTTTCTCAGGACATGGGAAATATTTGCTGAGACTGCGCAGTTTTTGCCTGATATTGTGATAGCAAAAATGAATATGGAAGCAAATGAAGCTCCTGGGGTGAGAATAAGAGGCACAATGAGTCTCATATTGTATCCTAAAGGAAATAAAGAGACTAGTTTTGAATACTATGGAAAAAAGGACGTGAGTTCAATATGGGGATGGCTTGAGGAGCATACTGCTGAGCCAGAAGTGGTCGAAGAAGAGGAAGAGGAAGATGTTGCTAAGAGAAATATTGATGACGATCCTATATTGTTTGAAATACAAGAAAAGAAGGGCGAAAAAGGGCAAAAGGATAAGAAGAATAAAAAAGAAGAGAAGAATGAAAAGGAAGAGAAGGAGGCTGAAGAGGAAAGGAGAAGATTGGAAAGAGAAGAGTTTGAAAAAGAGAAGGAAAGACACAGACAAATGGAGAAACAAAAAATGGAAGAAGAGATAAAAGCAAGGCTTGAAAGAAAAAGAGAAAGAGAAGAAAAAGCTGCTGCTCATGCTAACACAGATCTTTAGATAAATGAGAATAATATTTTATGCATGTTTGTATTATTAAATGTTGAAATATGACATTGTGTTTCTTCTTTTTAAAAAATTCCAGAAATAAGCCCCAAAAAATTTTGGCCTTTAAAATCGATATCAACCTCGGGAAAAAACCTTTGACGTCTTTTTACAGTTGAAAAGAAAAATGAGGACATGAATAAACTTTTTTTTTTTAAAAATATTTCAGGTCAGATTTTTTCAAAAACAATTTCATTGAAGAAAAAAACCTTTTCCCAAAAAGTTTTTCATCAATTTCAAGTCTGGTTTCTCTGCGAAAATTCTCTCTTCATTCTCGAAAATGAAGATTTTGTCCAACGATCCTACTGTCGCATGCACAATCAAGAAATAATTCATCTAATCTAATCAGATATTTGAATTTTAATAATTAACCTATAACAACATCAGAACCTTCTGAGGTTTCCTAATCCAGATAAAATTTATTCGAGCACACATTGACACACAAAAAACAATCAATCCTTAATCTCAAAAACAATTTTTCACATATCTTTACCTTTCCATGAGATTAGATACCACAGTACTTTTCCTCTTCCCAAAGCCCTCTCCTTTCTAACGTTTTCCCTTTCAGGCTTTATTCTTTATCACCAAAGAAGAAATGAGAGTTCTCACTGCCGTTGAATTAGGTATGAGAAACCATGAAGTACTCAAATTTCTCTTTAAAATCCTCTCTTAAAACATCTGGAATAGCTTGTCCCTGTTCATATTATTGAGAGAATTTCCCGTTTAAAAAGAGCCAATACTTACAAAGTCATCCAAATCTTGCTCAAAAATAAACTTGTCAGCAGAGATTCCAAGAAATGTAAGCTTCCCTCATTGATGAAATTCCCCTGAATGTTATTGGATAGACGAAGGATATAAGTTGACCTATTTGGGCTACGATTATTTGGCACTTTATGTAATGAATTAAAGTCATAGAAGGATGGAATTTTAACCAATGGACTAGGCTTTCATGAAAAGAGGAACTATTGCTTCCGTTGTTGGCAAAATCGGTGTCGGAAAAGAATCCGATATTTACAAATGTCTCGATTGTGAAGGAAACCATATCGTCCTTAAATTCGCCAGGTAATAAAACTTGGTTTTTCTCCATCTTCTCATTTCCTTTTCTAGATTGGGAAGAGTTTCTTTCAAAGCTATCAAGAACCAAAGAGATTATCTTCAACACAGAAAACAATACAACTGGCTTTATTTGTCCAGATTGGCCAGTATCAAAGAATTCTCCTTCATGGAAATCCTCCACAAAGTTTCTTATCTCTCTAATTCATCTCACTAAATCTCCTTCTAATAGAATGGATTCCCTACCCCTAAGCCTATTGACAGTAATAGACATGGTATTTTAATGTCTCTCATTGATGGCTATACCTTGTAACTTCTCTTTTTGAAAAAATGCTGACTGATTTCTTTCTGAATAGGTGTAACGTCAAGGATATGGAAAAGGCACAAAGTGTATATGAACAACTTCTTGGAATGATCACTCAATTCGCTGAAGTAAAATTTAGCTTATAAAAACCCTTTTCTCATCAGGAATAGCATGGTCTTGTCCATTCAGATTTCAACGAATTCAATATTATGATTACCAGAGACTCACAAATTAGAGTTATCGATTTCCCCCAAATGGTGTCAACAAAGCATTTGAATGCTAAAGAATTGTTTGATAGAGACGTTAATGGTATTGAATTGTGGTTCACCAAGAGATATAATGTCACTCCCGTTGAATTGCCTGTTCTTGAAGAAGTAAAAAGAATTTGTTGAAGGGGAATTTTGATTGGGAATTTTAGATTGAAGTGAAGAAAAGATTGGATATTGAAGTGAAAGCAAGTGGATTTTTGACTAAATCATTGGAAGAGAATTTGAAACAATTGGAATTATTGGATAATTATAACAAGTTGGTGAGAGAAGTTGGACCAACAGCATTGGATGAGAATTATAACAGTGAAGATGATGAACAAATGTTGGAAGGAAATGAAGATTCTGAGGGAGAAGGAGAAGGAAACGAAAATGAAGAAGAAAAGAAAGAAGATGGTGAAGAAGAAAAAGTTGAATCAGAAGAAGGAGACGGAGAAAGTGGAGATGAGGATTCTGATGAAGAAGGCGAAGAGGAAAGTGAAGAGGAAGAAGACGATAAGGATAAGAAGAAGAAACCAAAAGAAAAGAAAGAAAAGAAGGAAAAGAAGAAGAAGGATGATAAGAAAGAAGACGAAGATGAGTATATTGATAATATTATGAAGAAGAAATTCAAGCCCAGAAGAGTCGTAAGGATTTTTTGTGAAAGGAATAGATATAATTAACGTGTTGTTTAGATTAAGAAGAATGTTAATAAAGGAAAGAAGAAGTTGGTTGCTAATGATTATTTCTTCTAAAAAATATTAAAAATGGATTTTGAACATTTGAGGTTTGATTTATGATTGCCAATGTTGTGAAGTGAAAGAGGAAAGAGGAATTGAGCATAGATAAATTATTCCTTGAAATATTGAAGGTACTCAGAGTATCGAAAATGTATGTTTATATCATATTTATTCATAATAGTGTTTGATTTTTTAAGCCAAGAAAACCTTTAATGCAAAATTTTTTGCCTAAAACCTTCTCAAGTTAGAGAGAGCCTTGTTTAAAAAAATCAGTGCCAAAGAGATTTTAACAAACTTTGATAAATCTTTTTGTAAGAAGATTTCAGTCAAAGTCGTTTTTCATTCAATTGATTCGATTGATTCTTTATGAAGATTTTTTTTGGGAAAAAAATTCTCAAGATATTTTAGATTTTCCTGTGATACTTTTGGCTCTTTTCTAATATGACAAAGGAAAAAACCTTTCTTAATCATTTATTCAATCAAAATACCTTTGCAGATGAAAAATTGTCGAACGAATTATTTTGGGAGTTGATTGATTTAGATAAATTTAGATAAATGCTTTTTTGTTTCCGTTTTTTTATTGTGAAAAAAATATTCTAGATATCAAAGGAAGAAAAAAAATTTCCTGCTCCCAAAACAAGGAATTTTCAAAATACGGATATTTATCCTGTCAATACTAACAAAATAAATTTCGTCAGAATTCAGACCAAAATCACTTTCTCTCTCTTTTGGGATTAACAAAACAAAATTCTGCTCGGTTACACGAGTAACGCACTCTACATCCTTGCAAATTGTTCACCTTGGTCCTTTTTAGAACCTTGAGTTAAATTAAGAACGGAAAATTTTATCAACTCCAACTCCTCAAACAGTTGAGAATATCATTTTAAATTTTCCCTCAATCAAAAATCAAGGTTTTTTGCTTTTATTTGAATCAGTATATCTTGGCTCCACTCCTGATAATTAATTGTGGAACCTCAGATCAACAACTGGCCTCTTATTGAACGAGGACTATCAACAGAGTACCCAATAAGAAACAGAGTAATTTAATAGGGTTTTACCCTAGAAATTTAGAGGACAAGTTAGATTTTAGCCAGAGATTCGTAAATAGAATAGATCTCTCCATATTTTAGCATTTTGATGAGAGTTTAGAAATCCCACCTCGATTGAGTCATTTCCAAGACTCCCTACAGATTCTTTCTCGATTTTTCTTTGATTTTTGATTACTTTCTTAGAAGTTGAAGAAAAGTATCTGAATGATGCATGTTCCTAACTTAATAAAAACCAGGGTGGGTAAAAAAAGGGCTTCGTTTCGCTTCCAAAGTCCCTAAGAGCCTCAGGATCTCAGTAACTTCGCCGAGTTTGCTTCATTCAGCTCACCTTTCGCCATCCTGCCATTCAGAGAACTGAAAAATATTTATTAAAATTAAAAACCGAAACAAGAGCCCATGATTTTGTCATTATTATCACAGCTTTTTATTCATTAGCAACTGAGTTAAAAACAATGAAGAAAACCACTTGAAGGATTTCACGAACTTTCCTTTCATCAATTTTTGAGTTCCTTGAAAGAACAGGCTATGGAATAAGTACCGACTGACCTCTCTTTGGGGGAAAAACTCAAATTCTCTAATGACCTGACCAAAAAGTTAGTATCATGAAGCAGTAAAGTGTGAATTGTATATATTTCTTTTGATTAGTTGTAAAAAAAAATGCCAGGGACATTGAAAAAAAATTACTGAGAATAATTCTGAAGATCTAGAGTCTTCCCATATTTATGGTGTGCAAAGTCGGGCGACTCAAAGAGAGGCTCTGGATGAAGCGGTCTAGACCCAGAATATGGTACCACTTTTTAGGTTCAGGAAACTTCCTACGACAGACTGGACATGTCCGCTTTTGACGGAACCAAGTTTCCAGACAAGTGGGGTGAAAAACGTGCCCACAGTCGAGAGGGTTTCCATTATTACCTTCATCATCATGACAGATTGCACAAATTATTCTTTTCATTTTATTTATAATTTCTTTATGATCTAATCAGCTTTTAAAGCAGAATCTTGACCACTACCAAATTAAAAAAAATTAAGAATCCAGACAGCAAAAACAAAGAAGCTCAATTGTCTACTATTTTTAGACAAAAAGTGAATTGATAGGCGTACTGAACATTAAATCAGAAAAGTGAGATAAGTTCGCATTTTCTGAAATAAAGAGAAGGAAAACATATCGAACATATGATGTTGGAACCTTTCATTCAAGTCTGAGCGAATCCATGTTTAATGTCCAATGCGAAGTCATCGATGAGAGATTTGTGGTTTCATTTTCCGTTTTTTAATTGGACAAGAGGTCGAATAAAAAGCTTTGCAATATTTAACTGTTTTTCTCATCCTGTTAGGCTCTAAGAGAACGTTGTAGTTTCCTTGTCGAAACTTTAACAAACGCATGTATCCTTGTTTCAAACAATTTCTAAAGCAAATGTGTGGAAGTCATGTTATAATATATCATATTTTTGGGCCAGATTGAGATGTCTTGAACGAAGCTTAAAGTCTCAGAAATATAATGATGGTACGTTTAAATATCGTATTGAAATACAACTTCAGAGGCTTTCCAGATCTATGAGATAGAGGATTAGACTGTGGGACAATTTCAGAGTGAATAAATTAGAAAACTACAGTTTGATTCACAAGATTGATTTATAGCAACAAAAAGTCAAAGAGGGTAACTGATATGGAGAAAAATCACTTATTCTCAAAAAGATCTAGAAAAATTTCTCACCAGGAAGAAAATATTGAAAGGAGTTTAAATTCTGGCGATTCAAAGTTAGTGAAAAGGAAATTATCGAATATAATGAGAAAGTGAAAAGAAAGAGGAAAGAACTAAAAGTGTAAAAAACATGAAGAAGTTATCTTGAAGAGAAAACCATTAGGCTTGAATGAATTGTTCAAGCGAAACAAATTTCTAAATGCCAAATCTGTTCAAATTGTTTTTTAATGTATGGTGTGAAGTTGATTTAAGGGTTTTGCTAACAATTGAATGGTTGAAGTGAGGAAAATATTGAGAATTTTGTTTTAACACGTTCATCTTCTCTCAAATATGACGCAAAACCTTCAGAAATTAGTCAATCACATTTTTATTTTCAAAAGGTGCAAAATTAGGTCTCAAGAGAACTTATAAACTTTGAGATTTAATTAAACCAGTTTATAAAGCTCCTAAAAATTTTAAAAATCTCAAGAAATGTGATGAACCCATTCTCGAAAAAAGTTTCTGAACGGTGATTTTCTGATGAAAATTTAAGTTTAAAGATTTCTCTCATTGATTCGGGCCAAAGGAAATCCAATTATTTGGGATCCACAATTTTGCTTCTAATGCTCTGTTCCACGAACAAAAGAGACATCTGTGAGATCTCCTCTTATTCCTTTTCAAATTCACCTTCAAAATCTTAAAAATATTTCAGACTTCTTTTGCTTGAGCTTCGACTTTTTGTCTAAATTCAGTTGGTCAAAATCTCTCTGGACAGGAAGCCAATTAAATCTTAATGTCATATTATTAAAAAAAAACTCCCCGCTTTTCTTCCAACAATTCTCTGAAAAATGAAGGAGATAATGGATAATATGAAATTAAGATTGAAGTGATTCAATGCCTTTTCAGAGAGATGAATGGAGTGAAACTCTTCCTCGCTGTATGGAGGATGAGGAGATCATTTTTTTTCTTTATTTTCATCTTCTTTTCTTGAGAAAAATTTTGGCTTAATCTTGGTCACAGGGTTAGAAATTTTGAATTTTTAAAATTCAGACCCTTCACCTTAGAAATCTGGACTATTCTGGACCCTCTTTGATAGTTTTGAGAGTAGATTTTAGCTTTAAAGCATGAAGTTAATTATTTGCCTAGAGATGCAGAGGTGTTCGAATTGATTGGACGAAATTGTAGGACTAGAGTTTTGCATTTGGATAGCAAAGTCGAAGGGATACCTGTCCCCATGAGTTACCGCTATCTGGGGCCCACCTTGACCCGAAATTGACTGTCCCCACCCACTTAAACAAATTAAGGGGGGGGGGGCCCCCCCAAGCTGGGGCACTTGGCAAAGTGCTGCCCCACCACCCCACTGACTATGACTGGCTCATAGCACCGAAGATGATTTAGTGGCCACACTGTCCGAATACAATTTGCGTGAGAGAGGAGCTAAGTTCTGGAAGGAGTCTGAAGAGGAGTGGGCTTATAGAAGACAAAGATTGGTTCTCAAAAAAGGATCAATCAGAAGCAAGAAGAAGAGTTATTGGCATATGCTCCTAGTGGGGCAACCCCTTTGATAGATCAAATGACAAGGTTGTGCCCAAGATGCAAGGGGGGGGGAATGGGCCCGGGGCATTTGATGATGCATAATGTGGCTGTTCCACACCCTATAGAATTACTGAAATGGTTGAACTCCGAGATTATTAATCTAAGAAGAAAAGCAAAAGCAGAAGGAAGAAATTCAAAAGGGTTGAAACTCTGGGATTTTACAGTGTGTACTGGGGGGCTTTAATCAACAAAATATCCAAATTAATGTACGACAATATGGAACTAGAATAAACAACAGTCTTTGAGTCACTATAGGAAACCTGATGCTCTACTTTACTTTCTATTTCTTGGCTTTATGATTTGTAGAAAGAAAAAAAAAGCAAAAAAAAAATTCTCAAAGAATGTATTTTAAATCAAACCTGGGAAAACATCAACTTTTCAAAAAATATTTTGACATCTAACCTGAAGAATATCTTCTCAGAATAATTATAAATATCA
>Ga0182738_1007134_pt1 | contig 11416 bp, 13 predicted proteins | sample eDN5th30CBELigMG_FD_128876 | JGI IMG/M metagenome (GOLD analysis project Ga0182738, IMG submission 128876) | Enriched Miracle-Growth compost microbial communities from Emeryville, California, USA - eDNA 5th pass 30_C BE-Lig MG (version 2)... ...
AAATATTCAGCACTAAAGATAAAACCAAATATAAAGGTGGAAATTAAGCGAACTGGAACAGTTGATTAACATATTTTTAGGAACAAAAGCGCTAACACCGACTTAACACGACCCAAGTGTTGAAGAATGTACCACAAGTATCGCATTCATAAATCAAAACACCACGTATCCTTAAATCCACTGTTATTTACCGAATAAGCGTTGAAAGAACCCTTTCTTGCTTTCTTCTTCCCTTTTCTCTTCTGCAGCTGCAATTAGCTTCTTTGTCTCCTGGACTTCCCTTAATGATTGGATCAGTGTTTCGTCACGCTTATTAAGCCGTTCTTCTATGTATTTCTGTTGTTGATCTAACCGTTCCAATAATGCTTTGTTAAACTGTTCTTGCTGTTTTTGGCGTTCTTCTTGATGTTCTATGTATGTCATCAAACGTTCGATAAATTGATTATCAGAACGCATTGAAGGAACGTTGTTTTCCTGTTCAATTACCTGTTCTATTTCCGTCTCATCAGAGAACGGTGCCTTCTGATGCTTTGTTGTTACTACTAAAGAAGCGTTATTCATTGACATGTTTTTCTCTTGAACAAGTTTTTGAAATTGTTGGAGAACGATTAAGTCTTGCTGCGTGAATATCCTCTTGTTCTGATCCGTTCTGTAAAAGTTATAACCGTGTTCTTCTAAAGATAAGCACCATTTACGCAATGTACTGTCACCAATGTTCAAACGGTTCGTCATATCTCTTACAGTTAGTGTTCCGTCCGTTCCACTCATAGTAAAAACCTCCGATCTCATTTACCGTTATTGTATAGAAAGATAGAAAGCTTGGACAGATGGAACTGATATTCGATTTATCGTCAGATTAAAGTATTGTCCGATTTATATTATTGTTTTAACTATAAAAAACACTTCCCTGAAATTAGGAAGTGTTTGAAAATTTTAAATCATGCTATTATGTAAGAAAAGAAAATAAATAAAACTACCAAGGTAGGCAGTTAGGTAAGCAACAAATTTCACGCATCACCAGGATGAGTGAATGTTTTGTCTTTATATAGTTCGCACTACCAGAGTGAGAACTGATATGTAAACCAATATTACCTAATAATATATTCTTTGTCAACCTTCCGAAGAGGGGAAAATGATGGTTCAAAATGAAAATATAAAAGTGTTTTTTGATGAGAGTGGGAAAAGAAAGGATAAACCTAATCTTATGGGTGGACTTTCAATTCCTTCTAAGATCTATTCTTTACCAGAAATTGAAGCTTTTATCCCAACAATTAAGAGATGGAACCGTAAAGCTTCACTGGAAAGATGTTACGGGTAAAGCTGATTATCGTACAAATATCGTTAAGGCTTTAAATCTTATTGCTGAATATCATCATTTGCTTAAATTTAACGTTATTCATTATGACTACTCAATGTTAGCGAATAGAAGGGGATTTGGTGAGGATTTAATCGATAGGATGATTTATACAAAATTCCCAGAACGTATAATATATGGTCTTTTGAGGGGATATGGTCGTACTGTAGACATCACAACTGACATCTACATAGAAGACTCTACAGAATATAAAAGCTTTCAGTTAAATGATTTAATAAAAGAGCAGCTCAATATTCAATCATTGTATCGGGGAGAACATTATGTGGTATTAACAAGTCAGTTAGTGCCAAAAGGGGAAGAAATAGGGGTGGAGATAACAGATCTCTTACTCGGTGTTATTCGGAATATTATTGAAAATAAACCTGATTCAGAATCAAAACAGTATCAAATTAGAAATTCAGTAATAATTAGCCTTCTAAAAAACCCTAAATTCTACTCGTTGATTAGCAATATTAAGTATTTTGAATGGAGTAATGTCAGAGAGTTAACGGAAATTAATTTTAATGATTATTTACAGATCTTCATTGCAAATCATTATGAATATTGGAAGTAAAGCATCTTTTTTTGAAGGTGCTTTTTTTTGATCCTCTTACCCCAAAATTGGGGTTTGATTTCGATATTATGTAAACTAAATCAATGGACGGAAAATTTCGTTTATTAAAAATCGTATTAATAAAGGATTTGTTTAAAATTCAATACATAAGTATTGTTAAGTATTGAATCTAAAAATACTGGTTATTATAGGTATAAAAATAATCAGTACTTAATTTAAGAATTTTATTAAAAATCTTTACTCTAATTCCCAGTGAATTTACCCCTCCTAAAATGTTACAATTTATAGGAGGGGTAGCGTCAGGAAAATGCGGATTTACAACGTTAAGGATATCAAAATATAAAAAGTCTAATTTCTCGGTGTTATAAGTGAAAAATTATGCTTTAGTTACTTCATTAAAGCGCCTGATTGTTGAAGACTAAAGTTTATATTCATCAAGAAAATTGATGTGCTCTTATCCTAACAAATTTTATTTAGGACTTACATGTATGCCTTCACTCTCTCGCCAATCTGCATAGAGTATACGCTTTACATTATTATATCCATTAGTAGTTAATTGGTTATCTAACCACTGTTGATCAAATCCGAGTTCATGTAAATTATCCCATAAAATTTCCCCATCTATTTTTAAAGATGTTGGGACGTCTACTGGACTTTCTGGAAGATTGAGATCTTGCTTGTCTGGTTTTTGATACTTGGAATTTAATAATAGTGTTGTGTAAATAACTATTTATAAAGAGTAAAAAATGAACAAACGCCAACACCTTGAACATAGGGTTTGGCGTTTTCTCTATACGAATTTTGACCCCTCTCTATTTGGGATGGCTAGACTTCCATTTTATAGTCTAATAAAATTTTCCTTAAATCCTGTCTCGGTATTTCCAAATTAATTGTCACCCTTATAAGTTCGTCCTCTTTATCACTTTCCCGATCCGACAATTCGATTTCGCGATCAGATTGAGTGGACAACTCCACACCTTCCCTCACATCGGAATTAACGTCTTCTTTACCACTTATTGATTCTCCATACAACATTTCCCACTGTTCATATAAGTTTTTTGCTGTGTGATATTCATCAAGATCAGCTTCTGTATCTATCTGTAATTTTTCTTTCAACCCACGACATGACTCTTCCCATTCCTCTAAGGTCTTCAAATCAAATAATTTTGAAAACCTTGGTTTCATTCTTTCCCAATGCAAATAAATGTTATCACACCATTTCAGCAACTCTTCACGATATTGTATTTCTTCTACTTCTTCCACTCCTCTTCATCTCCCGACCATAATTTTCATCCATAATATTCAAAAAACAATCGACATGTTTAAAAGTACAAATAGGTAAATTTCGTTAATGCTTCTGGTTATGAAAAGGTAAGTGGCCTCCGGTAATTGATAATAGACTTATCAAAAGTAAATTATTCAAAATGACACAAACCTTTTATTAAAACATCCTTGTTAATGATTTTTACCTATTTGATAATAACAATTTCATCATATGCTCCGCGATTGTCCAATGACTAGACAGTTGCCTAATTGTTATTAATTGGAATTACTTGGTCAATAATCATTGCTTTTAAAATTCCAAGTGCAAAGGCTTGTAGTTATTCCACCAGATGAAATAGTTATAGCCGAAAGAAAGAAAGTTTCTGTTGAAACGAATAAACCCCCAAGACAAATAACAAAAACATCCATAATGAAAATGATGATCCCAACATTAATTTTAATGAATTCAGAAAAGTACTGGGCTAATAAATCTGTTCCACCTGTGCTTGTCTCGAAGCGAAGCATAAGACCAATGCCAAAACCAATGAATACACCACCTGTAAATGAACTAAGAATTGGTGAAAATTTTATAGGAACTTGATTAACGTTATGAAAAAGGTCAATAAAAAATGATGATAAAAGCATACCGTGCAAACTATTAAAAAAATATGAACGATACTTAAACCAAGCTAGAGCAAAAATGGGGATGCTCAATACCATTATCGTGAACCCGGCGTTTGTATTTAATAAATAACTAATAATTAAACCTAGGCCAATAATTCCGCCATCTAAAACTTTGTTTGGTATTAAAAAAGTATTTATTCCCAACGCTATTGACATGCTGCCTACAAGAATAGCAACTGCTTTCATAAAATATGGCATTTATTAAGAACTCTCCTGTCTAAATGGACGTGTTCTATGTATATGCCAAAAACGTTAGAATTATAGACAACTTTTACTTCACTGAATATAACTTCTGAAGTGCAAGTAGACGCAACATAAGCGCAAAAAAACGATAACTAATAACCCTAGCCCTTGTAGGTCAAGTAACCCTGTTTAAAGGAAAATGTCTATTAATGATACAAAAAAACTACCCGAGGTGAGGCAGTTTTTGCAGATAGACATTAAATTTATTCAATTATAATATATGATATAGGTGCATTCCCAGTTTACTCCCTTTATTTTACACTAGGCGATAACATAAATACGATTTTGATACTTCTGCTCTTTCCCTACTAACGAATAGGTATCACGACTTCCTTCTAGAGTATTTACATCATTTGTAGCAGAATATTTAGTTGAAAAAATTTCCTAGCGTTTTTAAATTTAACGGCTGAAGAAAAACTTTCTATATATACATATACCCGAATCAATTTTAAAAAAATATTTTTCCAAAGATTTTATTTTCAAGATTCGACTTAATGATATTATATAAAAAAATGGTACTACTTTTTTGTTATGTGTCTTAAGATCATCCAAGATAGCGAAATAAACCATTATCCTTTTAAAATAGGCATCACTTTATCAATAGCTTCTTGTAGTTTTTCACTATTTTTACTATACATTTGCTTAGCTTCTTTTGATTCGGTTCCAAGAGCAAACAGCTCTAAGTCTGCTTGGCACTTTTTCATGGTCGAAAGAATTAAAGGTCTTTCTTGAGGAGATGCGACTTGTAATTGATCGTCAAACAGGTCAACTGTTAACTCTCCATAGGAATTAACTTGTCCAAGAAAAACATTTTCTACCGTTACACCAAGTTTTTCTAATTCAGTGTGTAACCAAGCACGGCTTCGTCCAATCGTCGCAAGTGGTTCATCCATTATCACACCATCCATAATAACAGTCTGAGACTCTTTAATTGAAGCAACCGTCAAGTTTAGATCCTTTGCTGTTAATGGTTGGTTTTCTTTCTTTAACATGACGGATAAATCCCCTGTTGCCTCTAATACAGCGAATTCTATAAACAAGAAAATGGTGAAAAAAGCGAGGTATACATTAGTAATGTACAAGGACTATACTGAAAATATTTTAGGAACAAAACCACGAGCTAGACATAAGAAAATAATTGAAAATTATTTAGATGAAAGTTTTACCAATCCTATCATACATAAGGAAATTCATGGTGATAAAGTCTATGTCCCCTTAGATTTAAACAGGGTCTGGAATAGGATAAATTAATATTTAGTTTAGCCACAAATACTCCCCACCTAAGTATAGGTGGGGAGTATTTAATGCTATCTAGAGGTGGGGGGGTCTTTAAAACTAGTCTAAAATACCTGCATATTTTTGACCGCTGTGTGGCAATCTACCTAAAGTGATTACAACATTGTTAACAGGAGGAAACATCATGCAACAAATGCAGACGGGTATGAATAATCAACAAGCACAAGCTTTAATGACACAACCGCCTGAAATAATGTCAACAAAGGATCATCTCTATGTAAACGATATGTTAAGCTGGAATTTACTTGCGATGAAGAAAATGCATTTTTTCGCTCAACAATGTCAAAATCCCGAAGTAAGAGCAGCACTTGAACAAGCTGGACAAATGCATGATCGACACTATCAACAGCTGCTTCAACAGATGCAACAGTATGTATCTCAACCTTCACAAAATATGAATCAATAAGGAGGAAACTATAGTGGAAAATAATACTCCAAATAGGATTAAAAATCCTGAAACACCAGTCCCTAAGACGCCGCAAATGAACGATAGAGATTTTCTAAACGATGCCTTAACTACGGAAAAATATATATCTTCCTCATACTCGACTGCATTAAAAGAAGCTAGCCATGGATCGTTGTATCGTACAATAGCGTCTGTTTCCCAAGAAACAGAAGACTGTCACCGCAATCTATATAACTTAATGTTTAAAAACGGATGGTACGGTTTGGAAAAAGAAACTCCACAAACTATTCAACAATCGGTTCAGCAATTTTCTAACTACATGCAAAGTCAAGATCCATATAGAGGTAATGTAATACAATAAAAGAACACGTGTTCAAGAAGAATAAACTCAAGGTAAAACAACAATAGTTATGCGAGACAAAAGGTTGGTTAGTTGTTAACCAACCTAGAAAATAATTTAGAATTTACAACAATCGAAAGGGCGGCGGTAAGATGAATCTTAAGTGGATGAAACTTTTATCAACGGTTTTTCTTTCAATTTTCTTGTTATTAGGGTGTAATAATGGAGATGATGTTTCCAGGGTCAATTTTTCGTTTTAGGGGAAATTAAGAAATGTTATCAGTTACAGATTTACTTACGATACAGAAAAAACCAAATATAAAAGACGTTTCCCTTCAACTATTCCAAGAGTTTTACAAGGAACATTTATGTGGAAGAGTTTTTCATTTTGAATTAGATGATACCGATAGACCATCGATTAAACTGCGTTTCAAAGAAGAAAACCTGTGTCACTTATTAGGGATTCAATACATAGTGGCTAAGCTTAAAAATAAACATGAGTATGCTGGTAAAACAGGTTATCAAAAGCTAGAAAATGGAACGCTCACTTTTGACTTTTTGAAAGCTACAGATAGGACATGGTTCAAATCAAAAAGAAATCGAATGCTGTATTTTCCATTTGTACATCAAATTGTTCAAAACCCAACAGTAATTGTCTTTTCAAATGACGGTTTAAACACAAATCTTGATGTTGATGCATTAGTCGTTTGTTCACTCAATGAAGGTGGTGTATCTATAACGGTATCTCCATCCTTTACGCCTGCATTGTCAACTCTCCAAAAACCAGTAGTCATCGCATCGGCAATAACTGCTAACTTTTCATCTGGTTCTTCACAAGTCTCTGGAATTTTGAAATGAGTAAAGTTGGCAAATGGCACTCTTAAATATTCAGCTTGCCCACCTGGATAGCCCCCCGTCGTACCAGAATATCCAAAATAGGCACCCATATCACCATTATCATTTGAATTATCACATTGGCTTTCCAAATGATTTTTACAGTAATGGCATTCACCGCATGCTATATCAAAAGGAATAATGACACGATCTCCCTTTTTTAGTTTGGTCACGCCTGGACCAACTTCTTCGACGATTCCCATTGGTTCATGACCAATAACATAGTTTTCTTGCAGGTTAGGAATCATGCCGTGAATTAAATGTAAATCAGACCCGCATATAGCTGTACTCGTTACTTTGATAATCATGTCATCTGGTTTTTCAATCTTTGGATCTGGAACTTCTTTCACTACAACATTTTTAATACCTTGATATGTTAATGCCTTCATTGGTCACAGCCTCCAGTGTTAGTGTTCATCAGGTGTCCGGTCAAACATACCTTTTCTATTGGTCTCAACAGGAAATAGATTCATTTTGCCAATCATCAAGGTATTGTTGGCTGAAAGTTGATCTAGTTTATACTGTTCACTTAGTTCGTATGGATGGAACCATTTTTTATTAATCATTAGTTCTGTAATTTCTTGGTACATGGCAATCCCTTGCATTAACTGGTTTCGTAAGACCGTTCTAACATCAGGTGATGCGGACTCCGTTAATGCGACAGCAATATTGCGCACGCCTTCTTTGGCACGAAGAAGTAAATCCATCGCAAATGTGGTATCTGCCAGCTCTGGTACGTGCAGTGAGTTTATAGGGTCTAAATAGTCATGGTTCAATGAATTTGCCTCCTTTTCAATTGACTATTGGCGTTGGACGGTTTTGAGGAACAGGAGCTTCAAAAGGTGCACGTTGATAAATTGCCTGTAATTCCCCAAGCGCTTCGATGGATTGTTCAACATCTTTTTGCATTAACGCTCTCAAATCTTGATCAAATACCAATCCTTGCATTAGTTTTGATTTCGCTAAGCAAAGGGTTTTGAAATTAATAACTTCATGCAAATCCAATGATTCATGATCGGCTAATTTTTGATTATCCATTTCTACTTAACCTCCCAATTGTATTGTTCCAAAAATAGGAGGAAACATTCTTTAAGGTTTTTTATAATCGGTAAAATTCATAAATGGGAGGAATTCATTAATTTGTGTAGCTGGGGATGATGGCTGCTGCGGTCCTTTTTTCATGTACAAAAAAAATGTTCAACCAGATATATCGTAAGTCCGAAATATAAATACAGAATTGAACTTACCAACATTATAAAAATTTCCAGGAACAGTTTAACATTTACCAAATAAACTGTTCCTAATTTTAAGTTTATTTATTATCAAAAGGTCGGAGCAGGAAATTCATCAATTTTGATACGAAGTAAACTATAAGGTTTCTGTCGTAAGTCTTTTCCATAATGAAATCTAGGCTGTCGATGTAATTGGTTCACAATGACATACAAATATTGATCCGGACCAATTGAAAAAGTATCCGGCCACAACATTCTCGGGTCATGTATGATCGTTTCCATTGTGCCATTTGGCAATATCTTGCGGATACAGTTGTGTTCATAATCTCCAGCATAAACAGTTCCCTTTGCATCAGTGATCATTCCATCAGATGCACCTTTTTCTCCCCAATACTCCACATGATAAGGTAATTCCATGTCCGGTATGCTTCTGTCTCTCAGGGCTTCTGTTGTGATCGAGAACAGATGACGACTGGTTAGTGGACAAAAAAATAATACCCTTCCATCAGGCGAAATCGCAATACCGTCAGAAGCCAGTCTAAATGGAGAAGTACTGCCATCTTTATTTCGATTCATTAATACTTTTCCTTCTACTTTCGGTATAAAATAGGGATCGGGTGAAGTTGAATTTGCCCCATTTAACCGTCTGAAGGCGTTTCCATCTGCTAAATCTACGACGATTATAGCTCCTGGTCCTGTTGAAGAAGAATCCGTTATATAAGCATATCCTGCTTTTCCAACACGAAAATCAAAACGGACATCATTCAAATAAGTTGTAGGCAGGACAACATCTTCTGTAAAGGTATATACTTTTCTTATTGTATTCGTTTCTAGATCAACAGCGACTAATTTTGCCCCCCTTTTAATAGGTTCAGAAAAATTGGGTGCAGCTGTATCTAATACCCAAAGTGTTCCCCTTCCATCAGCAACTACACTTTGGACACTGATAAAAGTCCTTGTAAAATTCTCGGGGTTAACCAAATTGGTTTGTAAATTAGGATAAGGCTGCAATTTATCCTCAACAATTTCCGCCACCGTAAATTTAACATCGTCTCCCCATTTCGGGAAGCAAATGAAAATACGACCGGTTTCTGAAACAGTAACACCTGTAGGCATAGCCCCATAAAATGGATAAACCAGTTCAAAATTACCGAAATATTTTTCACTAGGTAACATAGGTATCATCATATCCTCCTTAAGCATCAAACGGGATATCACCTATATATGATTTATATTTTTTCTAGTGCATGTTTCTTAATAAGTTTTTTTCTATAAAACATTAACCTCTATCGATTCAACAACTAAAGTCGGTCGGAAGAACAAAATCGCTAACGCGACTTAAGTCACGTCCCAAGTGGGGTAGCGTCAGGAAAGTGCGGATTTACAACGTTAAGGAAATCAAAATATAAAAAGTCTAATTTCTCGGTGTTATAAGTGAAAAATTAGGCTTTAGTTACTTCATTAAAGCGCCTGATTGATGAAGACTAAAGTTTATATTCACCAAGAAAATTGATGTGCTCTTATCCTAACAAATTGTAAAAAAGAGACATGAATGTTGCTTTTTTTCATACTGTATTTTGGAGGTGGAAAAATGGCAAGAGTCGCTTACCGAGATGCAGACGTTGATTTAATGGCAAGGATGATGAGAGCAGAGGCTGAAGGTGAAGGAGTACAGGGGATGCTATATGTTGGAAACGTGATTGTAAACCGTGCTGTAGCTGATTGTGCGGATTTCATGGATGTAAGGACCATTGAAGATGTTATTTTTCAAGTACAAGGGGGAAATTACTCCTTTGAAGCTGTGCAAAAAGGCAATATATTTTATCAACGAGCAAGAGAATCTGAAAGAAGATTAGCAAGAAAGAATTTGGAATATTGGAGAGATTACCCAGCGAAATATGCTCTTTGGTACTTTAATCCATATGGTCCGTGTCCTCCAACATGGTATGGCCAACCTTTTAGTGGTCAATTTAAACAACATTGTTTTTATGAACCAGCGCCTGGAACATGTGAAAGCGTTTATAGTCGTTGAGGAAAAGATTCGAATATTTTTAAAAACTAAAAACTTTTAGCAGCAAAAAAAAGGATTTTCTTACTGGAAGATCCTTTTTTCAGTGTCTATAAACATGATTATGTTAATTATAATCCCCTATAAACATGGTTTTGGTTCCCTTGATGGCTAATGGTTTTATTCATTTCTTACATATTCAATTTCAAAGGAGGATTTCCAATAAAATCACTTTTTCTTTTTTCGGTCCGAATTTTTGCGATTAGCTCATTCTATAAGGGGTAGCGTCAGGAAAATGCGGATTTACAACGTTAAGGAAATCAAAATATCTAATTTCTCGGTGTTATAAGTGAAAAATTAGGCTTTAGTTACTTCATTAAAGCGCCTGATTGTTGAAGACTAAAGTTTTTATTCACCAAGAAAATTGATGTGCTCTTATCCTAACAAATTTTATTTAGGACTTACATGTATGCCTTCACTCTCTCGCCAATCTGCGTAAAGTATATGCTTTACATTATCAAATCCATTGGTAGTTAATTGGTTATCTAACCACTGTTGATCAAATCCGAGTTCATGTAAATTATCCCATATAATTTCCCCATCTATAATTAACGACGTTGGGAGGTCTACTGGACTTTCTGGAAGATTGAGATCTTGCTTGTCTGGTTTTTGATACTTGGATTTTAATAATAAACTTAATTGCCCATTAGCTTCCAATATACCGTATTTGACTTCGCGAACTGAAAAGACATTATTTTGACGGAGTATACTCAATACTTGATTTACATCCAATTTGTTCTTTGTAAGTAACTTTCTGTCCATAACACCATCTCGAATGATGATGTTAGGATTGCCTAATAAGAGAGAACGTGTCGATTTATTTTTTAGAGTCATAAACTCTATTCCCAACATAAGAAACGTCCACAATCCGATGGCATATAAAAAATGAAAAATCCCTACCTTATCTTCATAAATGGTATTTCCTAAAAGATCTCCAAGTACTAACACAAAAACTAAGTGAAACGGGGTTAACTGATAGATGGATGTTCTGCCTGTTATGATAATGATAAAAAATAAAGTGGCAAAACCAACGATGACTTTGATCGTCAGTAAACCAATATT
>Ga0182738_1007135_pt1 | contig 11416 bp, 9 predicted proteins | sample eDN5th30CBELigMG_FD_128876 | JGI IMG/M metagenome (GOLD analysis project Ga0182738, IMG submission 128876) | Enriched Miracle-Growth compost microbial communities from Emeryville, California, USA - eDNA 5th pass 30_C BE-Lig MG (version 2)... ...
AGGAAAGATACGAAACTGTCCTTGCATCTGCCAGAAGAGAACTTGAAGCTCTCAAGGAAAGAACCCATGCCATTGAAAGACTCCAAGCTGAAATCAACGAGCTGAGAGGAAGACTTACCTTGGCTGCTACTGAAAACGATAAATTACATCGTCAAATGAATGAAAAGAACTTGGAAATTGATAATCTTAAGAAACTTCAATCTAGAGCTACTTTCCTTCAAGGCGAAGTTGAAAGGTTGACTCGTGAACTTGGCAACAAGAACCATGAAGTCGAAGAACTTAGATCCAGACTTGGCAATGCTCACAATTTACAAAGTGATAACGACAGACTCTCTGCTCTCCTCAGAGAGAGAACCAGAGAAGTCGAACAATGCAGAAGAGAACTTGAAGATTACTCCGCTCTTAAGAGCAAATTGGTTCTTCTCTCCAGCGAAGTCGATAGACTTAACGGCTTACTTGTTGACAGAGATAACCAAATTGAAAGCTGGAGAGCCAAGTATGCTCAATTAAGCTCTGATTACTACAGCTTCGAATCCCTTCAAGCTAGATTCAACAATCTTCAAGCTGAGTTTGACAGAATCAACAGACTTTATCTTGATAGAGAACACGAAATTTCTGAGCTTAGAAACACCATTATGGAGCTCGAAAAACAACTTTCTCTCGTTGTCATTGAAAATGAAAGATTAAATCATCATTTGTATGATACTGAAAAGGAGGTTGAAGGAATGAGAGGAAGTGTTTCTCTTGGAAATACTTCAAGAGCTAAAGTCAATGAATTGGAGGCTAAAGTCACTTTGTTGGTTAGTGAAAATGAAAGATTACAAAAGTTCTCTCAAGAAAAATTGAAAGAAATTGATATCCTTAAGGGCAAGCTCATGAGAGGATCTGGAATTGATATCACCAGCGCCAAGAACCAAGTTATCCAAAACTTGCAAATGAAGACTGTTCTTTTGATGACTGAAATCGAAAGACTTCAAGGCAACAAAATCTCCAGACTCACTGTCTCCAAAGACGAATACAATGTTCCCTTTGAAAGATTATCTGTTGATGAAAAAAACTTGAAGACTGATTCTGGAAACTACAAGTTCATTGTCAAGTCCCCCAGTGATTCTAGAGTCTCTGCTTCTAATTTAGGTGAATTCTAAATGTAAAAAATTTTTATGACAAATAAATATCGATAAAAAAATGATGCCCTGTGAAGTTTTTAATTTATTATTAAGTTATTTTTTCATGTTGACAAACATTCATGTATCCCTCTTCATCTCTCTTTAAAAATCAAATTCCTAATTTTTTTGGGTGAATTTAGACTACCCCTCTCCATTGAAAAATCCACATTTTATTTGCAAAAAAAAAAATCTCAGAAAAATTCTAAGGTTTCAAGGCTTTTTGGTATTTAGATGAAAGGTTTAATCTGAAAAACTCAATTAAAGGGAATTAAAAAATGGGTTTTAATCTTGGTAAGAGATATAATTAGACTTGCTCCGATTTTCATGTCGGAATAAACTTGATAAAAAATTAAAGAATAAAAAAATACACAGGGCACAGAAAAATATATACACAGCCAGTCGTAAAACTCGGAATACAACACCTGGCGTATATATCAAAATCACAATAGTATTACAGAACAGCATTAAAAAAATGTTGGTTTAACGTACTTTTATCGACATGATACAAAGTGCTATTAAATTAATTGGGATTATGTAATAGAAAATTTCTCTCTCTGAATTCAAAAACCTAAAGGGGCTTCTTGAATCCACAAAACTTTATGCAAATTCTTGGAGTTGTCTTGCAGCGGCCGCTTTGAAAACTGAGAGGTCACTACGCAGATGACCATTTGACATGAATCTGCTGAGCTTCTATGAAAAAATTAGTCTTTCTAGTTATTCAAGTAAAACAATACTCTCTCAACAAGGAATGGACTTCCACTGTTATCTCTTGGTTCTCTATGAAGTTGTCTTCCAGCACCTCCCATTGGAGTTTTATCAAATATCAGAGGAGATCCTTTTCCTGGAGAATTATCCATTGATATCCCTTTGCTTGTATTGATCGTTGGCAACTTGACCAATGATCGTCTTGATCCATCATTTAGGCATGTTGCTGAAGGAAGATTATATTGTTGTAAGAGAGGGACTGGCATAATTTGTCCTTTCTGGTCAATAGGGACAGGCTGTATAACTGATAAAGATTGCTGTCTATTATGAGGACGTCTCATTGGACTATTATCAGAGACCAAAATATGACCTGCTCTCTCTTGAAACTCCTTTAAAGGACTTGTTCTGCCATTTCCAAGGTTGACTTCGCCCCAATTCGTTGGCGCAATTGCTGAGCCTGATGGACAAAATAGTTAGAGAGATAATTCAAGGAAAATCCTACCTTGGTGAGGCGTTTTAACTTTGCTTAGAGTTGGATATATACTTTTATTACTGCTATATTTTGTTGTTTCTACATCATATTCATCAAGAGTATCTTGATCTAATCATCATCATCATCATCATTACAGTTATTCAATTGAAATTCAAGTGATTACCAGCATATTGCTTGAGGGGAAGCATGAGAGCGGTTGGGATATTTGCATGATGTTCTCCATTATTGAGAGGTACATGAGGCAGGCCTGACTGAACTTTGGTAGATTTTCTTGCAATAAAATCTGATAGTTTCACAGTATTATTATTCTATCAAAGATAAGACCTAAATTCTCGCTCATATTTATATACATTTAGTTCAATACTCCCACCAACGCTTTGTTGGTCTTGGAATGGAGCTCCAGCATTGAAACTTGGTCGATACTCTAAACACCATTAATCTCTTTTCAAATCACTCCAATTTATACTATAATAATTCAACTGACCACTCATTTGAAGTGAGTTGCTTGGACCATGATGCACCTTTATAGGTTGGGCTATTGTGGGGTCAATAGTTTGCTGGTTTAGATGGATTAAAGGGCTTTGAATTGTTTCTTCAACAGCAGGTTGGGATTTTTGCTTCAGTTTTAATGGGGAAGGGAGTTCTCTTCTATGTGAGTTCAAATTGAATTCTGTAATGATTTTGGTGAACTTATTTGGACTTGTTTCACGTTTTGGGTCTTCGTTACCAGCATTTTGGGGACGTGGACTTGCTCCTTCTTGTGGAGGCTGCTCTGTTCTTGTTTTAGATTTGGAAAGTCGAGATTTTTTCTTCTTCTTGTTTACTTTGCCTCCCTAGAAACAAGTTGAATATAAATAAAAGTAGAAAGAAACCAGAAATTCAATGAGATCAGCATCTTGATCGAAATCTTCTTTATCACTAAAAGGATAAAAGTATTGAAACAAAAATAATATGCTTACTGCGCCCAGTACTTGTAGATACATTCTTTACCTTCTTGATTGACAGGCTCATTCATTATAAATCAGTTTTGGTGACGAGAATTTATAATTTTAGGGAGAATCAATCAAGTCTTAATTGAGTAATAAATTTAATCAATTTTTTAAATGCTAGGTTTTATTTTCATTATCGATACTTCAAAAAATATTCATCACTGTCTATAAATACAGTCTTTCTTGGCCCTCATCGAGGCCTTTGCTTGACAACGATTGGAAATTGGCACTTTTTTGGAGAATTGATCCAAGGTTTTTGAATAATATGGTATTGCTGTCAATAATAGTAGGAGAATCCAGTTAGAGTTTGGAGAATTTTGGGGAGGTCTAAACTAATTTTCTTCACAAACTTCATATTGATTGATTGATCTCTATACAATAGATTCTCGAATTTCTCCAAATAAAATATGAGCAATTTGAAATTATCTTCCCTATTAGAACACATACATTATGAAGAGAATTAACCTTCCATTTGCATATGGTTGCGTGATATTTTGATCAGCGCTTGAGGACTACTATATATAGCGATAAATTAATTCCTATTATGAATATCAGTTGATGTTGCTCGAAAAACTCAATTCTGATGTAGCGGGATTAAACCTGGTCATCCTTTTAATCTTAAAAGTACCTTCAAACAAACGAAAAAAATTATCCAACAGGGGGGAGACATATTCTCTTTTCGAACCAAATTTGAGATTCAGATTCTGTAATTTGCTTTTTGAAATTATTCTTGATCATCGTGAAAAGCCCTTATTAAACCAAAGATTTCCACCGAATAAAAATTTCACTCTCCTTTTGGAATCTTTTGACCTTTAAGAATGAAAATTTCCTGCCTATTCCTCGCATCTTCCTCAAATCTACTCTTTAAGCTTTACATAGATCGCCTCCAATGACCTTCTGTTTTTCGACATTTCGATAACTTTAATTACTGCCAAAGCTTGAATTTTTGAGTTTAAAAATTTCGTGATCGAAACTGTGGCTCTGATCATCCCAAAACCGAAACCAGCAGTTTTTGAGTTTAATCTCCTCCAACTTCTTCACTTCTCAAGAGTCTTTGCGCAAGCGTTTCGTGAAGCAGCGGATGATCTTGGCATCTTGGTTGTATATCAGATATCATTTTGAGCATGTTAAGCTTCCCATGAACTTCGATTTCTCTGGACTAAATTACATCAAAAATAGGTAAATCTCACAAACTAACCTACTGATAAAATCTTACGATTTTTCGCCAAATTAGTAGCAGAATAGAAATTATTACTTTCATTTAATCATTTCATCATACTTGGCTAAATAAAAACAGAAGAATTTGTTTACTCCTGACATCCGACCATAATCTCAACTCTCCAAGGACTAAATTCTCAATCTCATTTTGCCTGCCGTGAATTAAAATTCCAACTTTTTAAAAGGCATTTTTATACGATATAAATACAAAATAAACACTATTACCAAGAAAAAATTTTCAAAAACATGTTCATAAAATCAATATTAAAGCACCTTAATTATACATAGTTTATATATCAAGTCAGTTCATATTATTAAATTTCATTCTTTCTTTCAAAAAAAGAAGCACTCTAGAAACCTTTTGTTGGTTTAAGTTGATTTAATTTTGGAAGCGATTCTGAACCTCTTCTCATGTTCGATTCCATATACTTTGAAAAATCAAAAGGATCATTTGGCTTCTGATTATACATATTTCCTCTACTTGTCACTCTTCCTCCTTTATTTAAATCAACGCTATCCGTCATGTTATTGAGTCCTCCAGTATTTAAAGCCTTCATGCTCACTCTGACTGGTGTCTGATTATGAGAAGAAGGAGATTCTCTTTCTCTTAATTGACCCACTTGGCTGTGTTTCAAATCTTCCATTTGTTCTGCCATCATTCCATATGTATTAATCTCTCTTCTTTCTTCATGAACCCCATAATAAGACTCCAAATGTGAGAATCCAATCAAAATTCCCGTCACATTATCAAGAGACTTTTTCAACATTGATTCTTTAATTATATGCTCAACTCCATTCTTTAATGCGGTATGAATATTTCCATCTCTCTTATCTGCCCATTTCTTCCATACTGCTCCTGAGATCTCCTCGTTTGCCAATTTATCAAAAACTCCGTCACCTGGGATAAGAGTTAAAAGCGCTCTTTTTACAAAGAAAAATTACTTGCAAGGAAAATAAAATCGTGTTCTTTATTGATCTTTAAAGTAGTAATTTCTGGCTTTGCGATCAAGACATTAGGATTTCCACCAAATCTCGCCATTTTTGCTTCAATATCACCAAATGCTCTTGAAACCTTTCAAAAAGTGTTAATGAGAACGTCCAAACAAAAATTCATTACTGAAAGTCTTCCTGGAAGAATTCTGAAGGGAACACTTAATGCTAAGGGATTGGTTCTTGGATCTAAGTCTATTCTCTTTCCTGTTATACTTGTTGGGAAGTTTCTACAAAAAATAATTTAATCTCTATTCACCACTCTCAATCTCTTACTGATAAACTTTTCCTCCAGCTTCCAAGATTCTCTTTTGTTCCAATTTATCAGAAGGTTTATGATCCCTTGATAAAGCAAAACAAGAAGTGCCAAAATTCTGGCTTATTATAGCTCTACTATCACCAACATTACACACATAGCAAGTATCATCCATTATCATCACCACCAAAGCACATGATCCTGACTTGTCATACACTCCATCTTCACTTTCGATCAACACATTCTCCAAAAATGTCTTGTCAGCTTCTTCAAAAGCTTCCTTCAAAGCTTCTTGAGGATTCCAAGGAAAGTTCTTATTCTTAATAATCTATTTGGGAAAATGAGATTTTTTCAAACATGAGAAAACACTTACAAATTGGTGAAGATTATTTCTCAAGAATTCAGCACATTTAAAACCACCATGACCATCAAAAACCCCAAAAATACTGCAATTAGGCCAATATTCATTTGCAGGTTTATTTATCGGTTTGGAGATATTCAATATCACAGAAACTCTATCCTCATTATAGTTTCTCACAAGACCCTGATTGGTGCACACAGCAAAACCTTTGACAATACCGTGAGATTTATCTGAAAATCTGATAGGTTCAAAGTTTGGCAAGACAGAATTTATCTGCAATTTGTTTAATCTGCTCATAAATGTCTGGAAAGTTGTCAAAGGGTCTTGATGTTTATTACTTCTTCCATTATCATTGGAATTTGACTGATCTCTGGGCTCTAAGCTATTATCTAAATAGAGAATTAACTTTGCAAGGACAAAAAACTGGTTACTATCAGGGCCAGAGTAGTCATTATTTTTAAAGGTCTTGTAAGGAGCTCGAAGGTTAGTTTTGGGTTTTATGCTTGCTGAAAGTGCTTTGAATTTATCAAGAGTTAGTTTTGCAGAACTATCAGAGGTTTTTTCCAACATTCCAGAATAAGGAGGATGAAATGGCTAATAAAGTCAGAGATAAGTGTGCCAAAGAAAGTACCTCAAGCTTGATTTGGTTGTTATACTCTTTTTTCGGGGTTTGTTGATATGAGAAAGGAGGAAGTCTTTTGACGCTTTGAAACTGAGAAGGAGACAAAAAGTGCTTAGAGGATGATTTGATAGGAGGCATATAAGAAGAAGATTTGGACTGGTCTGGCATGTTTCTGTGTAAATAATCAGTAGGGAGGTTGTCCTCTTTTGCAAGCAACATTTTTGATGGGAATTAAACTGAGGTATAATTGTTCAAGAGATGAAATAGTTTTAATAAATTAAAAGGGATTTTTTCGAAGGGTTTCTCATCAGAACTGACTAAATTTTGGCGCTAGATGTATTCTTATAATGAGAGTCATTTGAACCAAAACACTCGAATTCTTGATGTTGCTTTCAATAAGTATCGTGATTCTCGAAGATGAGACGCTCTAATAAGGTAATTTACTGTAACTTGAGAAATAAACAATAGTTTCTTTTATTTATTAAAAAGACGGAAATTAATTCAGGCTCACATCACAAAAGCCAATATTTTAAAAGGAAAATAGAGAATTAGGGGGTTATTCACTTCATCATGTTTTCCCCTTGTACAGAGTCACTTGATATTTGTTCCCACGAAACAAAAATTGTTCTTTCAATGGAAAGATTTGAACCTTTTTCAAAGGAAATTTCCTCCTTGCGAAAAAAATGAATGAAACCACGGATAGAAATCAAAGGTTTCAGTTGAGGAGCGTTCTATGAATAATAAATGGCGTTTTTTCTTGATGGAGAGAGTCTTGCTGGATTTTCTGAGATATCAAAAAGTTATTAAAATGCAACCGAAACCGAAAAGACTCTTTAAAAAATTGGATAAAATGAACTCTCTTTCGGTTTGAAAATAATAATTTTCAAGTTTTTTTCTTCACCTATCCAAAGACTAACTTCTTGTTCAGAAAACCTCATGAATTTTCGAACCTGAATAATCATGTTTTCAATGAAATTTTCATTAATTGATAAAGCAGGCTGAAACAAACCACCTCTAAGAATCACAAAGAATTACTCAAAATTTGATTTATCGATAAAAGAAGAGTCAAGGACGAATGTTTTCTTGATCATAAAACGGATTACTTCCTGAACTTCTCAAATGACATTAGATTTTTTTTCTTCATTCTCTCAAGTTATAAAAACTGGTACAATGAATAAAGCTTTCTTTTTATTTTTTCAAAGATCACTTTTCTTCGAAGAGTAACGCTCAATTCCGATTTCCCAAATGAAAAAAACTTTTTCCTTGACCCAACAAAGCGTTATAAAAAAAATTCCTGAAATCTACACAACTGTAAATTCAACCTTCTAATGTTTTTTTTTTCCGAAAAACAAATTTCTTCTGTCTCTCATTTTCTTCGAAAAACATTTCCACTTCCTTTAATTCCCAAAGACTAATCCAGAATGTAATAAATTAATCCCCCTTTGTTTATTAATCTCACAACTCTGACTCAATTCTAAATTCTGATCATTTCCCTCGGTTTCTTTCTGGCATTGAAAGTCACAATAAGATGCGCTTTCTTATTCTTTGATCATTTTCTCATTTGATTATAAGGGGAATATTTGACTGAAAAATCAAAAGAATAATTTGGAATTATAAATCAGGCAAACCTAACAGGAAAAAGGAGGGATTTCATTTCAACCCTTAATTTCCATGACTTGCGTCTCGACATACGCTTTCACATCAAAGTATCCATCCTTCCTGTTCAAATTCTACTAAATTAAAAAAAATCATTATTAGATTGTAACGTTTCTTAAATAATATTTCAAATTGTCTGATCGTTTATTATTTGAATCAAGAAATACTTTAACTGCCTGTCCCTTTTTGAACTAGACAACTTTAAGCTCATTCTAATACCAACTCATCCTCAAAAAAAATTCCAATAATTGATAAAACCATTTTCATGAGAGTTAACTGAAAACCTGACCATAATAAAAATGGAGATATCACTAAACGGAATAACTCACTTTTCAAAGTTTAATAGGTAAAGAATATTTTTCCATATTAATCAAAATTTCCGAGTTTTAAAAATTAATTCGATGACTACAGTTTCCGACTTCCACGACATAAAGGCCCTTATTGACAATCTCTATGAAAATAATAGCGAAGTCCTGAATGAGAGCCTCCAAAGGCTTATCCTTGTCCTCCAATCAAGTCAAAAAGAAGACATAATAATCCATCTAGAATCTCTCTTCGAAAAATTCCCCATCCTCCTCCTTGACGAAAACCTCAGTGTCATTGTTCAGACCTCTCAGCTTCTCATTGAGCTCATCACCCAGCTTGCCAAGGAAACTGAACAATATTTTACTCTCGTCCTCGAAAATCTTATAATGAACCTTGCAGACTCAAAAGTAGATTAAGCGTTTTAGCCCGACTAACCTCTCCTAGCCTGTCATCCGAAAAATGGCCTTCAACAGTCTTTCAAGCTTTATACAAATGACCAAAAACTATGATTTGGTTTATACAGGACTTATTCAATATGGAATTCTACATGCAAATGTAAAATTTCGACTTTTTTGTCTGTTTAACGTTTCCACAGCCTCAAACTCGCCAAAAATGCATCAACGCCATCAACAATTTCATGCTTTCAGACTCCTCATGTATCAATACCAGCCCTGCCTTCAAACAAGTCATTGAAAAATTGATTGAAAAGTCTAATGAATCTATCGACTCGGTCCGTTCTGCTGTCTATCAGGTAAATTCCCCTAATTCTCATCAAACTTAACAAACTAGGTCATCACCAATCTCAACAGTCACCATAAAGCAGCTTTCTCTTCATTAGTCAAGAGGTTATCATACAGTGACCAAGAAAAAATCAGAATCCTTATTGAAAGCCCAGATTCTGCAAATATGGAAAGTCAGGAAAGCACCCCAGTGAATAATAATAACAACAATACTTCAAAGTCTCCCTTGAGACCTTATGATATGAAACAAGAAACTGAAAAAAGCGCTACTCCCCGAAAAAATAGTGACATAACTGACAGTCCGAATAGAGTCCCCAAGAATTTCAAAATGACCACCAAAAAAACTTCCTTTGCTCCTCTTCAAACTGGAAAACAATTACTCAGATTTGGGTTATTTGAACATAGAGTTATAGATGATGCCAATGTCCAAGATTGGAGAGTAAACAAATTTTTTTATGAAATTCCTCTCACAAAATAATCATAGACAAGGTTGGCTGCAACTGAAGATATATTGAAAACTATTGAGGGGCTTAACAGCACACATGTTATTGTGCCATATTTAGGAGAATTCTTCGATTTATTGGTTTTATTATTGAATGATGTGAATTTCAAAATTTGCATCAATTCTTTAAATATTATCGGAATCACCTTCAAACTGACAAGCAAAGAAGACCTCAGTCCTCATTTGAGCAACGTCGTCAGCGTCTTGCTCGGTAAACTTGGAGATAGCAAGGTTGCTGTCAGACAAATCGCGTTCCAGATTCTAGCGGGAGCGGCAAAAGTAAGAGAATAAAAAAACCTAAAGGATTAATTTTGTTACAGAAAATGGATACTCAAGAACTCTTGACCATGGTCTCTGCTAGACTGAAAGAGAATAATTGGCATATGAGAGAAGAATGCTTATTATTAATCCAAATGATTTTTAATTCCTCCACCGAAGAACTTCCTGGCTCATTTTATGAAGAAACTGTCGAAAATATGATTGAAACTCTGGATGACCAAAAACCTAAAGTCAGAAATACTGCTCGTGAAACTATCATCAACGTTCTCAGACATTATTCTCAACCCATGCAATTACTCAATACTATTCAACCTTTGCTTGAAAAAGAACTCTACGATTATATGCTCTTCAGAATTCAAAATCCTGAAAATTTCCCAAGAAATAATTATACTCCATACACTGAAGATTCAAGCGTACTTTTATTTTTAAAATATTGGTTAACTCTCCCTCTTAGATGGAGCCAAGAGATGTGTTGGGAATGACAGGAAACATGAGTGGCAAAGGAGATATTGGAGGGCTCTCAGATAATGATTATAGAGGATCAGCAAATATTCATTTCCGTTCAATGACAACCTCTCCAAGAGATCCAAATATTATGAACACAGTGGCTGTCAATCCAAATTTACGTCATCATAATGAAGCTATTTCCAGTGCTTCCCCTTACCGTCGTCATAATAATTATGATCCCAACAATTCACAAATCGTATAATTCTTAGTGCTTCCTCGTCTAACAATACTTCGCTTTAGGCAAACACAACCGGGTATAGCAATTCAAGCTCCAATACGTATTTCAATAATACTGGAGAAAACAGTAGATATGGAAATAGAAATTTGAATATGGGCACTCCTTATGATAAGAGACATTATGATGGTGATAGCAGTCCAGTTATCAGCAATTTTGGAACTCCTTACACCAAAAACAGCGTCCATACTCCTGAAAGCCAACAAAGACTTGGAAATTCTTATAATAATCAATCTGGCTACTATCCTAAAGTTCATACTCCTTACCAAAATCATAAGGGTCTCTATGAAATTAGCACTGCTTCTAGTTCCAGATCGACTTATTCTCGAAATACTAATACTATCTATTCTTTTGAAGCTTCTTCCATCTCAAACTCTTCAGGAATCGAAAA